>Ga0181380_1001100_pt1 | contig 11968 bp, 21 predicted proteins | sample 3SPOviralmetaG_FD_130116 | JGI IMG/M metagenome (GOLD analysis project Ga0181380, IMG submission 130116) | Marine viral communities from the oligotrophic San Pedro Time Series (SPOT) site, San Pedro Channel, CA, USA - 3 SPOT_SRF_2009-08-19 | ecosystem: Environmental > Aquatic > Marine > Strait... | reverse complement strand
TAGGGTTAAGTTCTATGCTGTAACACCTGAGAATATTGATGACTTTCTATTGAAGTTTGAGGAAGAAGCGGGTGTTAATGTATTCTTTGCTTTAAGTGTGCCTGACTATGAGAATATGTCACTAAACGTAGCAGAGTTACGAAGATACATCAATCAACAAAAAGCAGTAATTTTATATTACGAAGACAGTATAAATACAATGATTCGAGAGACTCCAGAAGACACGGAAGAAGTAGTTCAAGAAGGAACTCTCAATAAGCTATTGGAGTGGTAATACTATGGAATTAATTGGAATTTTCTGTATAATGATGCTACCTCTTGTAGCAGGTGGTATAACTTTTATATTAAGCGTAAAGGTAACAGAATGACATTAGCAGATGGTTTTTTAATTTTTTGGATGGTAATAGTACCAATTATGGTGGCAGCGATGGCATATGGCGACAGAAAACCATCTTAAAGAGGTAAATAAAACGTACCTCCAGCATTTGTTAGGGGCCTGGAAAGTAGCATTTATACTACTTGTACACGGGCTTCTACCAAATGTATGGACTCATACAGCCAGTGAGATACTTAACGATGACACAGACTGACTACTTTGCAAAGTCTATGACAAAGTTCTTTCGTTTCTTTGCAGACACATTCTTCGCAAAACGATACGGACATAGAGCAGTTGTTCTAGAAACAGTAGCAGGCGTTCCGGGAATGATAGCAGGGATGTTAGTGCATTTAAAAAGTTTAAGAACACATAAGAGAGGCTACGGGCCTATCATACGAAGACTACTTGCAGAAGCAGAAAATGAGCGTATGCACCTTATGTTTTTTATCGAGATCGTAGAACCCAGCAAGCTGGAGCGGGGTCTCATCATACTGGCACAATTTTTATTCTGGCACTTTTACTTAATAATGTATTTAATCTCTCCTCGCACAGCTCATATGATGACACATTATTTTGAGGAGGAAGCAGTAAAAAGTTACACAGAATATTTAAGTTTGATAGAAAGTGGGCAAATTGAAAATGTTCCTGCACCAACTCTTGCAGTTGAGTACTACGGATTGGATGCAGACGCAAATCTATCTACTATGATAGAACACATTCGCGCTGATGAAGCACATCACAGCAAAGTAAATTTGGAGTATGCTAATGTACTCAGATAAGGTATTAGATCATTATGAAAATCCCAGGAATGTCGGAAAACTTGACAAGAATGATGAGGATGTCGGAACGGGCCTCACAGGTGCTCCAGCATGTGGAGATGTCATGCAACTTCAAATCAGAGTATCGCCCGACGGAGTTATTGAAGATGCTAAATTCAAGACTTACGGATGCGGCAGTGCTATTGCTTCTTCATCACTACTCACTGAATGGGTTCGAGGAAAGTCCCTTGACGAGGCAGGAGAAATCAGCAATGTCCAAATTGCTCAAGAACTATCACTCCCGCCTGTAAAGATACATTGTAGCGTACTGGCCGAAGACGCGATTAAAGCCGCAATTGCGGACTATAGGAGTAAACATTGAATATTGATAAACTTTATGAAGAAATTAAAGCAGATGAAGGAGAAGTTCTTGAAATTTATAACGACCACTTGGGCTACCCTACTTTCGGTGTCGGACACTTGGTCACGACAGAAGATGAAGAGCATGGAAAGCCTACCGGCACTCCCATTACGGCACAACGATCCAGGGAGTGCTTCGATAAGGATGTTGTCACTGCCATTAAGGACTGCGAACGACTATACGGACAATGGCACAATTGGCCGGAAGAGGTTCAATTAGTTCTAGTGAACATGGCTTTTAATTTAGGAGCCACTCGTTTAGCAAAATTTATGAATTTTAAAAATATGCTGTCTCAAGGAAAGTGGAAAGAAGCAGCAGTAGAAGGTCGAGACTCTTTGTGGTATCGGCAAGTTACGAACCGAGCCGAGCGGCTCATGCGGAGATTAGAAGAAGTTTAGTCTCCCTAGGAGAGAGGATGAAGTATTTACTAGGTCTGTTGGCTATTGTGCCCATTTGCGTAGCTGCAGGAACTGTAATTAATTATGATGACGGCTCTACTTTAACACTTGAAGATAGCGAAAAGATTCATGTAACAAAAGATACGCTATACCGTCAACAGAAGTATAACAACGGAAGAACTATTCAATTTAAAGTATTTCCCGAAACTGCTAGACGGGATTATGTAGAAGTAGATAACGGTACAGATGACGACATGACCGTTGGTTCTCACGAATGGTGTAAAGCCTATGTACCTTGGTCAGAGGGTCTAACATTTACTCAAGTCGCTTGGCAACGAGCCTGTGATACTAACAATAACGGTGTTTATGGCTGTGGGGACACAGAGTACGATGCCTCTGATGATGCAGGAGTCTGCAACTAATATGAAAGATTACATGGTTACTTTCGAAAAAAATGGATATAAAAAATATACAAGGTTCAGTGAGTTTGATAGCGCAGTAAATTTTGCAGAGCACATGGCAATACTTTATCATTCATCTGTAGAGGTACGAACGTACACTACTGATGAACTTGTACATAGTGTAGACGCTAAAATAACTCTTGACAAAGAGCTTGTAGTTTAGTATAATATATAAAATTTTCGGAGTAACCATGAATTTATTTTACCTTGACGAAAATCTCGACAAGTGTGCAGAAGCCCATGTCGATAAACATATTGTAAAAATGCCTTTGGAAGTTGCACAGATACTATGTACTTGTATCTGGATAGACAATCTCCTGGGGTTTGTTCCTCGCGCTCTTACCAAAGAAGAGAATGCTATCCTGAATGAAGCCAAAGCTCCAGAGAAGCCTCTTAAACCTGAAGAGCGTACTGTTACTCCGTACCTGCCGATGATGTACAATCATCCTTGCACAATTTGGGCGAGAAGCTCACTCGATAATTTCGAGTGGACTCATTGTTATGGAAACGCACTTGGAGAAGAATACAGATATAGATATGGAAAACAACACAAATCAGTCACAGTTATCAATGAATTACCCGAGCCAAAGCATTTTGAACGAGTGGGGTTCACCACGTTCGGACTTGCGATGCCTGAAATCCTCAAAGACTATGAGAACCCTATACAGTCTTATCGTGACTACTATCATCTCGATAAGGCTACTTTTGCCGCTTGGTCTCACAGAGCAGCTCCCAGTTGGTGGGATGAGTCTCTTGCTGACTATGAACAGAGGATCACAGCAAAATGAGCGATGATGTATGCCCAAAGTGCGGCGAGTTTCTAACAGGAGATGGATATAGTAATGGAGATCCTGTACGATGCCCAAACGCCTTAGAAGAAGATTGGTGGTATAGTGAGCCAGATAGCGGGCCTTGGTACTGTAATTTTGAAGAGGAAGACGAATGACAGATAGTGTAAACAAGCCTCCGCATTATACAGCACACCCAAGCGGAGTAGAGTGTATACAAATTACAGAGCATATGAATTTCTGCCTGGGTAACGCTACAAAGTATATATGGCGAGCAGGACTTAAACAGAATGAAGTAGAAGACTTAAAGAAAGCTGTGTGGTATATTAACAGAGAAATAGAGAGGATTGAGAATGGTCAAGAAGAGAGACTACGAGAACCTAAGCCCCGAGAACGTACAGAAAGTGAAAGACCTTCTAAACCCTTCGGACGGATCGAAGGCGATAACAAAGAAAGAGGCTTGCGGAATCCTGAATATTTCGTACAATACAGCGAGACTCTCTAAGATTATAGAGGACTATGATGAAAGAACCGCATATGTACAACTACGAAAATCTCAAAATAGAGGTAAAGGCGCCAGCGAAATGGAAATCGCAGAGGTCATTCGAGATTACTTATCGGGGGATTCAATTGCAGCCATCGCCAAGTCTTTATACAGATCCTCCGGATTTGTCAAATCCATTGTGGAAAGAGTCGGTATCCCTAGTCGAGGCGTATCTAAAGAAGAACGGACTGAAGTAGGATACCTACCTGAAGAGTGTATAGCAGAAGATTTCAAAGTTGGACAAATTGTATGGTCTGCTAGGCATCATGCTCCTGCAGAAATTTGTCAAGAGCTTTCAGTACACTATCAGGCAGAAAGTGCTGGTTTCAAAGATACAAACTATGAAAAGAAGTATGGTGCAAAATGCTATACAATATGGGTAAGAGAGCCTTTCGACACTGACAGAGAGTTCTGGATTAGTGGTATTGAGACTGGAGGATTCTTTGCAAGTTCTCTAGCGTATGACCTGGGTTCCTTAGAGCATTTAGAAAAATACGGAGTTGACTTCTCACGTTTATAAAAATATTTCTTGACAACTTCCTTATATTGAAGTATAATATAATTTCAAAAGTGAGGGAACCAATGGGCGACCGATTTTATCAACAACAACTTAACCGCTTGGGTACTTGCCCAGGTTCAAAACAACCAAAGAGGAAACGAAGAATGGCATGGGATGACGACAAGAAGGCTCAGGCAGTATCAATGTATGAAGAGCAAGAGCCTACCCCCGAAACTAGCATGGAGATTGTCAAAGCAATTGCAGAAGACCTAGAAGAATCTCCAAATGGCGTTCGTATGATTCTTACCAAAGCTGGCGTATACGTTAAGAAAACCCCTGCAGCCGGTGGAGCTACTAAAGCTGCTGGCGGTACTGGAGGCGGTCGAGTATCAAAAGCTGCTGCTCAAGAAGCATTGATTGCTGCACTCTCAGACGCTGGACAAGAAGTAGACGAAGACGTAGTTTCAAAACTAACTGGTAAAGCCGCTCAATACTTTACTGGAGTTATTGGTAACGTAGCCAGTAACTAATTAATTTTTACTTAAACCACTCTCTTAGCGGAGAGTGGTTTTCTGCTATCTGGAAAAAGAACCTTAGAGTTCGGCAAAGTAAAAAATTTTACTGACCTGCTACCTAAGGAGTACTTGTGAAAAAAGAAGATCTAGCAGACCTTGTAAAGGATTGCGGTGACGCAATAATTACTTATCGGAGTGAAAACTCAAATAAGTTAAAGTATAATGTATGTACCCTGGATTTTTCCACTCCGTATATACAAGACAAGAAGAACAGAGCCAAAGAATCTGATAGCACTTTGCTATTATTTTGCTGGGATACTGATTCTTATCGTCTACTAAAACCAGAGAATGTTACTAGTGTAATACCTCTTGCTTCCGTTTTACAGAATGAGAGGTAGTATGTATGTTACTACATGAAGCCCCCGAAATGTATGAAAAAGTCATTCATTACGATGAAGACAAAGAAGTACAAGTACGGCTAACTGTAAGTGCCTTCAGGGGTGTGGAATATTTGCATCTTCGTAAATACTATTTAGATTTTAACGAAGAATGGAAACCTACACCAGAAGGAGTAGCCATGCCACTAGACTTCAACAACTCTAGGGAACTATTTGTTGGTCTAACTGAAATACTATCTCTAGCTGAGAGCAAAGAGATAATAGAAGAGCAGTTCCAGGACCTGATAGATAACCTTTACTTAAAATAGTTCTTGACAATTACCTAAAATTTTAGTATAATATTCTTTCAAATTTGGGAGATACTATGCGTGATTTTCTTGAAAAAGCGAGTATTGCTTACTTCTCGGGGTATCCTATAATCTCCGACAGTGAGTTTGATGCGTTAGTAAAGAAGTATAACTACGATCAAGTGGGCTATCAAGTAACTGATGGAGTTCCACATATGTATCGTATGTACTCTTTACAAAAGTTTTTCAATCTTGCAGAAGCTCCTACTAACTTAATGGACTATGTAGTTAGCCCTAAGTTAGACGGTGCCGCAGTGTCTTTACTATATGTAAATGGTCACTTGGCACTTGGATTGACTCGTGGGGATGGTAATCTTGGCCGAGAGATTACCGACAAACTCGAAACATTAGTTCCTCGTACTATTCCCTTGAAGGGAGAAGTACAGATTACTGGTGAAGTAGTTTGTCCCTCGAACGTCACCAATGCGAGAAATGTCGCAGCGGGGTCACTTAATCTCAAGGATCTGGCCGAGTTTCGTACTCGACCACTGACTTTTGTGGCCTATGATATGCAGGGTGTTCGTCACTCTACATATACTGAGACACTTTCTTTCTTGGCCCAGGAAGGATTTAACACAGTAGATACCTTCGACTACAGTAACTATCCTACGGATGGTATTGTATATCGTATAGACTGTACTAATTCCTTCAATAAACTGGGACATACAGCCCACCATCCTCGTGGCGCTTTTGCTCTCAAAGAGCAGAAGGAGGGTATGTATACAGAATTGCTCGATGTTGTGTGGCAAGTTGGTAAATCTGGGGTAGTCAGTCCAGTAGCCATACTTGATCCTGTCGAAGTGGAAGGCGCTCTTGTGGGCCGAGCTACTCTACACAACATTGAGTACATTCGCTCCTTAGAACTGGAAATTGGTTGCACTGTAGAAGTTATTCGTAGTGGAGAAATTATCCCTCGAATTTTACGACGTGTTGACCTTTGAAAAAATAGTTCTTGACTTTTACCTCACTTTTTCGTATAATATATTTTACTTTTTCGGAGAATCAAAATGCTGCGAGCGATCATGCCTCCTACAGACTGCCCGTCCTGCGGGTCAGAACTGGAGTGGCTGAATCAACTTCTATATTGTAAGAGTACCGTTTGTGGCGCTCAGAAGCAAAAGAAGATAGAGCACTTTGCAAAAACTCTGAAAATTAAGGGCTTAGGCCCTGCGGCTGTAGAAAAGCTGGGTATTCAAGACTTCGATGAAGTATACACTCTCGACGTAGAGTATATGACTTCAGCTTTAAGTTCTGAAAAAATTGCACTCAAGTTGAAAAGTGAGATAGACAATTCAAAGTCTGCCCCACTTGACTTAGTGTTGCCCGCTTTTGGTATTCCATTAATCGGAAAAACGGCAACGAAGAAGCTGTCTGAGACTGTTAAAAATATTAGTGAAATAAATACAGACACTTGTATGCGTGCCGGATTAGGCCCAAAAGCGACCGAGAATCTTATGTCCTGGCTCATGGATGAGTTCTACACTTTCTACGATGGGTACTTACCTTTTGATTTTAAATTTGCATTTGTGGAAAAAGTAGAAATTAAAGGAGTAGTTTGCATTAGTGGACGTTTGAAGAGTTTCAAAACGAAAGCTGACGCTAACGAAACTTTGTCAAGCCTGGGCTATGAAGTAAAGTCTAGTCTTACAAAAGACGTAACGATTCTTGTGAATGAAAGCGGTATTGAATCGTCAAAAACTAAACAGGCCAGAGAATCTGGCATAAAAATTATTACGGATTTAAAATCCTATTTGGAGAACTAAGTATGGCACTTCCTAAGTGGACTGATGAGCGTACAGCTCAACTAACAGCTTTCGTCGGTGACGAGAGCCCTGTTTCACAAAACACTGTTGCAGAAGCAGCAGACAACCTCGAAACTTCTACTCGTTCTGTCTCTAGCAAATTGCGAAAGATGGGTTATGATGTAGAACTGGCTTCTGCTCGAGCTTCGCGCGCTTTTAGCGAAGATCAAGAAGCTACTCTTGCTGCTTTTGTTTCTGACAACAGCGGTGAGTACACTTATGCTCAAATTGCTGAGCATTTTGAAGACGGCGCTTTTTCAGCGAAGTCAATCCAGGGCAAGATTTTGTCTATGGAACTAACCGATCATGTCAAGCCTGCTCCTAAGGTTGAGACTGTTCGTACCTACTCTCCTGAAGAGGAAGCTACGTTTATCGCTATGGTAAACGACGGTGCGTTCGTTGAAGCTATTGCAGAAGCTCTTGATCGTTCTGTAAACTCTGTTCGTGGTAAGGCTCTTAGCCTGCTTCGCTCAGGTGAAATCGACGCTATTCCACGTCAAGAGCACACCAAAGGTGGAGCTAAGGAAGATCCCTTGGCAGACCTCGGTGATGTGTCTGGAATGACTGTCGAAGAGATCGCAGAGGCAATCGGCAAGACTGCTCGCGGTGTTAAGACTATGCTGACTCGTCGAGGCATTTCTGCTTCCGACTATGACGGTGCTGCAAAGAAAGAAAAGGCTGCTAGCTAAGTAGACTTTCTTTTGAGCAACCGTAGCGGGTGCGTTGCGGTTGCTTTTTTTATGTATTCGGGGAACTTAATTGAATATTGCTTCTGCATTAATCAAACAGATTGTTACGCTTCAGGATGCTGATACCTGGAGTTATCTGCGTAAGCATTATTTACCCAACGAATATCACACTATTTTTAGTATCATTGATGGACACTCACAGAAGTACCATTCCGTACCTACGTTCGAAGAACTAAAGTACGAGATACGAGATAGTGCTACACAAGAAAAACTCCTTGCTATCGAAGCAATGGAAGTTGAAGCAGAGCCTTCTATGCTGCTTCAGTATCTCAAGAATGAGTTTACTCAGAAAGAAATTCTTTCTTCTCTTGAGACTTATATTGACCACTCCATATCTTTTGAAGATGCGGAAGAGTCAGTATCCCATCTGCACCAGATTGTTCTAGACATAGAAGATAAAGTAGAGCTAGAACAGCCGCAGGAAAGTATGCAACGTATTTCCCTGTTCCCAGCAGAAGAGGAATTGGACAAGTACCTGCCCCTCGGGCTTAATGCTGCGTTTGATGAAGAGTTCAAGTTCTCTCCCCGAGATTTGATTCTTGTTGGAGGCAAACGGGGGTCAGGTAAGTCCATAACGTGCTGTAACATTGCAAACACTGTTTACGAAACTGGAAAGTCGGCAATCTATTTCACTATTGAGATGGATAGTCGAGAGATTTTACAAAGATGTTGTTCTATCTCTACAGGAGTTTCCCACGAGAAAATACGAAAGAGAAATCTTAGTATGATTGAATGGGAAAAAGTTGCGGCTTGGTGGGCAAGTCGTTTTGTAGAGGGCGATGATAAATACTTAGAGTACAAAGAACACAGAGACTTCGATCGTCTACACTACGAGCTAAAAACTAGCTGTGAGCTTCTCCCGACTCAACAGCTAGATGTAGTCTATGATGCTTCTCTTACTCTATCAAAGATCAGAGCCGAATTAGATAAAAAGATCAAGAGCGCAATGAATGTTGGTGTAGTTATTGTTGACTATATTAACCAAGTAAAACGTTCCAATCTTCCATCACGCGCAGGTCAGTATGACTGGACTGAGCAGATCGAAGTAAGTAAAGCATTGAAATCAATGGCTCAGGAGTATGAAGTACCCGTTTATAGCCCGTATCAAATAGATGCCACAGGGGAAGCTCGCTTCGCCAAAGGTATTCTCGATGCAGCGGATGCTGCGTTCACAATTGATACTTGGAAAACAGAGGATGCTATTATGACATTTAACTGTACAAAGATGAGAAGTGGTAAGATGGGAACCTTCACTTCTTTTATGGACTGGGATACTCTAAAAATCGGCCCCGAGTCAGCACTTACACCAGATGAAAGGGAGGAAGACGCCCACAAAACTGGTGAAGAAATAAACGACATCTAAAAATAGTTCTTGACACTCCTGCTGATTTTTGGTATAATATATCTTCTATTGGCAGGAGTTTTTTTATGGGAGTCATACATGGATCAATGCGTCACACTGTCTCAGGCAGAAAAAAGAAAGTTACTAGAAGAAAGACTGTATCTCACAAGACTGGGCATATCACTAACGTTAGCAGACTTGCGTACCGGAGAAGTACCCCCGAATACGCTTCTGTGGCAGAAACAACTGGAGTTGCCGCTAGAGTGGAAGCGCCACGTTACACGGGAACCCTTGTTAAAGGTATTGGAACCATGCACAAGTCAAACGCAATCCCAATCATTGACGAAGAACAAATGAGAGATTTAGCAAGGATGAGAAGATGAAAACAGTAGGATTTTGGGTGTATGATTTATATAAGTTTTTCTTTGACCTAAAGATTAATCCGTTACGTCATATACCAAACGCATTTACACAGTTTATTTTAATGTTTTATTTATCCGTTATGTGGACTGCCGTATTTACAATCTATGCGGGTCAGACTATATACTTCGGATTAGGAAGTACAGCGGCACATCTACTTGTAGTAGGGGCTTTTTTCATTACAGCACTTGTATTCCAAGATGCAGAAAAGAACGGGCATTTGTGGGTAAAACGAGATAAACTTCCCAAAGTACAAGATCGTAGAGGTGTATGGGACCTGGAGAAAGAAGGATGAGTCTTTCTCCCAGGGTAGAAGTAAAAGTGGGCCCTTTGTTTGATATACTAGAAGGGGCAATGGCTGAAGGAAACATAGATTTAGCAAAAACAATGATTAATCGTATTAGTATATATTTTCATCTATTAGATGATGAGCATGTAGACTATTATCAGGCGTGTCAGCACGCTATTGAAGATGACACCGTTCATTATTTCTTAAAAGAAGATGATTATAATGAACCTACCGAATATGATGAATGGCAAGATTTTGATCAGGGCTGCTAGTGAACGTAGAAGAATTATTACAATCTAAACAAGTTGAATATATACCTAAGGGCAAAGACTATGTAGTATCATGTCTAAGTCCTGAGCATGATGATGGTAATCCCAGTATGAGAGTAGATCAAATTACTGGGATCTTTCACTGTTTCTCTTGTGGTTACAAGGGGAATTTATTTGTGCATTTTGGAGAAAGGGCAAGTTTTCTACACTTACGCAGGGAACTTATAAAGAAAAAAATTCGTGAAAAGAGAGCTGAAAGTGTGGGCTTGCCCTTTCCTCAAAGTGCATTACCTTATGTAGGAAACTGGAGAAATATAAAGCCAGAGACCTATCGTAAGTTTGAAGTTTTTCAGGATCACGACGCCTTTATAGGCCGGATAGTATTTCCTGTTCGTGATATTTCTGGAAAAATTGTAGCGTTTAATGCAAGACATATGACAGGGGGTACTCCAAAGTATCTTATTAGCCCTCCTGGGGCGCGAATGCCTCTGTATCCCGCTAAAGTAGAGCCGATACAGGGCAGTGTTATTCTCGTAGAAGGAATCTACGATATGGTAAATCTGCATGATAAAGGGTTAACAAATGCAGTATGTTGTTTTGGCACAAGGAATATTAATGAAGATAAGCTATCTATTCTTAGACTACAAGGAGTAGAGCGAGCAGTAATCTTCTTTGATGGTGATGAAGCGGGACAGTCCGCCGCTGTAAATGTAAAGGATATGTGTGAGAGAATAGACTTACTGACAGTAAATGTAAATATTCCTGATACAGACCCAGGAGGACTAACAGAATCACAGGTAGATAAACTAAAGAAAAAACTATACGCATAGGAGTATGTATATGACGAGCCCAAGGGTTGCTCTAATAGAAACCAAACCAAGCAGAACCAACTTTAAAACAGAATTTGACCACGCTTTTGACTTTGACCAGTATCAGCTATGTTCTGATCCTACTCTTAAAAAAGTACTCAAGCGAGATTGTGATATTCAGATTGATACAGAATTGTACGACTGGATTATTCTAGTAGGCTCTGATGCTTTGAAGTACTTTACTAAAATTACTTCTGTAACAGAGTACTCAGGTAAAAAAGTAGAAAGCAAGTATTTACCAGTAATTAATCCAGCTATGTTGGCATTTAAGCCAGAAGCCCGGAATACTTGGGAGTCCTCAAAAGAAAGTATCATTGCTTATATTAGAGGCGAAATTGAAGAGGTTATTATAGATGATAGCATTGCATTCGGTATCCAAGACACGGAGAAAGCAAAAGATTTCATTCGGGACGCAATTAAACACGAAGGTGCGTATATTGCTCTCGACTCCGAGACCACAGGACTTTATCCACGTAACGGCCATATGCTTGGCATGTCTCTATCGTATGATGGGGTAAAAGCCGCATACATAGATACAGAGTGCTTCGATGAAGAAATAGAATCATTACTAGAAAAGTTATTCAAAGAGAAGATTGTAGTATTTCATAATGCTAAGTTTGATATGGCATTCTTTGAGTACCACTTTAACTTTAAGTTTCCAAACTTTGAAGACACCATGTTGCTCCATTACCTCATAGACGAGAATCCCGGAGGACACGGCCT
>Ga0181380_1001098_pt1 | contig 11978 bp, 17 predicted proteins | sample 3SPOviralmetaG_FD_130116 | JGI IMG/M metagenome (GOLD analysis project Ga0181380, IMG submission 130116) | Marine viral communities from the oligotrophic San Pedro Time Series (SPOT) site, San Pedro Channel, CA, USA - 3 SPOT_SRF_2009-08-19 | ecosystem: Environmental > Aquatic > Marine > Strait... | reverse complement strand
AAATGTTAATATAGGGTTTAAAACGTCTAAAATGCCTATTACTGTTGATAAAAAGCTTGTGCTTATACCTATCTCAGGGTAAGTACTTAAAACCCTTAATGTGTCCTTCATTTTTTCTCCTTGCAATTATCCCATTTTTTTAAGTCAAGCATTGGTAATGGCTTTTCTATTGTATGGTCTTTTAATTTAATATTTTGTATTGACAATTTATTTCCGCCTTTAATATATGGTTTTCCATCTGCATCACAACCAACATCATAAACAAACACTGTGGTTTTCCATAATGATATTCTTGTTATTCGTGCAGGTCTGCCATTTAAAATTATTGTATCGTCTACATTGAGGTCGTTTCCAGCCATAGTTTTTAAACCTTCGATTGCAGATTCTATGGTACTTTTTCCTAAAAGAAATAGAAATGCTCCTATTAACATCCATCCATACTCCCCTATCAGATGTTCTATTGTCTCTTTTTCCATTATTCTCCATTATTTATTACCATCAAGATACTGACCCCATAAAGAAGTCTTTCCATCAATTATTTCTAAAACATGAACTATATGGTCTCCATTTTTAAAAAAATCTATTATAGCTAGTGCATGATTCCAGTTAGTTAAATTACCTCTTAACCAATCTTCATCTTTTTTAATGTCTTTTAAACATCCCATACTATAGCCACTCATTGTTCCTTTAACTCCAGTATCAGTATATCTTTGTAGGTCATGTGTATGTCCATACATAATATTGTCTTTGTAAGAGCTAAGATGTGCTTTTGCATGATGCATTCCAGTTTTATGCCCGTGTGTAAAATTTAATTTTCCTATTCTTAAAAGTTTTCTTCTATGATAAGGATGATATTTATATCCACGTTCCTTTATTCTTAATGCATTTTGAGTTTCATAATGGCTAAGATAAGGGTATCTTACTACAAAATTGTCTAACCATACTTCATGATTACCTTGAACAAAATGTCGAATATTACATTCAACTTTATCTAAAGATTTATCAATTATGTCCATTCCTTTATTTACATCTTTGACATCTTTATTTAACAAGGGAATTAAATCTTCCATTGTTTTTTTATTTCTACCTTTCCAGTAATGATTACTGAAATGTTCCCATTCACCTGTATCACCTAAATCTACGTATATTGTAGGTTTAACTATTTCAATAACTTGACACACTATATTTATTGCTTTTTTGCAATGAAAAGGAAAGTGTTTATCAGGAGTAACTACTGCTCTGTCAACAATACCTTTGTTTAACTTTGCCATTCTAACCTCGTTTTATTTCAAAAAACTACTTCTTATTATTTATTTCTTTTACTTTATCTATTTGTTCTTCATTCATTTGACTTGTAACCATTTCAAAAGCTTCTTCAAAAGCTCTTAATTGCCCTACCGAAGTGCAATAAACTTGAAATGCTTGTTTTTCTTGAATTTTTAATTCTTCTATCTTTTTTTTCAAAGATTCTGTCATTTTTTCCCCTTTTTATTATTATAGTCTTGGTACTGACAATGTTCTTACACCACTTTTTCTTAATGGATATTGTTTTACCATTTTATCATACATTGCTCTAAAATATTGAGCTCTTTGAACATCTCCTGCATCTTCAAACATTCTTGATTTAATATAACATACTACCGCAGGATGCAATCCTGAATCTAAACCACCTTCTGTTTTTAAATCTTCTGATTGAGAATCGATTGTTTTATATTTTGATTTATATGTAATTCTTATACCTGCTGTAACATCATCTCCTTGGTAAGTATCGTATTTTTCTTTATTTTGTTCTGTTGATGTTGAGGAGGTATCTTCACATAAAATAGCTAACCTTTGGTCATCATTATACCATGTAAAGTAATTATTTGGATATGTTCTTTTATTTATTGCCATAATTTTTTATGTTAATGAATCATCACCAGCATCTGTTTCTGCCCATGCGCTAGCCGTATCATCAGTATCTCCTTTTAATAATTTATGTGGGTCTGCTAATTTTGGAATCATTACATATCTATCATTTGTATCTTTTATTTCAACTCTTTCTATTTCTACAACATCATCGTGTAAAGTATACCATCTATCATAACCTATTAAATTTGTAGTTTTTGATACTGTGTTATTTTTTTTATGTGAAGCAATATCATCTAATGCATCATTAATTAATTGAAACATATATTGTTCTTGTTGTCTTCCAAATAGCTTTTCAATTTGTTCTATAATATTTTTAGCTGTCATTATTTAGCACCTTCCTGAGCTTTAGGCATTGATTGAGCTACTAGCATTTGAATACCTTTATCATAATCTTGTTGCAACTTAATTTGTTGACCTTGATACCATTGATACTTTTGATTGTCTTGTGCCATTCTAGTATTTGCTTCAGCAATATAACCTTGAGAAATACCAATTTTAGATTGAATTTCAGATGCATAACCTTGAGCTGCGTTTATATAGCCTGAAACTACTCCTAATTGAGATTGAACATGCGCGCCTCTTGCGTTAACTTCATTAACATAGCCTTGTGCTTCTGATAAAGATGCTTGTGCTTCATTAATGTAATTATTACCTGCTCCTGTATAACCTTGCGCTGTTGCAAGATAGCCTTGAGCTAATTCAATATCTTCATCATCTACTTGAGCATTAGCTAAATCAACTTCTGCGTTAACTAAATCAAATTCAGTATTGGCTAAAGCAACCGCTGTATTAACTCTTCCAAGAGCAGTTGTTATAGCTGCAACAGCTGTATCTATACTTGAATCTACATTTGTTGCTGTTTCTCCAAGTTCACTTACAGCTGAATCTACTTGAGTATTTATTAAATCACATATTGATTGAGTTTCATCTAACTCTGTATTTACTGCGGTTAAAGCTGTTGCTATATCATTATTAGTATTCATTTCATTCATTTTATTTTGCAATACTTTTATTGCTGCATACAATACAACTAAATATTCAGCTTCATCAGGAAAATTTGCAATGGTAGAATCATTAGACACATCAACAGTAGTATAACCTACATGATAAACAATTGCAGTTTGATTTGCAGTTGGAGTTGGTATAACATTTAAAATTGAAGCATCACCTGAACTTAAAATCCAATATACAGGGTCAGTAACACTTGCTTTATATAGACTATTTGAATCATTAGACAATTCCCCATACATTGATAAAACTTTTCTACATGGTATTCTACTTCCACCTGAATCAGCCGAAAGTCTATTTACATATAAAATTTCACCAACTCCATCCATATCCATAGTTGTAGCAGAATGATTTAGTGTAGTTTCATTTGTGCATTTTTCTTTTAATAAAGGAGGAAGAATATTTGTGATTTCCTTTACTCCATCTGTTGCCCAATCATCCATTTCTGATTGAGTTGCAGTTCCAACTAATGCTTGTATTTGAGCATCAAAATTTGCCATTATCTTCTATTCCTATCTGCTATATCGTTATCAATGGTTGTTTGACTAAATTCAACTTTTGTTTGACCACTCCATTTATTATTTCTCATATTAATACCATCTGATATATTAGTTCTTGTTCCAAATATGTATCCACATTTACATACATGGTCATCATTTGGTTTAAAATCAATGCATTTTTTACAAGAATTGCAATAATATGTTCTATTTCTTTTCATATTCTATTCCTAATTTAGCTAAAATATATATATTATTCAATATTCTACGATGTAGGAATATTGTAATTAGCTGCTACAACCATAGTAAGTATTCTATCTCCACGCAAAGCGCAATGACTAACAGATATAACAATATTATTTGCATCATCTAAAGTTGCAATATAATCTTGAACATCTCTAGCAATAGTTCCCTGAGCTCCATCTTGAGCTCCTTCAATTGCATCATGTATAAATGTTTTTACTTTGGTATTGGTATCACCATATGCTGCCATGTTTTCTCCTATTATTAAAAATTAAATTTTTAGTAGATTCGGAGGCTACCCTTTATACGATAACCTCCATAGTTCTACAAAACTATTATTGCTTATTTATAGTATTAACCTATTGTGCATTCAAAGCCAATAATGTCAAATTGAAGAACAGTATCACTACCAGGGTCTCCACTTATAACACATTCAACTTCATCAGGAGTTCCTATGACTGCTCCAGCAGTAGGATTTCCTACAGCTAAAACACCATTACAAGGAATTACTCCTTTATATCCAGCACTATTTACTGCAATGGAAGCTCCATCAATGTAACCATCAGTATCAGCATCAGAACCTACATCAACAAAATTTACCGAATTTGTTGAAGCAGTTACAACTGTTAAAGCAACAGCTATAGGAACAAAATTATCAGGCATTGCTATCGCAGATTCTACGCCTGTAGTTGCTCCATTAGCTACTGTGATAGTAGCTCTATAGCTTGTATACTTAAATACTGAATCATCATTAGAAAGTGCATAAGAACTACTATTACTATTTAATAAATCACTTCTCATTATAGCACTCCTTCCAAGTTGTACAAGGCATGTGTTTCAGGAAGAGTTACTTCAAGACCTGCTTCTGTAAGAATCATATCTTTTCGTAAATCCTCGTCTGCTTGTTGTACATTTGTTGTGATTGATGTATCACGATTTACTCCATTACCAACAAGAGGTCTGTATGATACGTGGTCTAAGTCAACCATACATAAATAACCAGCAAAATTACTTCTAAATAGAGGTTCTTTTACTAAGCTTAAAGCACCATGTATAGTATCTATCTTTGTAACACTATGACCAAAAGAGCCTTGAGCTCTATCAAAGTTATATCTTAATTCATTACCAATAGAATTGTCGATAAAACCTCCCATTTTATTAAAATGAGTTATTACTGGCATTGAAGCTAATCCTAGTTTATTACTAGAACCACCCCTTGCAGGGTCGAATATAACTTCAAAATCAGATAATAATTCGTCATATGTTAATTGAGCAGATGTTACAGATTTTAGATAAGGTAGTTTTTCATTATATGAAAGTTTTACACCACCTTCTATTGCTGTACCTGCGTTTTTAATAATATTACCTGTAATACCATCACTATACTGAACACCATTAGTTGAGCCTTTCATTCCAAAAAGCATTGCTCTCTCAATGTCAATCTTATGTTCTCTTAATTTAAGATTCCATATTCTTTGCCATTCATCAGCATAACCACGATAAACAGTTGCTCTAGCAGTATTAGACATTTCACAAGCTGTTTTAAAGATTTGAGTATATCCAAATCCATCATCAAGCTCTTGAGACCATACATCAGGAGCTCCTGAACCTTCAGCATATGATGTACCAATAACTGTAGCTTTACCGCCTGCTTCAAGACTTGTTGTTGAACTATCACCAGCAGAAGCTGATATAGTTCTTACTTGAACAGTTGTATCTGCAGCATTATTAACAACAGATTCAATTCTAGCAGTTGCAGTAATAATTGCATCACTATCATCAGTATCATGGTCATCATTATTGTGTTGTTGAAGACTTAAAACCATTCCCTTAATAAGCCATGAAACAGCTTTATCGCCTTCTGTATCAACAGTTAAAGATGTTAAACTTCCAGGTGCTGCTAATGTTGCTCCTGTTTTGACAACAAAACTTCTATCAGTCATTGCCATTTTTGTTCTATCTTCCAAGTATCTGAATTGTGAATCAGATGCTGGTACTTTTCCTACTTTTGACAAATATACAAAAAATGGAGATTCTTCTGGAGCTAAGTCTGCGACCCTATCACTAAAGTCATAAAGTCTTCTTGTGCCCATACTAGCACTATCGACTGTTGCACCGCCAGGAGTTCCAAATTTTACTTGTCCACTATTATAACTTGACATTATAATTCTCCTTTATTTACAATACATTAGTTCGGCTACCAGCTTTCATAATAGAATCCCACATTGATTCTTTATCATCTTTTACAATAGGTTTCTCACCATTTAAAATACCTGCTTGCTGAGGAACTGATTGATTTTGACGAATTGCATCAAGAGGATTATTTACATTACTTTTAGCTTCGGCCTTGTTTTGAGTTACAGCTTGCCACATATTAATAGCACCATCAATACCATATTCTGCAGGATTCTTACTAGCAAAATCCATAAAAGAAGAAATTTGCTCAGAATTCAATCCTTTGTTAGCAAGTTCAGTTTGAAGTTTAGACATTCCAACTTCTTTCTTTACATCACCAACTTGGTTTTGAACAGCTTCATTAATAGTGTCTTGTAACTCTTGTTGTCGAAATTTATACGACTTAGACGATGGGTCATTATAGGCTTCCCAAGGGTCAAACTCATCCTTAGATAATTCAACACGTTGTTCTTGGACTGTTGATTGACCACCCTGAACCATACCACTAATGGTATTTACAATATCAGGTCTTGATTCCAACATTTGTCCAACTTGTTCGTATTGTTTTAACTTTTGATTTTCAGCTTGTAGTTTGTCTTTTTCTGATTGAAAATACTTAGCTTGAGATTCCCAATCACTTCCAGACTCTTGCTGCTGAGTTGCTTCATCTTGCCCTACATTATTAGTAACTTGACCTTCTTCAAGATTGTTATTTTCTAATGCGTTATCCATTTACTCTCCTTTATTTTGCAATTTCTCTTGCTTATCTTGAGCTTGGCTACGTAAACGTAACTTCTCTGCTTCGAGTTTAACTGCTTGTTGTAATTTTCCAACCGCTAAATTATTAGCTGATTTGGATTGTGACTCTTGTGATTTTAACTCAGTTTTGAATTTCTCAACTTCAACTTTCTTTCTTGATGAGATTGACTCTCTATGAGCTGTTTGTAAATCACCCTGTAAGTTTTTAATTTGTTCTTGAGATTGTTGTAATTGACCTTGCAATTGCTGAACAATATCCATTCTTTCTAAAACTCCTTGTTTATCAAATATATCTGTTTTCATTAAAGCTTCTGTTCTATCAATAAGGCCTGCTTGATAAGCTTCCATGTAAATTGACCATTCACCCCATCTATTTGATGGCATTGTTGAGTTACCAATAATATTAATATCATATTGACCAATTGTTAAATCATTCATCATTTCTCCAATTGCTTGTGATTTATCATTGTAAACATTAACCATATATTCACTCATATCATTGTTTGGTTGTACTACTCTAAATACTTTCTTATAAGTATAATGTTCTTTAGAAAAATTATATATAACTTGACCTAATCTTCTAAGTGAGCCTTCTATATCTCTTAATTTTGATTTACTTCTTCTTTGTCCAAAATCTTCCATCATCATAGTAGCTGAAGATGTTTTTGGTGCAACAGCACTATTTCCTTGCATCATTTCAAAAATACCCATATTTAAATCAATATACTTTTCAATAAGCTGAGGCAATTGCATAACTGAATTAGATAAAGGTTGAGGAGAAGGAAAATGTGGCTCACCAAATGAAGGGTCATATTCAATAGTTGCATTTGGATTTGCCCAATTTCTTTCAAGTTCTTCAATATCATCAACACTTCCTTGCGGTATAAGTAATTTTAATCCTGATGATGCTTGTGCATGAGATGTAATTAAAGACATTGTTTTATTTAAAAATCTTTGAAAATCTTTATTTTTTCTAACATCACTCATTGGATACGGAGTATTAGTCCATATATTTGGAACAGGCACAATAGGATATTTGTCTGTATTTAATATATATTCATATAAAACTATTTGTCCAAGAGTGCATGTTAATTTAATTCTTGTTTGCTGAACTTCAACAACATCAATTAATCCTTGTTCTAATGATTTAGATATTTCATCATTAGCTAAAAATTTTTCCATGTTCTCAGTATCAAGTATTCTTTCTTCCCCTGATTGCATATCAAGTATTCTATAATAAGGAACTTTAACTTTAGAAAAATGTTCAATAAGTTGATATTTTTCAGAACCTTCACCTGTATCTTTATCTTTTATATAATCAGGAGTAAATGTCCCCATTGTTCTTTTGTTTACAGGAGATGGATATGTTTCATCTTCATTATATCCTTCTACTAAATCAATGAGAAGTTTACCATCTTCTTGTTCTTCAGATAATTGTGGATATAAATCTAACAATTGATATTTTGTAAATATAGTAGATAACATCATTCCTGTTGCATCATCAAAATATTTGCTTCTTGCATTAGGGTCTACTACAACTCTAAATGGGTCTACGTATGTAAATTTAACTTCACCTCTTCCATAATCAGCTTCTCTATCTACATATGCATAAAAATAACCAAGACCTGTAACAGCATAATCATGCACAGCTTGTTTAAAAACTTCATTTCCGTCAGATATATTCCATATATATTCAAGTATTGTTTTCCAAACACTTGCTAAATCACTATCTGAATCTTCTCTTGGCATAGCAGAAAATTTAGGTGGTTTAGATGTTATGATAGCTTTAAACTGTTCAATAGCAGAATATATTCTATCTAAAGGTATATTTGATTGATTTCTTTCAGCAAGAGCTTGAGCTTCGTCTTCACTAAAATGATTACCTAAATAAAAATCAATATCTTCACGAGCATGGTCTTCCCACTCTTTTCTAGCGTCATGCCACCTATCCCATAACTCTTTTACATAAATTGCTTTTTTATCGGTTGGTATCATAACTCATAATATATAATAATTTTACAATGCAAATCAACCCCTTGCTCCTGTAATCCAATTGTAGGTTTTTTTTGGTTTTTCCCATTCATTATCCCTGTTCTTAATTTTTTTAATTTTACTAGCAGATTTATTCCCTTTTGCAAATTGTGTTGACAACCAAAATGAATCAATAGTATCATCGTGACTTCCTTTAGGAAAATCTAATAATTCACCAATAAATTCGTGCATATCTTTTTTAAGATGAACAGCCCCTGCTTTAAACATAGGTTGAAGTCCTTCAAATAATCTGTCTTTCTTTTTTTGATTACCATAACCTTTTATACCTTGTTCTATACCAGGTAAAAACTTTCCTTCTTTTTTGCTTCTTTTATGTATATAATCTCTTAACATTTCTTGATATGATATTGTTTCAATGTTTATTCTTCTAATTGGTGTATATCGTTCAGCAATTTTAAATATTTCATCTGCGCAATCCATAGGCAATACTCTTTGCCTCCAATATTCAATAATGTAATAATCATAATCAGCGGTAACTCCAATAACCATAATAACACTATAATCATTACGAGTGCTAAGTGTAGAAGCAGGGTCAACACCCATATAAATATTAATATATTCAATTCTTCCATCATCTAACTTTAAATACCAAGAATTTCTACTTTCATCAAATTTTACTCCACCTTTATAAAAATTATCAGTTATATCAGATTCACTAAATATTTGGTCTTCAGGAGATTTAGCTTGATTCATATATTCTTGATAAAACTTAGATGGTGTCCCTGAATCAATATAAAATTGTTTTCTTTCGTCTAATTTTTTTAGAGGCCATCTTGAAGGCCATAACGGAGTACCATCATCAAGTATTGCTTTATATGTAATTAAGTCCCAAGAATACTCTTCTCCATTGTTCATTGCTTCTTTATGGTTTTTTACAAGTCCATTTAAAAATGAATCATAATGCACGATAGTTCCATTACACCATAAAAACCCACCCTTATCAAAATCAATAGCAGGATATACAGCCGCAGTAACCCAATTCTTTATTTGTTGTCTAGCTTCAGGAGTTTTAGTATTTAACTCAGATTCAAAGTCATCAAGTATAATCCCAGTATATCTTGTAGATAATTGCTTTTTACCACGCAGTCTTTGTGCTGCTCCTTTTGCAATCATCCTACAATTATTTGTCAATGTTATTTCGTTTTTAGTCCATTTGTCACCTTGCAAGTCACCGAAATAATAATGTATTGCAGGATTTGAATATATATGATTTGAAATCCAATTAAGATTATCAATAGCTTGGTCTTGAGCCTCGCCAACCCAAGCGATAAATTCTGGGCTTTCTTTATTCGCAAATAAGAACCGATGTAAAACCGCAGTTGCAGCTAAGGTTGACTTTGCGTGGTCACGAGGCAATACAAGAGCCAATTGTTGATTATCTCTATCTAAAAGTTTTTTACCAACAGTATTATGAAAATCAGGAGTTGCGGATGCTAAGAAATCTTGAGGTGAAAATAATTTACCAAATACAACGAGGTCTTCATATGCCATTTCAAGAACTTTTTCATTATTTGATACATTGCCATTAAGATTTAAATTGGCCATATATTAACAGTTCCATTTTTTTAATGACAATGACAACCTATCCTTACCTGTGTTGTTGCTTGGTTTTTGACGTTTACGCATACCACTCATACGAGCACAAAATGATTTTTTTCTAGCTTTTGCTTTTCCTTTAGGATTTTTTTGTGTAACAGGAGCTTTTAATGTTCCCTTTTTATAAGAAGCTCTACCTTTAGCATTTAATCCACCGCTAGGACTTTTACCTTCACTTCTTGTCCACGCAGGAGATTTACCGCCAACTTTACCTCCTTGACGATAAGATTGAGTCCTCAACCTTGCATCACTTACTTTCATGATTTTTTGCTTCTTTTTCTTGCATCTGATTTAGGAAACCCTGCTTTCATATTAGCGTAATTTTTTGCAGATATAGTAGAATTTTTTTTAGACCTACTTTTGCCTAATCTTTTTCTTTTGTTAATATTTTCGTATAAAGACATTATTTACCTACTTTTTTCATTGCTTTATTGTGAGCTTTTTTTAAAGAACTACCTTTATGAATATCTTTTTTCATTTGATTCATATGCTTTGGAGAATGATGTTTGCTATGTTTTTTTAATTCATTAACTTTACCACCATGTTTATACATAGGTTTTACCATACCGCCACCCATATAATCTTTTACCATTCCACCACCCATATAAGAAGTTTCACTTCTTTCCATTGCATTTGATGTAGGTATATTACCATTTTTATTAATATAATTTAATGTAGACTCTGTGTTTGGATTAACTGAATCTTTCTTTATAATAAACTCACCGCCTTCAGCTTCAATAGGTATTCCACCATTGCTATGAGACATTCCTTTTAATTTTCCACCCATTGGGTATTTTTTCTTTTTACCGTACATATTTACTCCTCAATATTTTGTTCACGTAATAATCTTAATAACATGTCATTAGTATTTTCACGTTCAGAATTTAAAAACATTTCCTCATCAGCAGGATAGCCTTGTCCTGTATTTTTTAAATATTTAAGTTGTGTTTCTAGACTCATCAACATTTTCATTAAACTCATATCTTCATCATTTTGCTTTTTAGTTGGCATAGAAGGGTCAGGTCTTAACATTTTTGCAATATTACCACTTAAATTATATTCTTCATTTGCTTTTTTTGCTGTAACTGCTGCAATAATTGGTGCAAAAATACCTGTTATAGTTGCTAAGTTATTTTCTATTTCATTTCTAGCAACTTTGTCATTTCCTTCAAAAGGTTTTTTTTTATTATTTGCTGTAATTTTATTTAATATAGCTTTTCCTTTAGGTGTTTTAGCTTCATTAAATATATTTGAAACTTTTTTAAAAGTTTCTTTACCACCTTTGTTTTTTATTAATTGCGTTAATCCTTTAAGTGAACCTGCTGGCCCACCAATGCCTCCCATAATTGCTGTTTGTATAACTTTTTCTATTTCAGGACTTATGTTAGATGACATCAAATTATCAATATTGTCATGTGCTTTTGGTTTTTCGTATGTAATACCCAAAGCATCTGTGCCTTGGCTTTTCATTAATTCTTCTATAAAACTCATTAATCTTCCTTTCTTAATTCAAAATGAGGAAAATCATCAAATTTATTATCATCCACCTCAAAGTTCATATTCCAATCACCACCCCAACGTAGTTTAATGCCCATAGACTGAGCAATACCAATTACGAAGCCTGCAAATAAATGAAAGCGTTCCCTATCATCCCAATCAATAGGATAAGGGGCAACATCCACAGCCCTACTTGGATTAGAGTTATGACGACCATTTGGGTACCGAACCTTAGTTTTT
>Ga0181380_1001097_pt1 | contig 11978 bp, 14 predicted proteins | sample 3SPOviralmetaG_FD_130116 | JGI IMG/M metagenome (GOLD analysis project Ga0181380, IMG submission 130116) | Marine viral communities from the oligotrophic San Pedro Time Series (SPOT) site, San Pedro Channel, CA, USA - 3 SPOT_SRF_2009-08-19 | ecosystem: Environmental > Aquatic > Marine > Strait... | reverse complement strand
TGTAGTTGTTTCTGGGGATGCTTCGAGTGTCAAAGGAACTTCGAAGACGATGTGATTGAAGCAGAGGGACAACCTCCTCTCATCACCCAGCCATCAGGCGTATCTATGGCGAAGGACATTTAATCTTTTTCCAGTTATCCCTTACATTACATCTTTTACACAATACTGCTCTAAACAACCCTGTTTCGTGGTCGTGATCCAAACATTTAATATTAGTTCCTTCAAACATACACTTACAAACATCACATTTATCAGTTGAAAGATATGTGTTATATAGTTCGTCAAAATCACCTACAACCCCTCTTGTCTTCCAATTGGAGATTGTATGTGTTTTTTTAAATTGGGGTGTATCTTTGTATGTGTCTCGTTGGAAATATGATTTATCTTTATTATTTTGGTAAAACAATCTTTTTCTCTCGTTAATCTTTTCTCTATTTCTTTCCCTATACGCCACGGCAAATTCTTTCCTCTTTTGTGGGTCTTTACACGGCATCTTTAATTAAGGGTTCTTCCAATTTTTTAAGTCATTTACAGATTAAATCTTTTACGGTAGTCGCTGATGCTATCCGTTAAACTCTTCTTATTCCAAAGTATCCAACGGCTCAACGCTCCAGCACTAAACGGATCGTCCCAATTTTCCGCCGCCTCATGTCGGGCTAAATACCTCTCCTTCCTCTCTTCATCGCCGTGGGTGGTATAATCCTCGTACCCCTTCGCTCCAAAATCAACTAACTTCTTCTGTTTATCACAGCAAGAAGGTTTCTCCTTACAGAGACAAAATAGGGCTCTGTATTTCTTCTTCTTGTTTGGCGAAGGCTTGATATCAACTAACTTCATTTTACTGTATTACAACATAATAGTTCTAGCCGTAATTGGATCATAAAAGGACTGTGGGGTAGGTGGGGGTGTAGGGGTAGGTCTAACCTTATTCTTCTTAACCCTAACAACCTGTTCTTCCTCCTCACTCTCGCTGTCTGTAATATAAACAACCTTCTTCTTCGGCTTCTTGGTAGATTTCTTCTTCGGCTTTTTCACATACTCAATCTCCTCCTCGTCTTCACTCGCCTCACGGGAAAATATCTGCTCCTTCTTCTTGGTTGGAAGTTTATCAGTCTTTCCAGCAAGGTAGGCATCGGCCTTCTTCTTCCTCTCGTTGAAGGCATCCTGCTTCATCGCCTTCTCGGCCTGACGGACACGGGCCTTCTCCTTCCTAACTTCCGCCGCCTTCTCACGAGCCTTCCTTAAAATCTCCAGTCTCTCTTCAGTCGCAGGACGCTTACTTCCCTTCGGCTTTGTGCTCTTGGTGGGAGCAACAGGCTTCTCCTCTTCCTGTGGGGGCAGTTCTACGCTTTCGTTGTCGCTCATAGGGTATATTATATTTTATAGAAACATTTTATTTTAAGACATTTCTATAATTTATAATAATTTAGTTATTTATCCATAATGAATTGGTTAAAGTTTTTACGGTAGGGACTTGGGTGGTGGTCTTTCTTATTCATATCCACGAAGAGAAAGTTATGTGGTGCTTCATCACACACACCTTCCCACATATCGATGAAGCCCTGTTTGTCGTCTGTAAAGGCCAACTCCTCTGCTACGAATTGTTTTTCTTTATCGCTGTGGTTCTTAAAGAGCATAAAGCCTGTGGCATTTCCACGGACGGGTTTAGGCAGACCTCCGCCCATACTCTTGTAATTTTGGGCCATCACGAATAGCGATAGCCCGATCGCTCCGCCTCCGTGGGCTTTGGGGATCATAAATTTATGGCGATGGGAAATACACAGACTTGGTAGTTTCTTACCACTAAAGACCTTGGAGTTCTGTGCGTCGTCGATGATTAAGGCTAGTTTAGGCATTCGGTCTCCGTAAGGATATGTAGGTTTTTTAAAGTCTCCCTGACAGTAGAACTCTTCAAGTAATTCATCGGGGATACTCGCTCCGTCATCACCAAGTAGTTTTGTTAGTTGTTCGTATCTCTTCTTGGCATCAAGGTACTCAACGTATTCATCTCTCATAGCCTCACCCTTCTCGATCACCTTGTTTAGAATATTAGGGCAATCAAGGTCTTCGTAGATATCATCGTCGTCAATCCCTAAAGGTTGTAAGATGCTGTAATTACTGGAAGCAGTTGGGCTAATTAAAAATGTTCGGTCAAAGTTCATCATCCTGACAAGATTACTGATGGCAACGGATTTACCACCACCTCTACGGGCTACTGCGATCATCGTGCATGGCATCTTTGGCATTTCAGGTGGGCTGGAGTGTTGGAATGCTGTGGTATTTGGGACTTTTATGTCCGCCTTTTTAATCTTTACAGTCCTCATCTTTTATCATAATCTAATATTTTATTTTTAATCACTTCTAAATACATCTTGGTCGTAAAATGGAGTATCATCAATAAACGGGTTATCAACATCTCTCATACGCATACTACCCTCCGCCTCTACAGTCTCCTCTACCATCTCATCCACAACGTCATCAACCTCATCAATCTCTACAGGTCGTCTGCGTGGGGCTTGTTCCCGTTCTTCCTCACGTTCCTCAAACTCTTCTCTCTCTTCAACTCTCTCGTCAGTTTCGGCTTCTCTCTCCATCTCTCTAATACGTTCATCCTCTCTGTCAAAGTCTCTCCTCTCATCCCTGCGTCTAGCATCTTCGGCAGTTCTAACAAAGTCAATAATATCATCGAATTCAAGTAGGTCACCTAACTTTTCCAGAGTATCAACTCTGTCTCTACGGGGCATTCTCTTAAATGCGGAGGGTGGGGGGAGTCCAAGTTCTCTCAACATCTCTCTCCTCTCAAAACTATCCGCTCCGTATGAGTTATCAACAGCATATTTGTAGGCATCAATAAGTTGGGATTGGCTTAATTCAGTAAGGGCGGAAACCTTCGCTCCCTCCTTCAATTCGCCCTCAACAGCCATCTCCTCTCTCTCAATCATAGCCTTTTCAGTAACCTCTTTCCTCTCTCTGTAACGAGTAGCCACTTCTTTAAGTTCGTCAAGGTCTTCCATTTGGATTTCTCCACCGCTTCTAATTCGTCCCTGTAGTTTAAGAACCTCTTTAATGAGTGGGTCAGGTTCGTCATCATCCTTCAGTTTGTCAAATCCAACCTGAACCGATACATCATCAATAATTTCATAAATAATATCTCTTACGTCATCTTCTCTTGAGGCTTTAGCAAAACGTTCAATAACGATTTTAGCCACCATATCATCTTGAACTACGGTTTGGTCGATGAACCGTTCCTTAATCCCAAGTTCCTCCCAGTTAGGGCGGTCAAAGGGATTGAGGGCTACAGCATTATCTCTTTCAAGGTGTAATCTCATCATCTCCGCACCTTTAACAACGTCTTTCTTGATAAAGTCCTCGCCATAATCAGCAATACGGGGGTTACTGTGGTCTAACAGGTATTTAACTCCTTCCTTGAGTTCCTTCTTCGACCTTGGTGCTGATACACCTCCAAGTCTCGCTCTTTCAGCGTGAGTGAATATTCCACACTTTTTACGGATACTGTCGTCAAAGGCTTCCATTTGTATTATAGTATTACTTTAGAAAATAAAATATCATTAATATAATAAAGCACTATGTCATTTTCTTTAGGTTTAACAGCAACAGCGACAGAACACTTCAGGACTAAAAAACTTGGAGTTCTTGGTGATGCCGTCCAGCAGTTAAACCTTGGCGGAACTAAAATCGCTAAATTCCAAGTTCAATCAAAGGAGACTAATGATGACTTCGCCATTACCGATACAGATGTGGATGTCGATCGTCTTGTAATTGACAAGACAACGGGCAACCTTGATACCAACGGTGGAGATATGACAGTAAATACTCTAAACTACACTACCCTCAACCCCCCCGTGGGTGGAGGCGGAGGCGTGAATAATCCTATGACAGTAGATTTAGCCTGTGCTGATTTCGATACCTTCAATATTGACCGGTGCCAAGCACGTGCCTTCCAGAAACGCCTTTTTATCGATCAAGCCCCCCCAACAAAGGACGATAGTATATATCAAGAGAAAATTATTACAGGTGCTTACAACCGTCAGCCCGTAGTAGGAACACAGGAGGACTTCAGCCCTGTCCCTACGGGGTTTCCTACAGGAACTCCTTGTCAAATGGCTGACAACCTGTATTCACAGGCTTACAACGGTGTCTTTGCTCGTAGAACAGGGTTAGTATTAACTCCCGGCTTGGCGGGTAATTACCTAAACCTTGGCGGTCAGTCTGCCTTCCAAGACAGAGTAACCTATGACCCTCTAAACCTTCGGTATGACCCTGCAGTGGCTAATGCTTGGACTGCTGTTAAATTCGATACTAACCTTGGGACAATATGCCCCGGCCCTGTTGGAACACAGTGTAACTTTATAACTACTATCTCAATCCACATGGAGGGTGATTTCTTGGGTGCTAATCCTAACAACATTCTAAAAATCTACGCTCGTCAATACAGAGGAGGCATAGGTGCTGTCCTTCGTGATTATCAAATCTCGCACATTCAAACTGGAGGAACTCGTGTCGTCCGTAGCGATAATAAATATCTAATGTCCTTTAGTGCTGGATTGAATGAGGATATCCAGAACGGAGACTATATGGAGGTCTTCCTTGAGAACGATGCGGGGTCGGCTAATGACTTCAACGTAGGTCTCTTCAAGGTTCTAATTGATGTTAGACCTTGTCCCTAAATGCTAAATAATTAAAATCTTGTTATTATGATAAATGAAACCTCGCCATCATATCCCCCACCGAGAAGTAAAACGGAAATGTTCGCCGTGGATACCTGAAGTCCTGTGTAAGATAGAGCAGAAGGGTAAAATAAGTGCGATCAGCCTACGGAGTGAAGAGGAAGAATTACCTCCCTCATTCAAGCCTGACCCTGAATACACCCCTCCTGACTTCGACGCTCCTACTGGGTACGAACCTGCCAGAGAACCTAACCGTCCCCACGGTTCTGCTCGTAAGGGTGTAACACCTACCCCCCACGAGGAAAAGAAAGACCTTTATTATTCAAAGCCCTATACCCCTCGTGAGTTCCCCACTCCCACCTACAGGGGTGCTTTACCTCCTGACGTCGTAGAGGATGCTGAATTTATCCGTGGTGCTAAAATTTTAGACGACACGGGAGATATGGATAAAGTTAGAGACTATCTCAAGGAGAAGGGAATATCCATAAAAAGTATTGATACAGAACTTTCCAGCCGTTACGGATTAGTTGTAGAAAAGACTAATGGAAAATTAGGTGTCTATTTTAGAGGCACAAATGTGGATGCCGTAAAAGACATAACGAAGGGTCAAATCCCAACAACCGACAAACTCAAGAAACTCCATGAAGATGCCTTCGATGCGGATCTCAAACTCCTACAGAACAGCACCGACAGTAAAACCTTCAACGAGAGCAGAGACCTGTTAGAACGTGTAGAATTAAAATACGGTAAAGTTCCTGACTTCCTATCGGGCTACAGTCTTGGTGGAGCAAAGGCCCATCTACTTGGTGATGAATTCGGTATTAAGAATGTCCGCACATTCAACCCCTTCGCTAACGTAGGCACACGTGTATCAAGTGCTATGAGTGAAACAGACCACGAGGTTTGGAGAACTACAAACGACCCTGTTTCAGTAATTAGTGATTACGAACTTCCTAAATTTGTAGATGACAAATGGAAGGTAAATAGAATTAACCCCCTCGGTAAAACATCCAATAGACTAAAAGCCCACGATTTAAATAATTTTACAGATAAAGGAATACGCTACGATGCTGAAAGTATCCATCGCAACATTTATTCTCTCGATGCTAAAAGAAATGAGTTACAGGTTCATAGAGACTATGATGATTTTAAACGAGACGCTAGAAGATTGGGATTAGACCCTGATAGTTTTAGCGACTTTTGGCGATACTTCAACAAGAGTGGAGACACTCCAGCCCGTAAGGGTGGTGAGAACGTAGATATGGACGGTCTCCCAAAGAGGGTAAAGTCAAGCAGTCTCTACCCTGCTATGTGGGAAAAGAGAGGTGAAAAATTTACATCAAGGGAAACAACAAAATTAGAGCAGAACGAAGGTAGTGAGATATTTAAACCCTACGAGTTCCACAGCACCGACGAGGAACTAGCAAGGGGGACAGAGGAGGATGTAATGCGTATTACCGAAGAACACGCTAAACTCACACAGTTCGCCGCTGATGATAGCCACATCGCCCGACTCAACCACGAGAGTATTTTAAAGGACGAGGGTGTGGTAGGTAAAGACCACGTGAGGGGATACTTGGAGGGTATGGTGGGTGCTGACGTGGCCGAGAGGATAGACCCCAAGGGTAAGGGTGTAAGGAAGGACTATGAGATCGGTGCTATAGCAGGTGCTTTAGGTGGTCCTGAAGGTGTATTAGTAGGTGTGCCTACCGCAGTAGTAGCAGGTGCTACAGCCCGAGGAACGGGTAAGTTAGTAAAGAAGGCTGGAGGAGGAGAAACCGCCCAAGAGGCGACAGGAAGCGTAGTAGGGGGTGCCGCTGGAGGTCTAACAAGTGCCGCTGTTCTCGCAGGTATAGCAGAGGGTTCAATCGCCCTCGCCCCTGAAACCGCAGGATTAAGTATTCTCGCCGGTGCCGCCATAGGTGGTGGATTGTACGCCGCCCACGCCACGGGGATAGACAAACCAATTGCCAAAGCAGTTCATAGTGGTGTGGATGCCGTTGTAGATGTAGGACAGGGAACATACAAAATAACTAAAAAGGGGGCTGAAGAAGTTAAGAATTTTTTTAAAAGGTTATTTTAGTAAAATAAAAATATTTCCAAATAGTATAGAAATGTCGAAGTGTTTCGAAGAAGTCGAGAAAGCCGCTACGGCGAAAGAAGAAGCCGAGGTAATCACGCCCGAGAGAGAGGAGTTAATCCAAACTCTACTCAAGGCCAACCCTCATTTAGATTACGGAACTCTTAAACTCCTCACCCGTCTAAATCAGGAAGACTTGGACCGTATCTTTCCCAAGGAGGAGGATGCCCCACCCGGTTACTATGACCTGAAAGAACCCGAGACCCTCGTGAGTAATGATATGACAATTGATAATGACCCCAAGGAACTCAAGATTATCCCCAACAAGTTAGATATGGATGATATTGCTAAAGAGGGGATGGTTATGTTAGAGAAGGCGGAGTAAATTTTAAATTATGGATACAACGAGTAAATTTATTTTACAACAATATCCATAACTCAAAATTAATTAATCTTTTAAATTAATATCTTGTCATAGTATAAAAGAGCAATATGTCCCTTGGAATCACCGATAAGTTCTACAAGAATGTCTTTCTTGACAGTAGTATTAATACTGTAAGGGGTGATGGTCGGTTTGCCGCTTGGAGTGTCCCTTCCCAGAACTTCACTTGTGCTAATCATCAGTTCTTCAAGGTTTTAGTAAATTCCTTTAGTATGAGACGTAATTGGTATAACATCAATTTTAACAACAACGTATTCTTTGCCTATGACGGTGCTACTTATACCCCCATTAGGATAGCACAGGGAGATTACACTTCCTTCGCCAACCTTGCGACAGCCATCCAGACTGCCCTATCGGCTGTCTATGCGGGTGCGACTTGTACCTTTAGTGCTACTACTCGTAAATTCACATTAGATATGACTGCCGCTGCTACTTTCCCCGCAGGTGCTTTCTTCGTGGGCTTCCTATCAAAGGACGACAGCACTAACCCTGCCCCTGCCACAATCCAAAGGGCTGACTTCTTCAACGACTCCTACGAAATCCTTGGAGGCTTCCCCACTCGTGACGGTGGTAACCTTGTCAATCTATTCGGTGCTACTGTAGGACAGGTCGCCCACATATCCCCCTTCGTAGGTGCTTTAAACAGTATTAACGAGATTGTAATTCGCTCATCTCTTCAGGGACAGAATTTCCAGTCATTTACTTATGAGAGAGACCTAAAGGATGACACAGGTATTACCCCTACGGATATTATTGCGAGAATTCCTTTAGACTTTGCCTTCTATACTGCCGCCAACGCAGAGTTCATCCACTTCGACGATAGAGATGACAACTATTCAGTAATTATTCCCCAGAAGCAGATTAATGAGATTATCCTTGTAGTAACGGACGGTAAGGGTCGTCTCCTACCCCAAGTAGCGTCAGGTCAATCCGCCCAAGGCCTCCTATCCTTTAGGGCGTGTCTTAAGTTCGACACAGTCACGCAGGTTGTCCCCCAATCACATCTAACCCTCCCTCAAGATGTTCCCCAAAAGGAGTTCAACTTCTTCAACTAAAGTTTGTATGGATAATTTTGTAATTCAGTTCAACTAAAAATATCCATAACTCAAATTTTTAAAATTAATTATTTACGTATTTAAATAATTATTCTTAAAATTAAAATATAGCGTTAAAGTATAAACACTCAAAATGGAAGTAACTCCCGCCGCTTTTCAGTATGCCGCCTCCAAACTACAGATTGCGAGGAACAAGTTTAAGATTGTTCCCTCTTCTGCGGTGACAGGTTCGGGCTACTCCGTTCTCTCCTTCCAAATCCCACAGGGTACTATCGTCGATCTCCAGTCCCTCAAACTGTATCTCCAGATTGCGACTGCCTCCCCCGGAACGGCGGGTGTAGCGGACGATCAAGTATTCGCCCGTCTCCCAAGTGATATCACCACTATGCTTCAGCAGGTTCAGGTCCTTGCTAACGGTGTGCTAATTGGTGGTTCATGCACGGAGTATAACTCTGCCTACCGTCTCCGTAAGATTTGTGCCTCTACCTTCGGTCGCGATCAGTCTATTGACCGCGCGGTGTCCCACTCCAGTATCACAGGTGTCCGTGCCAACGAGAGTGGTGAGTTCGTAATTAAGGATTGGCTTCACACTATCTTCGCTGGTGGTCGCGACGGTGCTTCCACCCGCTACCTCCACACAGGGTTAGTTGGGGACATAACCGTCAGGATCCAGTTCTCCGGTAATCAGGTCCTTGTGCCCATGCAGAACGCCAACGCTTACAGCCTTGGCGAGAACCTCTCCGCCGATGCGAAGACCAACGCCGCCCAGATGACTTGGTCGTACAGCGATGCCTACGCCACTATTGATGCCATCTCTATGCCACAGGCGTATGAGGATATGCTCATGGCGTCCCTTGCCCGTGGTGGTCTTGAGGTAGATTATGAGGAGGCTTACTGTTGGTCTCTCAACAACATTACTGGCGATGCCTTCGACCAGCGTTTCAGCGTTTCCACTCGCTCCCTAAACAAACTCTTCTCGGGTATCCGTGATAGTAACTACAACACCGTGGGTGTTAAGGCCCATCGCATGACCGATGTCGTTGGTGATGCCCTTGTTTCTAACTACCAGCGTTTCCGTATCTACGAAGGTCCCCAGTATGAGAATAACCTGTGGAACTACAGTCTCAACGGTCAATTACACCCGAATTACCCCGCCAAATTGCTCGAGTCCTGTGCCGATATCGCATACGTGGAAGATAAGATGGGCGTGTCAGGTGAGGGTGTCCTCGTGACCTCCCTTGCTGGATGGAAGGACGGCCTTGGTGTGTGGCCTCTACGCCTTGACCTCCCTATTGCTGGTGATGCTATGCCCCAGTCTCGTATGGCGAGTGGTTACGACTGCCGTTCTACCAACGCCGCTATGTCCTTCGCTGTGCGTGGCATGAGCACCCCCGGTGCTCCCGACCCCGCTACTGGCGAAACCTCTGTCCGTGCCTGTCTCACCGTTGCTATTACCCAGCCCAAACTCTTTATTGCCGCCGGTAAATCGGTCTCTGTTTCTTGGTAAATTAAAATATTTATTAGTATTATAAACAAATATGTCAGTTCCACAGAATAGGGTTACAGTCCCCGGAGACGAGACGATGGGTTCAAACCAAGTCCGTGTTATCTACGGTGGTCTAACAAGTGTAGCGACTGTCTTTAATCAGCCCGGCCCTGTCCCTGTAAATAGGTTCAAGCAGATAGGTATTACGAATGTAAATGCTCTATCTTGCCACGACCCAAGGGACGCCAAGAGTGCTGTGAGTGGTGGATTCGACTTCGGTTCATACCGCTTTAACGTAAAGAAGGAGGAACAAATCCGTTCCTATCAGTCAGGTTACAACACGGCGGGTTATCAGCCCGGTCGCCCGATTGTAACGGGGGTTCATAGTTAGGTTAGAACATTTAATTAAATTTTTAAAATCTTTTGTTATAATATAACATCAAAAGACTTTAAATGGGAAGCATAGGACAGACAGCATATTGTAAGACCCTCGTGGCCGATACGTTAATTGGTAACATAGGCGAAATTCCTAACAATAGGTTAGACATCGTTGGGGGTCGCACCCAAGTATATGGTGACCTTTATGCCCTTAAGAGGGTCTTAATGGGCGGTCTTTACCAAAACACCCATCGTGTAGATGTTATTTCGGGAACTACGATAGACTATAAGCGTGACGGCGACACTGGCGATGAGCGTAGTATAATTCTAATTAGTTCTGTTACTGGTGGAACTATCCCCATCACCCTCGATATGGGAACAGATTGCGAACAACTTGGCGATGCTGTTATTGAGATTGCTAACGTAAGCACAACGACAACCTACCAACTTGGTATTCTGGGAACTTTTACCGATGGAACTCCCTACACCCCCGGATTAAATGGTAGTGCTTTCCCTTACACAATCCCTCCACAGACTACTTGTAGGTTTTCCCTTGTAGATTTTACAACGTGGAGACTTCTTACCAAGGGTTCTAATGTCCCCTAAATTAAAATATTTAAAAAGGATATAAGATGACATCTTTAGGCGACGAATTACTAGTTAAGAAAATAATAGGTCAAGATGGGAGGATGACCCTACAGGGGTCAGTCTCTACGACAAATAACCTCCTCCCCTCGTATGCTTATTTAGGTGGGTATGCTTTATTTACTTCGATGGGTGATATCAGTTCAGGAACGGCTGTTCTTAAATACAAGATAGGTAATGATCGCTATTCGCAGTGGATTTTACAGAACACGTCAGGTGGCCCACAGCCATTCACCCTTCAGTTCGATGATGCTGACGAGAAGGTTGAGGCTGAATTCACGGTAATCAATCCTACGGGTCAAACCGCTACTATGACTATTACGGGAACGAACGGCGATGGAACGCCTTACACCCCAACCTTGTTATCAGCCGTCCAGTCTCCCCCTCTGTCAAGTAATATAGAAGTCCCTGTCCCTCCTGTTGAAGAAGAGCCACCAATTAAAGAACCCGAGTTCCCTGAAGAGCCAATTGAAGAGCCAATTAAAGAGCCTATCAAGATACCTGAAGAGCCTATTGAGCCTCCCCCAGAGGAGGAGGTTGTCAAGACTATGATGGAGCGTATGATGGTGGGTACTTTTAGTGGTAATGTGGCTACCTTCCCTTATACAATTCCCGCACAGACTACAGTAGTATTTTACGTAAGCCTTAATACATGGAGAGTAAAGATGAAAGTATCTAATGCTCCTTAATTATTTATAAAAATTAGTTATGGATAACTTTGTTAAAATTAATTAACAATAATATCCATAAGTAACCTTTTAAAAACTTACTTCCCAAACTTTTTAACCCTTCCAGTTTTTCGTTTTTCTTGTTTGGCCTTCTCGATATCTCTATCGCTCAATTCGTTAAATGTAGTGGGCGTATCTTTAGTGATTCGTTTAGTGGGACGAAACACAGATGATTTACTCTTATATTCGGTGTCACCTGTTTCGGTTCTCCATTCTTCTTCGAACCACCTTGTCAGTCCTCCCTTGGGTTTGCTTCCTTTATAAGGCTCTTTGTTAGGGAACTTTTCCGCAAATTTCTTTTTATATTCTTTAACCAATAGTCCTGAACGGTAAGCAGAATGCTTGGGATACTTTGTGTAAATATCCTTTTTAACTCGTTCATAAAGTTTCTCATCTGTAGGCGTAGGCATTTACTATTAGTAAATATTTTATTCTAAACCGTAGAATGATTGCGACATATTAAGCAGAACGGTTAC
>Ga0181380_1001095_pt1 | contig 11986 bp, 16 predicted proteins | sample 3SPOviralmetaG_FD_130116 | JGI IMG/M metagenome (GOLD analysis project Ga0181380, IMG submission 130116) | Marine viral communities from the oligotrophic San Pedro Time Series (SPOT) site, San Pedro Channel, CA, USA - 3 SPOT_SRF_2009-08-19 | ecosystem: Environmental > Aquatic > Marine > Strait... | reverse complement strand
GCACCAAGAATACCTAGAAAGAAAGGTCAACCTGCAGGTTCAGATAAACATTCTGATTTATATACAGATGAAAACCCAAAAGGTACAATTCATGGTCTTGGATTTAAAGATGTTGCAACTGCAAAGGCAAGTATAACCAAGATTAAAAACTCTGGCAAAACACATGCACATAAAATTCAAGCTGCTGTTGCAATGGAACAACGTGCAAAAGAAATGGGTAAAAAAGCAGAAGCAGCAGTATATCGTAAGTATATTGATGAGATGAAAAAGAAAACTAAAGAGATGCAGAAAGAAGATGTAACACAAAGAGAAATAAATGATTTAGAAAGATTTGCAGATAGAATACTCAAAAAGTATGGTGTTGATATAGAGTTTACAAGGCACTTTGTAGATAGAATGAATGACACTAGAAATAGTCCAGCAATTAAAGTATCTGAACTACAAAAGTTTTTTAAGAAAATACAAAGAAATAAAGCAACAAATATTATTAATAATCCTGACATAGAAGCTGTGTTAAAAGATATGTCAACAAATTTAAATTTACCTGTTGTCATTAAAAAGAAAGGTAATGAGTTTGAAGTAACAAACAAAACTATTATGAGAAAACCTAATTTTAGTACAACAAGTAAAGTATTTAAGTATGAAAGCTATGAAATAGGCACAGATGACTATACTCAACACACAATGAAAATGACTCCAGGCCAACCAATTCAGAATTTTAGAAAGACAAATGACAAAATAACTTATAAGGACTTGAAAAAATTCAAGAATGAAGGTGGAACAATAGATAAATATAAGAAAAGGTTTAACAAGGAATAACTGCAATGTATAAAACAATAAAATCAATGGGTCAAGCTCTTTCTGAAGCAAGAGCATATAGGGACCCAAAAGACGAAATCAATGAAAATTTTGACTATGCAATTATAGATGGTGATAATAAAATCATAGGATTGTATAAAGGTCAAGACGGAAAGAAACATGCACAAATCAATATGAAAGGTGCAGAGACACAAGTAGGTGTTAAGAAACCTCTTAAAATTGTGCCAGTTAGACCTCACTCTAAAGTAAAAGGTGATACAGTTATAGGCATCGGGGAAGAAACAATTACTGAGATTAGAAAAGCATCTGTACAGTTTTCACTTGGTATGAACTCTGATATGATGAGAGCAAAAAAAGATTTAGAAAAACTAGGTCATAAGGTAACTACGAATAATAATAAAATGACTGTTACTGCAAAGAGTGGTTCTGACATAAACAGAGAATTAAATGATATAAGAAACTTCTATGATAGAGGAGTTGAAATAACAGCAGAAAACTTTGAAGAAAGTGTTGAACTAGAAGAAGAAACATATCAACTCACAGAAAGAGACCTACTAAAATTAGTAAACAAAACAGGTTTCACTAAAGCAGATTTTAAGACAAACGAAGACGATAACGACCATTCTTTAAATGCTATTATGTTAGCAAGAGCATTTGGTTCTTCTCAAGAATTCAAAGACATGATAGACATTGATAAAAGACATAAACAAAGAGGTCACATAACTGAACCTGATTATACAAAAAGAAATGCTTTAGTCAAAAAATATTATCCGAGGTTAAAATAATGCCATTAACATTTAAAGAATTAAAAGAATTTACTGTTCAACAATTAGCAACTCTGAAAAAAGAGTATGAACCTATGAGAGGTAAAACTATATCCATAGATAATGCTAAGAAAATGAGTAACATGTTAGATAAAATGACAAAAGATATGCTTAAAAAGTTAGCGAATGCTGATATACCTTTTATATCAACTGGTGCATCTTCTAAATTAGTTATAAAACATGGAATGAAACCTGCAGATATTAAAGAAACAATTAATTTAGAAGAGGCAGAAGAGTTACAACAAGAGGCATGTTGGACAGGATATAAACAAGTCGGTTTTAAAAAATCTAGTAGAACAGGCAAAAGGGTACCTAATTGTGTGCCAGAAAGTGTAGCTAGAGAAATGAAAGAAGAAGATTTAAAAGAATACAAAGATTATCTAGAGTACATGTGTAAAGACGCTGGTCAGGCAAGAACAATTGCTAGAATGTTTGCTAATAAAGTGGGCGACGGTGAAGTAACTGCTTCTGGTTCACAAGTTACAGTTGATAGTGCAAAAGATGTAGAGAGTGTTCATAAACAAGTTATGGCAAAGTATGGCGATGATGTAAGAGTAATCGCTGATGAAGAACTAGAAGAGGCAATGAGTAGTAGAAAATTAGATAATTTATTTATTCAAAAGGGTCGTATGCAAATGGCAAAAGACAAACAAGGTGAGAAACTAACTGACCTAGAGATTGAAAAAGAAATGAAAAGATTAGGTATTCAACAACCGTTAGCCGCATCTGTTAGTGAAGCCAAACTTCCTGTTGGTGCTAGTTTAAGAGGTCAACACATTGCATTAAAAATGAAGAAAAGTCCAACTATGAAAGATTTTGCCCCTAAAGTTGCCAAAATGGCAAATGTTACTATAGGCGATTTAGAAGATATATTACCAGACTATATTTCTGGTGCAGATATATCTAAACTATTTAATGAAACACCTATGATGTCAATGAACAAACTATCACCTGAATATAAACAAGGACAACAAGCAGCTAAAAAAGGAATAAAATATATAGATAATCCTTATTCAGATGCACAAAAGAAATTAAACTGGTCAGGTGGTCATAATGCTTATAGAATGATGAATATGTCAGAAGAAAGAACATATACAGTTGTTCATGTAAAACATGGTAAAGAAGTTGTTAAAGCAAATGGTACATATGATGCCGCTAAAAAATATGCACAAATGAAAGGTCTTAAAGACACCTCAGGTGTTGACGCTCATTTGATGGAAGAAAAAGAAATAAATAAACTTCTAGAAAAAAGTATTAATTTAAATATCATGGAAACTTTAGAATCAGAGTTTTCAAAAGATAAAGACTTTGATAGTAAAACATTAATGAAGATGAGTTTAAATGAAGGTATATTTAAAAAGATTCTACAAAGTATTCACGATAAACTTGAAAAAGAAGGTGGTGCAGCTGGGTTTGATGATTTAAAACAACAAGTCAAAAGAGAATTTGGTATTGATATAACAAAAGATACACTAAAAAATATGCCTGGTGTAAGACAACACAGAGATGGTGATTATATACTAGAGGCAGACTTATCTAAATCACAAATTAAAATGGTACATAAAAAGGCAGATGATATGCCTAAGAAAGATTTTATTAAACGATATGGTAAAGACGGTGATAGTGTTAGATTTGCAACTGCAACTAACATGGTTAAAAAGAAACTAGGTATAGAAGAAGAAGAATTTAATCCAGACTTAAAAGAATTTACAACCATAACTGGTAAAGGTATCAAATACGACAATGAGAAACAAGGTTGGTTTGATGAGAAAGGTAAAAGAGTTTATCTAGGTAAGACTGATGCAATTAAATTGATGAGAAAAGATTTAGATAGAAAAAAACGAACAGGTGATTGGGTTACTCCATATGACCTATCAAAAGAACAAACAGAAAAGGGAGACAACATGAACGAAGCAACTTACAAAGATAAGTTCAAAGCGGCCATGAAGGACTTCGGGATTAACTCCCTTGATGACCTTAAATCGGATGCTGATAAAAAGAAATTCTTTAAACATGTAGACGGAATGCATACTGCAAAGAATGAAGAACTAATCAAAGAATACGGAACAGATAGTCAAGGTAATGATGGAGGTATGTTAAATGCCGAAATAATGAAAAAAGAAATGATGAAGAAAATGGAAATGATGAAGGCAGAAAAAGACCCAGAAAAAATGGAAATGATGAAGAAAGAAATGATGAAAGAAATGGGTAAAATGCCTGAGATGATGAAGAAAGAAATGATGAAGAAAATGGAGATGGCAATGAAAGAAGGTTTTGCTTCAGATGCCCAAAGAAAGGCTGCATTTGCTAGTGGTTATAAAGAAAAAGGCAAAAAGAAAAAAGAAGAAGTAGAATTAGAAGAATCACTACCTGGTTCAATTTTTAATTTTGAAAGACAATTCAAAGACAAGAATAAAGATGCTATGGTAATGATGACAAAAGGCAACTACAAAGGTAGAGTTTTTGTTATTGATAAAGATAAATTACCTATGATGCAAAGACAAGGTGCTGTGCAAGTAGAAGATAAAAATGAGGCAGTTATAGAAATGATGAAAATGAATGCCATGAAAATGCCTATCAAATCTTCATATATGAAATCAAAAAAAGAAATGAAAACTGGCGATGATGATATGACACCAGACGCTTTAAAACTTAATGCAATGGTTAAAGACCCACATAAATCTAAAGAAGATAAACCTATGAAAGACATGAATGCCATGTACATGAAATCAGATGTAAGGGCAGATGTTAAAAACAATGGCGGCGCTGATATGGCAAAAGTTAAAGACGCACCTAAAATGCAAACTGCTATGAAAAAGATTAATGCTACGTATGGTGAATCAAATATAATATCTGCGTCAACTAGAACATTTAATGAAAGGAGTAAAGATATGAAATATTTGAAAACTAAACCTGGTTCAATAGAAGAGGCATATTTACTGGCAAGAGGTTTAGGGGAAAAAAGTCTAACTGAAGCTAAGTTTAAGTATGAAATGGATATCGACACAGGTGCAAAAACACAATTAGTTTATGGCGATATCTCAGCAAATACTGAAGCAGAAGCACAAAAAAAATATGATAAATTAGAAGCAGATATGGAAAAGAAACATAGAAATGCAACTATTGAGGGTGGTGTATTTGATGGTAAAAACACAACTACTACTACTGGAAGAGGAACTGCAACTAGGAAGAATATATAAAAATGAAATATAAACAAACATTCAGAGAAGCGCTACAACAAGTAAGAGAAGATGGACATACAGATGTGGCGTCTGCTGTTAGACAATGTAAGACTACTATTGAAGACGCTTCTCAAATGTTGTCTAAACTACAAGGTATGAATCCAGAAGACGACTTACCTAGTTGGTGGATGAATAAAATTGCTATCGCTGCTAATAGTATGAATAAATTAAGAGACTATCTTTTAGTACCTTCTACAAACGAAGCAAAAGAAGTGCCTGTAGTAGATAACTCTGCCGGTGAGATACAGTCTCTTAAAGATAAGATTCAAAAATTAGAACTAGAATTAAAAATAGAAAAAGATAAAACTGTAAAACCTGAACCTAATCCTGATACAGGAGAAATACCTTTAAGAACTGGTCTTGCAAACGCTATCTTAGATAAGAATGCCAAAGACAGACCAGATTCAAAGAGTGTTGACAAGAAAAAATTAAAGATGAGTTTAGGTAAATCTAAAATAGAGGTAAATCCTGAGGTAGAGATTGGGGTATATTCTGGAGGTCAAAAGACACCTAACGGCAATCTTCATTAAGGGGATATCTCTTGAGAGATTATAAAGAATTATATAGAGAAGCAAATGGTGACATGCCTCGTATCTATGTTGATATGGACGGAGTGTTATGTGACTTCATTCTTGCAGCCAAAAGAGCAACAGGACAAGATTGGACAGGTTTAAGAACTGGACAAGATTGGGATTCTATTAGAAAAACTAAAAACTATTGGGCAAATATGCCTTGGACTAGAGACGGTAAACAACTTTGGTCGTTTCTAAAAAGACATAATCCTCATATTTTATCAGCATATAGTATAGAAGACCCTAACTGTATACCAGGAAAAATGAGATGGTTACGAAAAGAAGTAGGGTACACACAAAATTTTATGATAAACATAGTGAGGCGTAGAGAAAAGAAAGATTTTGCTATGAAGGGTAGTAACATAGGAAAGAGGCCTGCAATACTAATTGATGATTTTCCAAAGAATGTTCAACAATTTAAGGCTAATGGTGGAATAGGAATACTACATACAACTGCATCAAACACGATTTCTCAGCTGAAGAGATTTGGTTTTTGATAAATAGTAATAGTTAATTAACGTTAATGTATACAAGAAACAAACTTATTAATAAGGAGAGATAATATGCCTTTATGGGGAAATTCAGACGCTGTCGAAGCTAAACCAAAGCACTTGTCAGACGCTGAAAAATTAAATACTTATGCTACCGAAAAAGGGTGGGTTAAGAAAATTACAGGAACAGGTGGGCGTGCTGGTCGATTACAAGAAGAAGTTCTTGTTGCGATTGGTAATTTAAGTACCTCCCTAAACCTTGCAGATATCACAGCTATTGATTGGAATATTGATAGTTTCGATAAGTCAGATGGCGGAACACTAAGTGTAACAGTTACTTTCAACGAAGAAGTTGAAGTTGCTACAGACGGTGGTACACCTACTTTGGCTGTCACAAATGGTAACCAAGGTTCAGGTTCAGGTCGTGGTCCACACGCACTTGCATATGCTAGTGGTTCAGGAACAAACAGACTTACATTTGAACTTGCAATTGCAGCTGCTAACGCCGCTACAAATGCTTCCGATGTACTTTCAATTGCGGCTAACTGCCTTGCATTGAATAGTGGTACTATCAACGAGAAAGCAACTGAGACTTTTGTCTTAGAAGCAGGAACAAATGATGGAAGTGCTGATGAGTTCATAGAACTAGAAGGTGCTACTGCTGGTCGTTTAACACAAGAAGCAAATACTGCATCTACAATTACTAGTGTAACTGCTATCGGAACTGCTGCTGGTACAATTACTGTAGCTGCGTAGTAAAAAGATTATAAATATTCGTATAGGGCAATAATGTCCTATACACTTGATCCCTGACGAGATAACTTCAATGTCTGGGCTAACATTCCCCGAATACATAAGGGGTTTATTAAATGGAGAACTAAAATGGCTGATAAGAAAATCACCGCCTTAACATCTTTAGGAACTGCAACTGCGAGAGAAGATTTACTTCACGTTGTTGACGACCCTTCAGGTACACCAATAAATAAAAAAGTAACAATTGCTGAAATGATGAACGCATTAGCAGCTCCTGTTGCTTTGGCAGATACTGCCGCAATCACAGCAACTGCTGCTACTAACGGTGGAAGAACTAACGTCTTCCCTGATACATCACAAAATACAACTGTAACATTACCAACACCAAGTGCTGGTTTATCTTTCAGATTTATTTACGGTGGTGCAGCTGCAGACGCTACTGACCATATTATCAAAACTGCTGGTAATACTATCTTCTTTAAGGGTGCTTTAACACACTTAGATACTGATGGTGATACTAACGCTTCTGTATTTTCAGATGGTAACTCAAACAGTATTTTAACATTAGCGACACCTCAATCATATGTTGTTGACTTAGTTGGCGCTTCTGCTACTGTCTATCATGTGTCAGGTTTTGTTTCTGATGTAACTGCCCCAACATTTGCTGACGCATAATATTAGTTAGTAATAGTTGGTTACTTAAAACCAAGTTTGGGAGGGGGTTCGCCCCCTCTCTTTACTAATTAAATATGAATGAGGATATAATGAGTATAACTAAAGAACAAATTGAATCGAGAAAACACAATTTAGAACATGATTTTCAAACTGTGAAACAACAAATTGAGGAAGGTGAAGTCAAGATTACAAGCATGAAAAATAATTTGAATGCTTTAGCTGGTGCGATACAACAATGCGACCAATTTTTAAAAGATATCGCAGAAACAAAAACACCAATGCCGCCTGAGAAACAACAGGCACTTGATATTGCAACCTCGTAGGAGAGATAAATGAGTGAAAGATTAACACAAGAAGAATTAAATGGTTTATCGCCAAGGGCGAGAAAAGCATACGAAGATTCTAATACGGTTCTTTCTGAAATTACAACTGAAAATCCTAACAAAAATGTTGTAATAGAAGACAAACCTAAAAAGAAGAAGGAATATAAAAAATGAAAAGCTTTAAACAATACAACGAAGCATATACAGATAGGTTCGCTCATCAATCGGTAGAAGATGATAGTACTGCAATATTTGATGTGGCAAATCCTGAATCTTTACAAAAACTTAATGCTTATGTAGGTGCACTTGCTGAACAAGAATATTTACAACCAGATGCTGCTATGCATCAATTAGCTATGAAACTAGGAACTATTGGTCTAAGTTACACTTTACCTAAAATTGAAGGTAACAAAGGTAAATCAGTAGTAGAAGTTTTACAGTTTGGTGGTAGATATGGTAAAACATCTGACAATGCAACATCTGGTGAAGGTGACATTGAAAATGGTGATGGTATTTCTCATAGAAAAGAAAATGGTTTAAAACTAGAATTCAATTGGGAAAAACAGTCTAACAATACTTATAAAGTATTTGCAAATTTAGTTTAATTAAGTACATATATATTGATATGTACAGATTGGTTTTATTATGAGCGATTTTAAAAATCTCACACCTGAGAACATCAATATGTTTGCTATAAAACATTATGATAATCCATCGTGTGTAGATGAACAAGAATTTTTAGATGACATGAAAAGATTTAAATATCTGAAAAGATTATTTAGAAAGTATGATACATCTAAAGAATTAAAGTCAAGACTAATTATTAATCATATAATTGTTTTGACAAATGTATTTGGTGTTGATGCTGCTACTACTTTATTATTTTTTAAGATAGATAGACAACATTGGTCAATACTTAAAACTATTCTTGTTTACTTACATTTTATGCCAGAGAAGGATATGACTGATATTAAAATAAACCAAACTGTTATGTCAGAATTAGGGACAATTTAATGGGAAGAGTAATAGACGCCTTAATAGCGTATAGAGTACTAAAACTACTAATAACACCTTTCAATAAAACTAACGCATTTAAACTTGGTATTATTGACGATAAAGGTAAAGTTCTAATCAAATCAAAAGACTTACCAAATTCTGGACCAAAAAGAGAAGCATACACACTACTCATTCGTTTCGTATTCAATCTAAAAAGAATATTAAGTAAAGTGGGCATTAGAGGACCACTTACAACTTCTGCAGCCGCAGCTTTAGCATTCTTCAAAGAAGAGAATGGTCAAAATTTAGAAGTAGAAAAAACAGTTTACAAACATTTAAAAGAAAATGGTTTTGAGTTTCAATTAGATGAGAACTATGGAGAACCTTTTATCCCTGGTACTTATCGAGTAAAAAGAGATATCACAGATTTAGAAGGTGAAGTAGTCATAAATATAAATGAAGAGATTATATTTGAAGGTAATACAGATACTATCATGGGATATGATGTATTCAAATATAGAGACGTATATTTAACAACGGAGGACTTATATGCCAACGCCTAATACAGCAGATGCTATGAAAAGATATAAAGCAGGTAAAGCTGGTTTTACAGATAAGGCACACTTGAAAGCAAAAGGTTTAATACCTAGAGCAGATGGCACAAAAAGAAAGTCTGAGAAGTACAAAGAAAGTCTGGTGCTGAAAAAACAGCCAAAAAGCCCTTATGAGAAAGGCAGAGGTCCTACAGGTATTGCCTTTTCTATTAAAAAAGGTCATCCAGATGCCGAGAATCCTGCAACAAGGAAAAAGTATCCAGAAAGACAAACGCCACAATACAAAGCAAAATGGAACAAAGAGAATCCATCAGACTTTGTAGAAGCAAAACAACCACAAGATAAAGATGTTAAAAAAGTAAAAGGTACACAACCTAAAAAGTATTACAAGACACTAGATAAAGATACAAAGAAGAAAAGAGCAGCTTTCTTTAAGAAAAAAGCAGGCACTTATAAACCATCAGATGATGATGACGATTATAAAGCGGCACCTGGTGATGCAAAGGCAAAAACAAAAACATCTACACATACTAAAAAGTATAAACAAATGTATGGTGAAAAATATGATAGTGATAAGTTTTTTGCTGGAAAAGGAACACCAGAGCAAAGATTACAACTTCTTAAATTAACAAATAAAGCATTAAAAGCTTTTCCGAGTTCACCTACACAAAAAGAAATTAGAAAAGAGATAGATGCATTACGAAAAAAAATGGGAATGAATGAAGATGCACCTGCAAATGCAACAGGCACAGCAGTAGTAGGGACAGGAGATGATTCATCTACTGTAGTTGTAAAAAAGAAGGATAAGGAAACTATGAAAGATAGACTATTAAAAAGATTTAAAATTAAAGAAACAATTGATAGAACAGTTCCTGATTTAGAAATACCTAAAGATGAAATCAAAGAAAAAGTAAAACATCTAAAGGCTATGGCTATGCAAGAAGCAGATTTAGACGAAGCAATCAAAGGTCTACAAAACAAGGCAAAGAAAACAGGTATGCCTTACTCTATACTAAAGAAAGTTTATGACAGAGGTATGGCTGCATGGAAAGGTGGACATAGACCTGGTGCAACACAACAACAATGGGCATTTGCAAGAGTGAATAGTTTTGTAACTAAATCATCTGGAACATGGGGAAAAGCAGATAAAGATTTAGCAGCAAAAGTTCGTGCTTCTAAAGGATAATGGCAAAGTCATACAAAGAGTTTGTCAAAGAATATGCTATGGGGTTACAAGTTCCCTCGACTAGTTACCTTAAACCTGTAGCATCACTTAATCCATTACGAAAAAAAGAGAATGTAAAGAAGGTGAGAGAAAAATGGATAAAGGAACTAAAAAAGAGGAAATAAGCAATGATTTCTTAATAAGAAATCTTTACCTATCTGCTGAAATGGCAGCTTGGGGAGATAATTCAATAAAGGAGAATAATTTAATGAATTGGATAAAAGAAAGAGTAAAAGAAATATCAACATGGTCGGGCGCTTCATTAGTTGGGCTTGGTCTTTTAGTTGTACTAGGTGGACCTTTAGTAAAATGGGCCGCATACGCCGCTATCGCTTGGGGTGTTTGGTCAATGGTTAAAAAACAAGGTTAAGTTTATGGAAATATTAGTAACTCTGGCTATGAAATTTTGGCAATGGGCTATACTTATTGCAATAATTATCGTAGGATTTATTATTAACTTATTCGATAAGAAAGTTGATAATAGAGTAAATTTCAAATACAAAGATTATCCTGTAATGAAGCCTATTAAAATTGCTACAAAAGGTAAAGGCTTTTTCAAAATGATATTCATGTGGTTGACTGGTACTAGACATTGGGAAATCGCAAAAGATTTTGAATATGAATTAAATGGAAAAAAATATGTAATACCTTCTGGTTTTAAATTTGATGGTGCAAGTATACCTAAGTTTTTGCACACATTTTTATCACCTGTAGGTGTATTACTATTAGGTGGTCTTGTTCACGACTATGCCTACAAGTATGCATCTTTACAACAAAAAGGCGCATTATCAGTTAAAGGTAAGAAGAGCAAATCAGTAGTCGTTAGAGGTCATTTGCTAGACCAAAAGAGGTCAGACCAAATTTTTAGAGATATTAATATAGAAGTAAATGGTTTTTATTCTATGAATTATTTGGCGTATTACGCTTTAAGAATAGGTGGTTTCTTAGCTTGGAACAAACACCGTAAAGTAAACGCAAAGATGAAGGTGAAATAATGATTCAATTTAGAATAGCGTTGGCATTCATACTACTTGCAGCTGCAGGTGGTGGATACTTATACATTACTAAACTACAAAAAGACAACGCTATTCTAAAAACTAACCAAATAAAATTAGAAAGTGCTGTATCAGAACAAAAGATATTAATAGAAAATCAAAAGAAAGACTTTGAATCTATAATGACAGCGAACAAAGAAATGAATGATTTGATTGGTAAACTTAAAACAGATTATGCTGATTTAGATAAACGATTTAATAAAAAAAATAGAGATGTTGGTTTACTTGCAATTCAAAGAACTAAATCAATTCAAAGGATTACTAACTCTGCTAGTGATAAAGCAAGTAGATGTATAGAAATCGCAAGTGGTTCACCATTGACGGAGAAAGAGATTAATGCAACAAAGAAGTCTGAAATTAATACAGAATGTCCTTCTATCGCTAATCCTAATTACATTCCTTACTAGTTGTAGTAGTGTAAAAGAATTAAGCATATTTAAAGAAGAAGTACCAAGAG
>Ga0181380_1001094_pt1 | contig 11988 bp, 20 predicted proteins | sample 3SPOviralmetaG_FD_130116 | JGI IMG/M metagenome (GOLD analysis project Ga0181380, IMG submission 130116) | Marine viral communities from the oligotrophic San Pedro Time Series (SPOT) site, San Pedro Channel, CA, USA - 3 SPOT_SRF_2009-08-19 | ecosystem: Environmental > Aquatic > Marine > Strait... | reverse complement strand
GATCACCTGGAACACACTTCCCCATAGGGTCTGATTTCTTCTTATCGCCCTTTCTGGGATCGCCACCTTTGATGGGATCAGCAGGTTCGTTTGCTTCTTTGTTCAACATCGCCATATCTTTATCATCGATATCGCCGTCGTTGTCCTTGTCGAAGTGCTTCTTCTGCTTGGCAGAAAGTTTCTTGCCTTCCTGCACTTCGAGGTATGCTTCCCATACACTCTTCATTTGCTTGAGGTCCATTATTATTACTCCTGGGATTTTAATTCGGTAGCAGTATTTATACTCTCTTTAGACTTGGTTATCTGATCTTCGTAATAAACGATTATCGCCTGCTGTTGCTTTATATATCGTTTGATATCGGCAAGGTTCAGAGAGAGGTTTTCGTAGTGTGGGACAGATATAGCAAAGAACACAAGGTCGCCGTTATCGTTCTCAAAGTTCTTTTCAAACTCATCAATGTTGTCTGTAGTAACAGTGTACCACTTCACGTCCGACATATTGATCGGACGAGGGGGTCTTTGCTGAGGTATGTTAGGTGCTTTGTAGACTACCTGAGTTACAACAACCTCTTCAGGTTTACTGAGGAGACTGCACCCCGTCGTCAGTAGGAGCACCACTGACAGACTCAATAGCGTCAAATGCTTTTTTAGTTCCATTGTTTACTCTCGTCTCGATTAATCCAGGTTTCTTGAGCGCCAACCTCGTGAGGTCATGCTTACCAAACACTTCAATGAGTCGGTTACGACTCTCTTCGGATTCTTCTAATCTCTCCTGAAGTTCCTCGTTCAACTCAGCATTGATTTCCGCTTGGTTCTCCATGCTATCGATAGTCGCCAAGTTCTGCGCGTTCGCGAGTTTCAACTCTGCGTTGTTCGACTGTAGTTGTGCAATACGTGCTTGGGTGTCGGTGTAATAGAACCAACCGCCACCTGCGATCGAACCTGCTAACAGTAGGACGAGTAGTATAGGCATTATTTCCTCACTAATCTATAGTCTGTCGCACCCTTTCTCGAGTCAACCTCGTAGTTATATCCCATCGACGGTGCGAATCTTTTTACCATTCTTTTGTAGAGTTTCTCTCTTGAACTTTTAACATTCGGTTTGTCGCCCATCTCAATCTCAAACCATTCGGGTTTGACCGCACTAAAACTCATCTCTTGCGGTTTCTCTGACTTTGTGAAGTCTCTAATGATGTTGATGACCGTTGCGAATATTCGCATGGCATCACCCTCACCAGTCATATCCTGCCTCATGTTCCTTTCGAAACTGACATTCCAGACCGACTCAGAGTCAGAGATCTCATCTTCTTTGAAGATCACATCAATTTCAGTCTTATCATCTGGAACAAACCGATACACAAACCGACCCTTCATAATCTTTTGCTTTGTGAACCTATAGGGTCGGTTGAACGATTCTCTCAACTCAAAAAAGTCTATCATTACTTTGCTCTTTTACGAAGTTCCTTCGTGACCATGATCTGAAACTTTCTCTTTTCTTGGGGTTTCTGCAAACTATCAAATCGCTTGAGCAGTTTATCAATCATTGCCTTGGGCAGTCGAGCAGTCCGACCTTTGGGGGATACGATAATGTCGTGATTGCCCTTGAGGTCTTGTGCCTTACGGAGTTGCATGACGATGTTGCGGTCACCTGCCTCCATAGAACCCATGTGCCTTTTACCAGTACTGGTCTTGGTTGTGCTCTGCTTCTTCGGTGCTGCTTTCTTCGCCCTTGCTGCACCACGCAACTCTTCCTGCGCACGTGCTTTCAACTTACGCAACTCAACAGAGTTACGAGGCAACTGACCCTTGGGGGCGAGTTCCTTCATCTTATTCAAGAGTTTCTGCGAAGTTGCTTCTTCTATTGACTCTTTCTGTGCAGCACTTCCACCGACGTTGTATCGAGACTTGGTAGTCTTGCCAGTCTTAATATTTCGAGACACCTTATAACCGTTACCAGAAGTGGTAGTAACTGACTGCCCACTTGTGCCACCTGGTGCTCCCTTTCGCCCACTCGAGCGCGAGGAGGAAGAAGATGAAGAAGATGAAGATGAAGAAGATGAAGAAGATGAAGACGATCTCATTGGATTCTTTCTGACCATTAGAAACTCATCAACGGTTTCTTCCATAATCCTACGACCATCTGTCTTGTGGACTGTCGCCTTATGCCCAACTCGATTTGTCTTGTTGATTCTATCGGCGTACTTCTTTGCCCCTTGTGAGGTCGGGTGGTACTGCTTAATCATCTTCTTGCCACCAGGTTTGGTGACAACGACGAGGTGACCAGGACGGTCAGTGTGATCGCGAGGGTCCATAGATTCGCCAACATCACGCTTATGGTCGTGATCTAATTCTTTTTTGTGGGCAGGTTGCATCCTAACCCGCTTCTTGCCTGTTCTGGGGTCAGTTACCATGACGGGTTTCTTTGCAGAAGAATCAGTTTCAATTTCCTCTTGGAACTGCTTGCCCTTGTGCTTGACGTATCCCTTCTTTTCTTTCTTCTTTCTGTCTGCCATCACGTGCGCTTTGTTGTACTCGCGCGCATGCTTTGCAACGAGGTTATTGGTCTTTTCTGATACGTGATACCCTTTATCGTCACAGTGGTTACAACCCTCACCCTCACACTTGGGGCATTCAACCTTCTTTTCTACCTTCATAGTGGCATATTTCTTACCGCCTGTCGGTGAAGGGATAAACTCTTGAGAAGATGGTGCCATTATTGCTGTGGACTCAGGGACGCAGTTGGGGACCATCTTATCTCCCTTCTTCTTCATGCCCTGTTTCCTATAACCAGTCCAGCATTCATCAGCATTCTCTTCATTCTTACTTGCCCTTTTCTCCCGCTCTTTTCGCATCATGTCAGCAACTGCACCCAACTTCTTCTGATCAGAAGAGGACATACCCGCTCGTTTTTTCTTGTCACGAATTGCTGCTTGCGAGTCGGCATATGCGTCGGTAGATTCTTTCTTCGCGCCTTTCTTTGCATCCATATAAGCAGCAATTGCCATTGACTTTCGGTCTTCGCCAGACTTACCTTTAAATTGAGGGGCATCAGATTTCTTAAAGTCGTCAATCCACTTTGCGATAGGGTCTTTTGAACTGAGGGGCATTGTTTTCTCCTTAATGTCGTTCCTTTTTTGCGAATGCACGACCTTACTACCCGAAGCAATCTTACCGTCTTTCTTTGATTCGTTGGGTGTTAGTTTCTTTGCGTATTTAGTTGAGGCATCTGTGCCCCATTGGTGCTTGCTTGGGTCATACTTACTCATATCAGCAGTTCCATCTCCGACGTGCTGCTTTGCCTCTCTCGCCAGTCCAACTGCGCGAACGAGCACAAAAGGATTTGCGCCTGCCTGCTGCCTTGCCATTTGGATCAAGTTTGGAAGGTGGAGTTGTCACAGCGGTCTTGACACCTGCTGCCTTTGCACCTTTGCGAGTTAGACCAGCACCGTCTTCCACAGGTCTCTTATGACCCGACTTGACCCCGCCCTCAGATACCTGTAGAAATTCGATAAACCGCTTCATTGCACTCCCCATATTTCTGTCGGGCATAAAAAAAGACCTATCAAGTTGCCCTAATAGGTCTTATTTATACATGTAAAAACTTACTTCTTACCAGACCACGCCTGCGCTCCGAAGAATGCTGCCACGATACCAGCAACAGAAACAAAGTAGACTGACGCCATTGACCCGAGGATCTCTGCTGCTTGGTGCAGATTCATTATCTCGGTCGCCATAACGGTCGCTGGATAGAGCAACATACCAGACAGGGCGAACCATGTCATCTTACGTTGCGCGTCTCGCATTGCATCTTGGTCTTCAAGTTCCTTTCTCTTGAACTCCATATACATCTTATGCTCTTCCTCGCTGACCTTTCGGTCACCGTTGGTATCTGCGGGATGGAATCCTGCCTTTTCGATTTCTTCTGCCATGTTACCCCCTATTTGGTTTTAATAATGTCATAACCAACAGGATCAACTGTTTTGATATGCACAGCATGACCGTCAACAGTCTTCAACTTAAACTCAGTTTGCGATTTAACCTTTACAGTTCTACACGTGTAGTGCTTTGGGTTGAAGTGTACTGTCTCCGAACCATCCTCGTTCTGCACCTTACTGGCAGGAAAATAAATGGTGACCTCAAACTCATCGATGAACCAAGCGAGGATCCAGTCCCAGATTCTTTTCCAAATACTTTTCTTCTTCATGATAGTGGATTGTCCAGTACTTTCTGAATTTTATCTTCGAGGTTATCCTCGATCTCTTTGATCTTACGATCTGTTTCGCTGACAAGGGCATCTCTCTTCGTTTCAAATCTTTCGTCTGCCTTATCAATCATTGTTCGGACTTTGTCCTCTGACTCGCGCACCATATCTTCGATACGGTCTGCCTGTGCCTCAACCGAGAGTATATCATCCCTCAGATCGGACTTAATATCTCTCGTGTAATCGATCGCCTCGTCGAGTTTCGTTTCGATGACATCATTCCTTGCTTCAATCTCTCCGACGTCGATGTTCTGGATAATCTCTTTCATATCCATGTAATCTTTGTAAAACTCGAATGCACCCCAAGTCGCCCCACCAAGTGTAGTGAGCGCAGTGAGCAAGATCATCATCTTGCCTCCTTTGAATGTCATACCGCCAAATTCTACTTCTGCCATTACTTGTCCATCTCTCTGATTGCCAATTCCCTAATATTTTCCTCTGCCTCTGCCAAGTCATCCTGTAGTATCGCGACCTGTGTCTGTAGCAGGTGTAACTCTTCCAGTGTCTGGAAGTAGGTTGCCACAAATGTGAACAGTAAAGACAAGAAGGCGACCAAACTCTTAACCGACATTCTAATTTCAGTTTCTTCGTTCAAAAAACTCATATCATTTAAGGGGGAGCAGAACTCCCCCATTCCCCCTTATTCTGCTTTCCAAAGAGTCCACGCACCGTAGGCACAGAGCGCCATTGCTGCGAGTTTACCGAGCGGACCGAGCAGCAGCACGGATGCTCCAACCCCGAGACATACTGCCCCATCGAGTGAAGTCCTTTCTGCCATTCTTGCTTTTAACCAGTCCATTTTATTCTCCTATTTTACAGTTACGTTTGCGGTGACCATTCCACGCCACAAATCCACCAATACGCAATGCCCAATATGCCAAATAGTTTAAGAAATGGAAACCATTTTGCTCTATGTTGATGTCTCTAAAGATTATGTCCATCTCTTTTTGAGTTTTCCATCCACAGTTTTCTTTCCAGTCTCCTTTGTTCTTCGTGTACAGGGTTTCATATTTGTATCCGTAGTCGTGGACAAGTCCCCCCACTAATAGGACTCCAACAGGAGACAACCATGATGCCAAGAACTTCGGCACTGATGCTCCGTCGAATACAAATCCTTTCGGTATGACGTAGTTTACGCCACCGATTGTGTAATGCCAATCTTTTACAATCTCCCATGTTCGACCGCCGAGTAACCACATTTTGACTGCACCCCAGAATCCCTTACCTGCGGTTTCTATCCTAACAGGTTTCATATGGGGCATTTCTTTGTATGTGAACCCGAGCAACTCTTTGTCGTTATCGACTCCAAACAAGTTGACCACAAACCCAACAAGGATTAGGATCGCGGCAACGGTGAACATCCAAAATTGCATTGCCAAGTTAAACAGTGTTTCCATTTATTCGTACTCCTCGAACTGCATTTTTCTGAGGTTGGCGATCTCTGCCTCCAACTTCTCTACTTCTAATCTCTTCTTTCTCAACTCCAGTTGATACAGGGCATCACAATTCAGTCTCTTCTTCGGAGCACCAATAGGAATAATGATACGACCGTAAACGCCAACGTCCCGTATAAACTGGTCGTTGTTGTACCTCTGTGCCATATAAGGATCTTCCTGCGATAAACGGTAGAGTGGATCCTCTTGGTTCAGTATACCAACAACGCCAAACTCGACATTAGTTGACGAACCGATTGCCATGGAGCATTCTGTATCTCCTGCTCGTATCCTATCATTCTGAAAACTCTGTTGTGCCTGAGGTATCGACATGTTCAATGACGAAGACTGCCCCCATACAAGAGAGGGTACAAAACAAAGAATGATCAATAGTAGTTTTTTCATTTCGCCTTTGAGCAGATACGGGAAGCAACTGCTGCCCTACTCCGCTGTTCCTTCAACAATTTCGATACCGAGCAGATATAAACCGCCCTTTCAATGTCCTTCTTCCTAACGTAAACCTCAACCGTTTTCTTCTTCAAGTGTGGTACTTTCATCACTTTTTCTGATGTAACGAACGGTACGGGTTCCATATCAGCATCGAGTACTTGTACACCATACCACTCGACGTCTTTCCTGGAGTTAAACAACTCCATCTTTACGGACACAACTCCATCAATGTACGAACTTTCCCACTTCGGATAAGTCGGCGTCCACTGGTGGGCAATTGCTGGTCCCGAAAATATTAACAACGAAACCAGCAGTTTCTCGCATAACGAAAGCATAGAAATTACTTCGCTATGCAATCTGCTTGAACAATTGACCGATAAGTGCCTGACGGGAATGCCCTATCAAACCCATATGCAACGTCTGAAGAAACGGAGAACCAAGTGCTACCTGCAACAGTCAAGTCATACTCCGTCTTGTTGTCATAGGTCACCTTGCCTGTCTCGTATCCAGACATTGTGGTTTCCGATACTTCTTCTACTGTTGTTGAACCTGTCCACGCAGTGTTGTCAATCAGTGTTGGACTCTCACTGAACGACATTGGGTGAGCAATCACTGCCTTATAGTAGTTTGCCTGTAGCACATCAAACCGAACGATGGGTTCTACCCCACCATCAGCAGCATCAGTACTGAGAGTATCTGGTGTTGAGTTGCCATAGACACCTTCTGTGTCAGCAATGATCTGACACTTTGATTGGACTTGACCGACAATTTGAACTTCTTCCGCATAAGATGCGCAGGTGAAGATGCCAGCGATGAATCCGATGATTAACTTCTTCATATTACTTTCCCTCGTATTGTTGATCAACCATTTGGTTGTGTAGTGCATCGTTCGCATAATTCAATCGCCGTAACTGTACATTGTCGGGCAATGTCGCATCCTTTAACTCAATCCTCTCCTCATACCCAGGATCAGGAATAACTCTTTCGTATGATGCTGGCACAAAGTTGAGTGCCAGCATCTGCGCGTGTAACATCTCTGCTGGTCCTTGTAGTTCGTTCAACGAAAACGTGCCCAGCATTTTCTCAAGGTCAGTCAGTACCAACTTCTTCTTCTCTTTGTCCTTTATCCTCTCGAAGTCGCGACGCTCTTGATCATCGTCACGGAATACCTGCTCACGGTCCATCTGGTCTTGGAACGATTCCCCCGCCAGATCTAAATTTGTGTCGTCAGTCTCTGGTATCACTGGTGAGTATCCTGGACAAGTTGGATTGTTCTGCGGGTTAATACACTTGTCATCATAGCGATAGGTGTATAACACAGAGGGGTCGACAACCTGCCCTTCTCCCTCTACGACGATAGAACCGTCTCCCCAGTACTCAACGGGAATGTAATCAACTGGTACGATCTTATTGATTGTATTCCCTGGAAGTCCAGTCCAGTCGTCGACCTCACGGAAGATATAACCGCCATCGATCGGATTCTCGTTCTGCACGGAAACGACCATGGGGTCGCTGGGGTCTTTGATGGTTGTGTACTGATACACAACTCCGTTGACCGCCAGTCCCGTGTATTGGGGAATTACATTCTGCATTACCCACTGCTGCCCACTTTGGGCAGCATTACCACTGGATCCGTAGATTACTTCAGAGGAGGAGTAAGAGCAGTAACCCAGCAAGAGCACCGCCACCAGCAGCAGTTTTTTCTCCAGCATCTAAACCCTCCTCTTCGGGTTGTTCTAATTCTTCTCTCTGCCATGCTGCCTTTGCAGCGTCACCAATCATACCGTCTTTGGGGCAGGGAGTTCCTGCGTTCATCATTGCGTCGAATACTCTCTTGTCTTGGCACATCATCGACACTGCTGCCACTTTCATGCCCATATCATAGAGAGTTTTAGAATTCTTGAGACGCTCACAGTTTTCGTCTGTGAACTGAGTCCCCGTCGAGATACCAAGTATCTGAGTTTGCACTGCACCCGCAACTCCAAACGTACAAAGGTCGGAGTTCGACGTGTTGATAGTGGGGGATATAGCGGAAGCAGGCGGTGACTTCAATTCAGTCTCCGTCTTTCCGTTTGTTGTAATCGTACTGGTCGTTACAGACTCTGAACGAATTAGGTTGGGGTCTACTGGATCTTCTTGTCCAATTGCAATTGTACTAAAGAAGATTGCAGCAAGTGCAAGCATCCTTTTCATCTTATACCTCAGTTTTATTATCTGTATAAAATTACTCAGGGGTGTTGCATGTACTTCAAATTCGAGTTATTATTTTATGCCAAGTCTTTGTCGTGGTTCAAACCACCTTTCTTCTTCTTAACGATAAAGGCATTGACCCGAGCATGTCCCCACTGCTGGGGAGTGGTTCCAGGACGGTGCCCCGTCTTCCATGCTGCGACGCCACGGTTGTAAACCTTTTTCAGAGTACCGACGGAGATACCCGATTTATCTGCTTTCGCAGCAAGTCCCTTTGACTCTTCAATGTAGTCAATAAATTTCATTTCTTATCTCCATACATCTGTTTAAACTGCTTCGTGTACTTTGATGGTTTAGTCTTTGCGTCGGCATCTCCAGGAGCAGGTTTGTATGCTTTCGGGTTTGAATCCGACATCTTCGCCTGCTTCTTAAATTGTCTATCTCGGCGGGTCTTCATCGCCTTGGATAAACCTTTATGGTATTTAGCGGGTTGTGTGCCCTCGCGGTCCTTGATTTCAGAATCTTGTGCTACTTTTTTCTCGACCACTTCATCGTCTTTCGCCTTTCGCGAGGTCTTTCGCTTTTTGCGACCAACATCAACCTCTGGTTCGGGAACGTCCACATGTCCAGCGTCCATACCGCCACCGCAGGACTCGTCGAGTTTCTCTACAGAATCTAACCACTTGCGGAGGGACTTACCCTCAGCAATCTCAACAACAACGTAGTTGCTACCGAGAACAGTTACCGTTCCGATCTCTTCGGACTCTTTGACGACCACTTGATCGCCAACAGAGAACAACTCGCCCTTCACAAACTTCTCTCGGGTTTCGCTGACCGATTCTAACTCAACGTGTCTCTTGAATACGGTTTCCTCTTTGATGCCCATGCCCTTACGGACATCGGTAAACAGTTTCTTGGAATCTTTGGTGTTCATATTTCGACCGAGTCCCTGAGAGAAACTGGCGAAGTCGTTGTCTGATGCGAAAGAACGTAGTTTAGATGCGGACATACCCTCAACACCTTCGGCGTCGGGATCCCTTGCACCAGCAGAAATGATTTTTATGTCTTTGAAGTTATAGAAACCGTGCTGCCCTTTCTTGCCGTTGTACTTGCTCAGTAGAGTCTCAAACTCTCGTACTCGGTCTGAACCGACAACCATGGCAATCTTTCGGTGCCCCTGATCGTACAAATAAGAGGCAGCATCAAATACTGTGCGCACCTTTCGATTAATCATCACCCGCCGAGCATGTCGTGGAAACATCTTACGCACGTGCTTGACCTTGGAACTATAATCCAACGGATTCTTCTTGGAGTCTTGACTCTGGGAGAGAAATATGAAGTATGGATTCTTTCCAGACTTTGCAGCGAGAGTATCAAGCAACTTCTCGTGTCCAGCAGTCGGAGGATTCATCCTACCGAAAGTGAAGTAAGCGACATTTCCTTCTTCAATTAAATAATCGTTAAACGACTTTATCATTACAAATCCTACTTCTTATCAGTTGTTGCTTGTGACGCAGATTTCTTCCTATCTCTATCTCTCTTACGAATTTCGGGAGCAAGTTTCTTTGCTATCCGTTGGATGCGGGGTTTCATTCTATCGAGTCTCTTCTCGAGATCTTGTCGTCGAGCGAATGACAACTCGCCCTTATCCATACCCTTCGTCATCTTCTTGAGTATTAGTTTACGTGCCGACTTCATTGCTCGCTTCTTTACGACATCAGAGGTCGGAGTTCGCTTCAGTGCGCGCTTACGAGCAATGGCGATTCTCTTCGACATTCGCCTCATGCGCTGACCCATTTTGATTCTCTGGGCGTGTGAGAGTGCTTCGGTCTCAATTTCTTCGGTTTCTACAGACTCTCCGACAGGACCGCCAACTGAGTGGGTGTCCTTATGCCGCTTGATTGCCTGATAGTTGATATACTCGCCCATTCCAGGCATATAGTCAACAACTACGAAGTCTCGGAAAGACAAATTCTTAGGCAGACCGCCATTGTTGTCCTCGCCCACGTCTTCAGTGGGTTCATTCTTCATGAGGTCTTTGGGCATGTTGCTTGTATTTAAATCTTCTTTGTCCACGACTAATTCCTACTTGCTTTGTCCCATCCTTTAAGTACATCGGGCGAAAAGTTGTTATAGGAAAATTCCATCCTATCCACCAATTTCACCGCATCACCACCAAGTTTGTCGATTGCGACGAATCCTTCCTGACCCGTCACCTTGTATCCCTTTCGCGTCTTGACGAATGCGTCGATAGAAGCAAGAGAGTTCAGTTTATTTATAAGGATTAATTTGGCAAGAACTAAATTCTTTTGTAGTTCGAACATTGCTATTAATCCTGCAGTATTTTTCTTGGAGAAGAATTGTAGGATAGCATTTAGTTTTGCCTGCTGCGCCTTCTTCCCCTTGTCAGTTTTTCTCTTATCCATTTCTGATTTATACTTTGTGGTCAACCATCTCTGTAGACCTATCACGTGTCTGCGCGAGTCAGGGATGACTGTACCCTTGCGCACGAAAGTGTTGTTGTATTGCTCAATCAGTTGTGACAACTCAGTGTGTGCCTCCAACTGCCGCAGAGTTGTACCAGATATCTTCTGAAACAACCCACCAGCAATAGAAAGATACTCAGTCACCTTCTTTGTCTCTGCCTTGGACATCGTTGCCTTCTTTGACACGTCACGCAGCATTGCGTCCTGTGACCAAACCTTTCGACTGTTCTTGAGTGCGCCCACGTTGACGCCATATGAGGCACGCATGTTCTCAAACGCATCACCCTTGTAGGTGGTGTGCCATACGATACCGATACGAGCAGCACGTACTTCCTTCGCCCCCTGCGAGTTGAAGGGCAGAGCATAGACGATTGTGTTGGGGTGGAAGGTGGTATAACCTTGCCCAGCGATCTTCTTGGTCTTGACGTCTCCTGGACCGAACAAGAAGTCTCCCTGAATGACACCCTTGATGCCAAGAGCAGGGAGTTCCTCGAGGGCAGCGTTGAGTTTGACGTTTAGGTCGCCTGATGTGTCGGCATCGACATCTGCTTTCGTTTTATAGACTTTGGGATTCTTATTAAAGATACCTTTCTTTGCCACGAAGAACTTTCCGTCTCTTGGATCTGTTCCAGCAAAGATGGCAGGAGCACCGTCCCACTTGACAGAGATTGCTTGCTCGTGTTTGCCTTGGAGCATGTCACGCAATTCCCGCAGGGCATTGATTGCCTGCCTCGTGCCGTCGACTCCACCGTAGAGAACTTTGTCCTCGATGTGTTGCATATGGGTGTTTTTCTGTTCAGACAACAACTCTTGTTCAAAGAAGGTCTTCATTTTCGACCCCTCCAGTAACCTTCGGGTTGTGTGCCCTCGGTCACGTATATTGTTTTCTCACCGTTACAATACCACTTGAGGTTTTGCTCGGCAACAGCACTACGACCATACATCGGATTCTTCTCTCCTTTGGCGCAACCAGACTTTATTCTCCCTTCACTGGTGACCTTACCTCGTGCTGCTCTTTCTTCTTCGGTATAACTGTCCCAAGATTCTTTTGTGATCGCAGACATATCGGTGTCCTCATGGAACCCTGTGTCTCCACCTCGTCCACCTTCGTGTAGGTTGTAGTAATCGGGGGAGGCAACTGCGCTAGTCTCTTCGATAAAGAACTGCT
>Ga0181380_1001093_pt1 | contig 11988 bp, 8 predicted proteins | sample 3SPOviralmetaG_FD_130116 | JGI IMG/M metagenome (GOLD analysis project Ga0181380, IMG submission 130116) | Marine viral communities from the oligotrophic San Pedro Time Series (SPOT) site, San Pedro Channel, CA, USA - 3 SPOT_SRF_2009-08-19 | ecosystem: Environmental > Aquatic > Marine > Strait... | reverse complement strand
CATGTTCTCTAGAGTCGCAAGTCAAAAGCAAGCTGCAAAGAATGAGCGACGAGATGCTACCTATGATTTTGGAACTAATCCATGCTCAGAGATCATCCTTAGGCCCTACCAGTTCTGCAATCTATCGGAAGTTGTTGTCAGGGCAGGAGATACGTTGTCAGACCTCAAACGAAAAGTTCGTGTTGCAGCTATCCTTGGGTCTCTTCAGGCTACGCTAACCGACTTCCGTTACCTTCGTAAGGTATGGCAGAAGAATACAGAAGAAGAAGCACTACTAGGTGTATCACTAACAGGCATCATGGATCACGCTGTGTTGTCAGGGAGGGAAGACCGTGAAAAACTTAAGGAGTGGCTCATTGCTCTCAAAGAGGAAGCGATTAGTACTAATGCGGAATGGTCTAACAAGCTTGGCATTAATCTGTCTACTGCCATTACTGCTGTTAAACCTTCCGGTACTGTTAGTCAGTTGGTTGATTCTGCATCTGGCATCCACCCTAGATATGCAGATCAGTACATTAGACGAGTTAGAGCAGACGCAAGAGACCCGCTCTGCCAAGTCCTAGAAGCCGCTGGAGTGCCCGTAGAGGACGACGTAATGTCACCCACTACCAAGGTATTCTCCTTCCCCATAAAGTCGCCTGAGGGGGCTGTGGTGGCCTCTGAGATGGGTGCTATGGAGCAACTTGAGCTTTGGGAGATCTATCAGGACTTCTGGTGTGAACATAAGCCGTCAATGACGTGTTACTACCGTGACGACGAGTTCCTTGAGGTGGGTCAGTGGTTGTACAACAAGTTCGACAAGATCAGTGGCGTAAGCTTCCTACCCTACTCAGAGCATACGTACCAACAGGCTCCTTATGAACCTATTGATCTGGAGACGTTTGAGAAGTTGAAGGAGGAGTTTCCTGAGACCATCGACTGGAACATCTCTGAGAACTCTGACATGACTGAAGGGTCGCAACAGTTGGCTTGTACAGGTAACAATTGCGAGTTGTAAACAAAAGGGGGCCTTAGTGCCCCCGTATTTACTTAGGTTAGATTATGAACATCAAACGTGACATTGAGATTCGCATTAGAGTACTTGAGAACAAGCTACATAGGTCTATCCCTGCTGCCCGAAATAACGAGATACGGGGTGAGATCATGGGTCTGAAGTGGGTACTAGAGCGTCTCTAGCGCTCTTTTTCTTCTTCTTTTTCTCTGTCATACTGCTCTTCTAAAGAGGTTACTGCTTCACGAACAGCAGCGTAAACAACCTTTTGGTCTGCTTTCCAAGCCTTTATTTCTTCTGGAGAAGCTGTTTTAATTTTTTTGTCAATAGCTTGAAAGAAGTCTCGCATAGCATAAGAGAAAGAAGCCCTTCCTTTGCCTCCATATTTTGTTTTCGCTAGTTTTCCTATTAAGTAGAACGGAGAACCAAAAGCAGCAAAACCTAAGGCTACGGGAGTATTGTGCGTTTGTGACAACGCAGATCTACCCTTCATTACGTCAAAACCAGACCATTGAAGATATCTACCAACAGCGTTTGTTGCTGTTTGTCTTGCTTTGTTTGTAACGGCTGGTTTTATATTTAACAGCCTACTCATTCTAGAAAGTAACTCATCTGACTCAGGAACGACTTCAGCTATTGTCTCATTTACGGACTCTCTTATTATTCGCCCAGCCTGACCCTTCATTGTTAAATCAGCTTCGCCTAAAGAAACACCCTGTTTATCTAACCAAAAATCAAAGTCTTTTCTTGCCTCTCTTAAACCTTCAGCGGTATTGCCACGTTTTTTAACAAAAGCGTTAAACTGGTTCATATATTCATTTACCAAACGACCTGCCTGAGCGTTATTCATCGTTGCGGGAAGGTCTTGCACAGCCGCAGAAAACTTTTGTTTTGCTCTGTTTAAAACAGCATTGGGTTGTACGTTTAAGAAAGCATCTGACGCCCTTGACATCTGTATAAGAGTATTTTCTAAAGCGTCAAGTTGTTTATTTATTTGTAAGTTAGCTGTTATTGGGTTCATAGACCCAGTAACTCCAGCTTTCTTAAGCTCGTCAACAACATCAAGTTGTTCTTGAGTAACTAACTGCCTGTTAGTTCTCAAAGGTCCTTGAGCTTCCGTTAATAAATCTACCTGTTCGTCAGTCTTAGTTCCTGTGTTATAGGCAAGATTCCAAAGATCCTTGTCGTCTCCAGCAAGAGGCTCGTCTACTTTTCTTAACCCTACTTTTGATAATTTAAAAGGTTCTTTAGGGCTTGGCTCTGGTGTTTTCGGCAAAGAAAGCAGATCAACTTCTTTCCCTACTTTTGTAAACAAACCCGCACCAGTTAAGTCTGTAATTGCTCTTAGACTTGCTGATTCATCAGGATACTTTTCTTGAAAAGCCTGAAGACCTTCCGATCCTGACTGCAAAGCAGCAGAAAATGCTTGACCTGCTTCCGTCTGCATGAACTCTTGTACATACTGCAGAGCCTGCCTTTGTTGTTCATCAGTGGCTACGACGCCTATACCCTTTTCCGCACCAAAAACAAGCGTTTCTCCAAGGGAGTCAAAAAATATTGACACGGGTTCGGCAACTACCTGTATTAGAGCAGAGCCTACATCTGTTCTGCCTCTAAAATACTCTTCAGTTACTGGAGCAAACGGGTCTTGGTCGGGACGCATTGTTTCCATTACCCTTCCACCCAAAGCAGACAAACGCTCTCCCGATCTCTGCAACGGGCCTCCAACCGCCCTTTCAACAAAAGATTTTTCTGGGGTTGGTTTTTGCACTTTGATAGAAGCCGCACGTTCTTGAGCCATGTTGTACAGATCTTCAATAGAAGCTTCTTCTTTTTCGTCTGTCTTTGGAGTCAGTGCTTTTACTTTTTCAGGGTCGCCGCCCTTTGACTCAGCGTACAACGAAAGCAATTCTTCTTGAGTATAAGACATTACTATTTCCTTTTAAAACGGAACAAACTGCTGTTTTTCTTGGTCAAAAACAAACTTATCGTTGCTTACTGGATCAGTAAAGAAAACAACTTTTTTGTTGTCTTTGGTCACTGAAGAAAAACCTTGACTAATGTATTCTGGAGTGTCCCAGTTTACGGCATCAGAAAAACCTTGTCCCAAAGCTAGGTTTTTTAAAACAGTAAGGTGGTTTTTAATTTTTATCAATGCTTCCTTTTGCAAGTCTTTGTCAACAATGGTATTTAAAGTCGCAATAGAGTTTTGAAGCGCTTGAAGTTCAAGATTAGAAACAGCACCTAAACCAGTACTCCCGCCACCTAACTCTTTTAGTACAGCAATTTGTTCAAGACCTAAGAAATTTTTAATTTGTTGGTACTGAGCTTCAACATCTAAAGCTTCTGTACCACCTATATTTCTTGTTAGCTGCGCCCAGAGACCGTCGGGAAGTTCATCTCTGTCTATCAAAGCTTCAAGTTTTGCTATGTTTGTAACAAGCTCAGGAACAGCCTGCACTCTTCTTCTTGCGGCCTCTTCTGTTTCCCCTTCTTTAGGCCCTGTATAGTCCGTAGTGCTTATTAATTTACCGTCTTTAAACGATAAAACTTGTTCAGAGCCCTTTTCACCAACAATTTTAATGTCGTATGCTGGTTTAGCTGGGGCTTCTTGTTTAAAAGGAACTTGCTGTCCTATCATTTGTCCTTTTTCATCAAGCAAAGCCATTCCGGGAGTGCCTTGAAAAATCTTTTTCTCCTTAGGCGTTAAGTACTGCTGAAGTTCTTCCACAGACATACTAGTAATCCTAGCTGCTTCTGATGAGTAGTTCTCTATTGACTTGTCGTCCCTGGCTTTTTTAAGTGCGGCCCCCATTAAACGACTTTTTCTTGCTTTTTCTTCAGCAGCTTTAGTTGCAGCCTGTTGTTGTTGAATAGCGGCAGCGCCTGTAGCACCAGCCTCAGTAAACATGCCTTTACCAACCTGCTGTCTAGCAAGTGCAGCATTGTACTCAGGACTGCCGGGCGTGTACTTTGCCATTTCCGCCTGCATTGCCTGAGCTTTTTGTCGCTCTTGAAGCTGCTGAGGCAAAGTGGCTGCGCCTTTTACAGCAGACAATAGCCCACCTTGGACAGAGCCCATTGGACTTGCCATCTGTCTTAAAAATTCTTGTGAAAACTTAGCCATGATTAACCTCCAAAGAGCCTTGACCACCAAGTGCCGTCATTGTTTTGATCTGTTATCCCCAAAAAGTCAAACAAACCTCCGCTACCGCCACCTATGCTTGCGCCTGAGCCACCACCTTGAGGAACGGTGAAGGCTTGGTTTAACATACTTCCACCAACTTGACCCAGTAGGTTTGCTCTAGCACGTTCCATGAGAAGCTGTTGCTCAAGGCCAGACATAGCTGTTTCACCAAAGAGACCAGCACCGTACTGCTGAAGTGCCGCTTGTTGTGATGCCAATTCTTGTGAGGGTTGAGTAGCAGCGAGTAGTTGTGCCTGAGGCATGTAACTAGCGCCCAACATTTGTTGACCCAGAGCAGCCTGCTGCATTTGCTCTGCTTGAGCCTGTTGCATGGCCTGTACAGCGGCTGTGTTCTGCGCTTCCTCCTGAGCCTTAGCCAACGCTAGTTGCTCTGGAGTACCGCCAAACTGTGCTGTTTGTACACCTAAGCGTCCCTGAGACGCCAGACGTTCTTCCAAAGCTAAACGCTGTCGTTGCTCCTCAGGAGTCTGCACAGCCCTTAGACGTTCAAAGATCTCTTGTTCACGTCCTGTAGTCGGCTGTTGTGCCTGTCCAAAGAACTGTTCAGCACCACCAAACAACTGTTGCTGCATGGCTTGCTCTTGAGGAGACAAACCCAAAGTTGTCCTAAACTGACCAGTAGTAGGATCAATTTGTGTACCAAACTGTCCTCCAGTAGCAGTAGTGACTGTAAACGGTCTAAACTGAGTTTGATCTAGACCCATCTGAGCGATGTCTAAGGCTCCCGGTACTTCACGTCCACGGACAGTAGTGCCAACTAGAGCTTCTTCGCCAATGTCCGATAGTCTATTATATTCTTCAGCGGTCAGCAAACCACCAAGAAACCCCGGTATAGCGACCTCTGGTTGTAATAAATAATCTAAAAGGCTCATTCATATTCTCCTAGTTAAAGCAACTTACCTATTAAGGCCATTACGTTAATCTCCTGTAGTGATAATTGAGACCCGTCAATATCGGCCTCTAGTCCAACTACTATACTTGTGCCATATCCTGTGGCGTTTAAACTTTTCTGGTTTGTCAAAGCACCACCAGTAAACTCTACGGCAGTATACTCACTTACACCAAAGAAACCAGTAATCTGGTCACCTACTGTAAATTCTGCTGTTGCGTACGAACTCTTGAAATCATAAGCCCACTTAAGGAATACTGTTGCGTTGTTTGCACCAACCAATGTTGGCTTCAACTTCTTCAATATCTTGATTCTAGAGCTATCACCAAAAGTTAGGCTTGGGCTGTAGTACTTAAAGCGGTAAGGGCTTCCGTCGTCTTGGTAGCCTTCGTACTCGCTGATTCCCTTAGACGTTCCAATTAACAACGTACCATCTTCTTTTCTAGTGTACGAAGTAAACCCTGTAGACACCCAACGTGTCACACGGTATGACCCATTTTCTGTTGTTCCTCGAACGTCGAAGCAGTAGGTTACGTCTTGACCTACAAAAGTCAACAGGTAAAAACCTTCTTCTGGACTATAGACAGACCTAAAGAACTGATTTTCTGTCTGTAGCGCACCAATGATGTCCTTGGTGATGTTTCCTGACAAACTACTGATAGGCAAGGATTTCTCTTGTATTGCACGTCCAAAGCTCTTAAGGCCAGTGTGTGACAGGAACAGCACGTCTGTGCCTGTGTACTGCACAGTATCTCTGTCTACGCAACCTACGCCAGCTACGGTGTCAGCCAGTGTCATACTTGCTGGGGCCTCTGCGCCTTGGTACGCTACAATACTGTGCTTACCGAAGATAATCAGAAGGCCATTGTGTGCGGCTAACGCAACAATCTCATCATAACCATCAGGCCATACCTTGGAGATATCAATAGAGCCGCTAGTGCCGCCCGTCCAGTTTTGGCCGATCAATAGGTCAGACCAAAAAACAGTAGACTTGTTATCGCTAATATCAGCACACCAAAGGCGACCATAAGCAGACAACACTTCGTTGGCCTTTGGAATGTCCGCTGCTGCTGACGCACCTGTAACAGTACTTAGCTTGACAACAGAGCCACTTGTGTTGTTGTACACCAACGGTTCATACGCTCTCTGGAAGAAATAGGTGTTGTCGTTAAAGTTAACCATCTTCCAGTTATCAGCAGTGATTGTGTAACTGCCGGGAGTCTCGTCTACTAGTGTAGTTGTACCGCTAATGATCTTGTTGTTACCAACAGAAAAAACCTTAGTGTTTCCTGCGTTGTCCTTAAACTCTTTCATGGCCCGTATAGAGTCAGATCCAAGGACAGTCTTGTTAGTCGTAATTACGTCGTGGCCCTTACGTGCAGCAATACGACCACGCTTGTCAATCACAGCGTTGTCTGCGATCTCAGCAAAGGATGGGTCCTGTGCCAACGGCGAGTCTTCGGTGTTAACACCTTTGAACGCCGGGGCAACAAGGTTGATGCTACGTAATTCTTGTGCCATATTAAATAGTCCTAAATACCATTTCTTCAGGATGCTTTGCAGCGTCTATAGCAACAGCGTCAGACAAAAACTTATCAGCAATAGCAAAGTACTCAGCAGTAGAAGTACCACCTGTTTCTCCACGCTCACGAGCCAACAAAGCTACCGCAAGGTGGACTACAGGCATCGCTGGTACAAGCAGCACGTCTGTGTCACTAGTCAAGTCAGCCTGACGCTTAATTACGTCAAACCGCAAGCTGTAGACACTGTCTGGTGTTGGGCTAACGAGTACTTGCGTGTCACCACTAGAGTCCAAACCGCTGTACGTGTAGTACCGTGGTGCGCCTTCTACTACTTCATTAATATACAACTGCTCGTTAAACCAGTCTTTAGTTTGGTAACCCATGAAGCAGTTTTGTGTGTCATTAATTACTGACATGACTTTTACATTGTCGTCAGCGCCTGTCAAAGAGTAACTGTTGTCGGAAGCAGTAGTAGATACAACAATAGTGTCACGTAAAGCTGACCAATCGTTAGACTCTTCTACTATTTTCTTAGCGTCGTTAATATAATCACTAACCATTTTGCTGTACGTGTTGGCAGTAACTGTAGTAACTTCGTCTTCCCGAAGTCTACGCAACACGTTGTTCATTAGGTTTAAATACGTCATGCTAACATTCCCGGTTTTCTAGGGGGTTTCTGTGGTGTAGTCGACTGCCTATCTAAAAATTGATTAAGTTGTTGTAAGGCAGAAGGCTGTTGTTTTATAGGCGCCGTTTTTACTACCTGCTGTACCTGTCTTGGTGACGCTTTTTCGTCAAAAGGAGTATACTTAAACTCTCTTTGGGCAGCAGCAATTTCTTGTGCGGTAGGTTGTTTAGCGCCAAGACCCAACAAACCTAGAGTAGCCAACCCTAGCTGCTGCCCAAGCTGCCCAAAGCCAGACTCAAGTTGTCCACTAATCCCACCAAAGCCTGTCCCTAGTTGCTCTGTAAGTGTCTCAGAGAGTCCCTGAATGTTTTCACTAATGCCAGTACCAAGTCCACCAATTGAGTCTACTACAGTGCCTACGTCAGTGCCTAAGCTGTCTGCAAGGCTTGACAAACCACTGAGTACTGAAGTTTCTAACTCTGTAAGTTCTCCACCAAGGCCCGAACCTAAGGTAACAATGGCAGACGTAATGTCGTCTGTTTGTACGCCTAAAGCGTCTGCTAGGTCTTCTATGCCTTGGTTTACGGCTGTAGTAACACCTCCTACTGCTTCTTCAACACCAGTAAGTTGGTCGCTAAGTCCCGTGATGTTTTCTGTAAGCCCTGCTTCAAGATCAGTAACGGACGTGACTACATCGCCAATGTCTAGGCCTAATGTACTAGCCAAGTCGGTTAGCCCTGTTAGGACTGAGGTTTCAAACCCGGTTAGCTCTTCAGAAGTCAAAGTACCTAGGTTGCCAATAGCAGTTACGATGTCGTCAGAGGATACGCCTAGTTGTTCTGCTAAGGCATTAATACCACCTTGGACACCTTCAAAGCCTGTTGTTAACTGATCTTCTAAACCTGCGATACCTTCAACAACGTCAGCACTTAAGTCAGTAACAGAAGTAACAACTTCACCTACGTCCAGCCCTAAGGTGTCCGCTAGGCTTCCTAAGCCAGTAAGTATAGAAGTTTCTAAGCCTGTTAAGCTTTCGCCTGTTGCGGTGCTTAAGTTTCCAATAGCAGTTATTAAGTCTTCTGTAGATAAACCTAGTTGTTCTGCTAGTTCTTCGATACCGCCTTGGACATCTGTGATACCTTCACCAAGGCCCGTTAGTTGCTCACCTAGACCTTCGATACCTTCAGCAACGCCTTCTCCTAGATCAGTAACAGAGGTGACTACGTCTCCAATGTCTACGCCCAAGTCTTGAGAAAGCAAGCCCAAGCCTTCAAGTATGTTTGTCTGCAGGTCAGTTAAGTCTTCTCCGGTTGCTTCACCAAGACCCGTAATAGCAGCAATAAGGCCTTCCGTAGACAAACCTAGGTCTTCGGCTAGCTGGTCAATGCCACTTTGAACTCCTGCAATACCTGTAGTAAGTCCCTCAAACTGGCTGCTTAGTTGTGTAGCAACTTCTTCTGCTGTTAAACCTGCAGGAATAGAATCAACAATGGCCTGTACTTCTGCAACAGTAGCAGACGCAGGTATTGTTATTGATCCTGCAATTTGCTCAAGCTGGGCAGCAGTAAAGCCATATTCAGACAGAATAGTTTTAATGTCTTCTGGGCTTGCAATGTCTAAGCCGCCAATGGCGTCCGTAATAGTCGTAACAGCAGCGTCTAAATCTTCTCCTACTACAACACCTTCTAAAGCTGTTCCTAAGTCTGCAACAGACAAGCCTTCAGGTAAAGCGTCGATTATCTGTGCAATCTGGGCTTCACTAAAGTTAAACTCTGCTAAAGCGTCTCTTACGTCCTGTGGGCTTGCTATGTCTAAGTTAGCTAGTTCTGTGTTAAACAGAGTTTGCATTTCTTCTAGAGTAGGAGCAGCAGTAGGTATTTGTTCTGCCAAAGCGTCTAGAGCAGCCTGTATTTGCTCCATAGTGGCGCTTTCGGGTATTACAATGCTGTCCCTAAGTTGTTGTATTTGTTCGTCTGTAAACGTCTCAGGGAAAGCAAACTCAGCAAAGGCTGTGTCTAGTAGCGTACCTACGTCGCCTACAACGTCTTCTCTAAACTGCTCCATGTAAGTGTTGAAGTCTTCGTTGCTCATTAGGTCTGCATTGTTCAAAGCAGTTGCAACGTCTTCTGGTGTAGCGTAACCAGCATTACTAATAGCGTCTATAAAGTCTTGTGCGTCACCATAAGGCAAGTTAGCCAAAGCAGTAGCTAGTTGTTCTGGAGTTAGTACACCAGCCATAGCTTCAGTAAACTGCTCTGAAGTCAATAGACCTGCTTCAGATAACAAAGTAGAAACGGTGTTGCCGATTTCAGTTAACGAAGGAACATCTAACTCAGGGAACGCCGCTTCTATCTGGGCTAAAGTAGGTAAGTCAGCAACACCAAGGGCATTGATAGCGTCAATAATTTCTTGCGTTTCAACTTGGTTGTCTGCCCTGACTTGCTCCACAACGTCTTGGAACATTTCTTCTGTAATGCCCGGAGCGTTGTCCGCAGTTGTGTCCGCTAGTACTGAATCAGCGTCTTCTACTGTGTCGTCTTCGTTTACGTCTACTTCTTCTTCGTCTTCTTCTACTTCTCGCTCGTAAGCTTCTATCTGTCGTTCAAGATCTGCTCTTGTTTCTGGATCTGTCGTATTTTCTAGAGCACCTCTTAACATATTTAAAAGTGTAGCGTTGTTTGAAGTACTGTTTAAGTCTCCAGTCAGGACTGCTTCGTACGAACTGCTACCTCCTCCAGAAGAAGACCCTCCAGAAAGAAAGTTAACAATTTGATTAAAAGTAGATCCATTTTCAGAGTAAGCATCAGACGCTGCCTCTATTAGTCTATCTATAAACTCAGGTGTTTGTAAGCCTTCTCTGAAAAAGAAAACAGGAAGACCTACAGCGTCAAAAAGAACAGGACTTCCAAAAGTTCCTTCGGAAGCAAATTGTAAAAAGTTTTCAAGACTTAAAGTTCCGCCGTTTGGCATTAAAACACGACTAAGAGAGTCTATTAAATTACCATTGGCGTCATATTCGTTTACTAATTTAAATAAAGTTCCGTCTTCTAAACTAATCCAATCTTGTCTTTCGGTATATTGACCTACTGTTTCTACAAGCTGGTCTAAAACACCAGACTGTTGAATTTGCCTAAGAGCTTCTGCACCTAGACCAGCAGTTATTGCTGACTCTAAAGCTTCTCCAAAGTCTACATTACCTGTAGCTACTAACTGCATCGCAGCGTTTGAAATACCGGAAGATGCCCCTGTAGCAAGCGAAGAACTTAAACCGGGCCCGGCTATTGTTTGGCCGGAAGCTGTTGTCAATGTGCTTGATGAAAGAAAATCAGTAAGTCCTGCCCCCATGTAGTACGTCATAGCAGCCAAGATTCCTGACTTTGCAAAATCAGTAACTCCGGGGTTGCTTACTTCTTCTACCTTAACGTATGCTGAACCGTTCCATTGGAATTTATCGCCAGACCCGCTGTACACTGTGGACTGTACGCCGTACTTTTGTAGTAACGCTTGGTTAGCTTCAGAGTTCAACCAGTTGTTGTAAGCACCTTGTTGTGTGCTTGTTTGTTGTCTGCGTAGGTTTTCTAGGTTTTGACCGGGATCGCTAGGGTCAATAGTAAGGTCAGCGTCACCCTCAAGAATCATCTCTTGATCTTCGGTAAAGCCAGCGTCAGCTTCTGACCAGTTGCCTGTATCGTAATCACCAGACTGAATTAATTGTTCACGCTCAGTCATGTAGGCAAGGTAGTTATCAAACGTGCCAAACATTTCACGTAGGCGGTTTACGTCGTCACTTTCAAAGTAGTCACGTAGTTCGTCTACGGTAACCTGTTGGACTTCTCCGGTTTGACCGTAGAGATAGTTTTGAAAGTCTCCATCGCCTTTTTCACGACCCTCAACAAACGTAAAAGTCTGAGGAGTTGTAGCAGTAGGAGGCTCGTCAGGAACAATGGGGGCTTGCTTTGTAGGCTCACCTTTTACTCCGCCAGTCAACATACCTTCGTTTTCGACAGGCTCAGACGTAATGCGTAAACCTTCTTCTGCTACGTCAGGATTCCTACGCATGAAGTCCGTAGCTTCACCAATGGTTGCAAACTCTTGTGTGCCTATATAATATGCCATTTACTTTTCCCTTGATACGCCCTTGGTTTTTTCATAAGAACGCATAGCACCAAGACCAAGCATACCCATTAGTACAGGCATCATAGTCTCTAGGTCAATGAGTGGTATAGTAACTTCAATAGCCAACAGAGCTAAAACAAAGTTGGTAAATGGTATGACCATAAAGTTGCCCATCATACCTAGTACACAACACCAGCCAACAGCAGGTCTCCAACCAGAGACAAACAAGGACTTGTGTGCTGCTTCTACCTTGTTAACCTCTAGTTGTGACTTAGCAAGCTCCTGAGCGTGTCTCTGAGCCATTGTAGCGACTTCATGAGCTAACCTAGCCTTCTGGTCCTTGTCTTGTACAAACTTGTCCAGAAGCCCTGTAACAGGCCCTATGAGCGACTCAATCATCTAGCAAACTCCAAGATAGCAATAGCCATAGTCACAATAATAGCAATAGAAGCAAAGCCACCTGTCATCATCTTCTCTAGTTTGTCAAAGCGTTGATTGTGTGCGTCCAGTTGCATCTGAATCATTTCATAACGAATACTACACTCACGCTCATGAGCTTCTAACCGACTTAATGCTTGCTCTAGATCTGACATGACTATTCCTTACCGCTTTGGTGATCTACAGTCACCTGTG
>Ga0181380_1001091_pt1 | contig 12002 bp, 19 predicted proteins | sample 3SPOviralmetaG_FD_130116 | JGI IMG/M metagenome (GOLD analysis project Ga0181380, IMG submission 130116) | Marine viral communities from the oligotrophic San Pedro Time Series (SPOT) site, San Pedro Channel, CA, USA - 3 SPOT_SRF_2009-08-19 | ecosystem: Environmental > Aquatic > Marine > Strait... | reverse complement strand
GACGTTCTAGTTCTGCAATAAGTGTTGTCCTATCGCTCTTTATTGCTTCTTTTATGTAGTGCAAAGCCGTGGCTCTGACTGCTTCCTTGAACGCTTCCGCTTGCTGGGCTATCACGGGGTGGCAACTACCACCCACACTTACAATTCTACCTGCGGCAGCTTGTGCCCAAAACTCAGGGTCATGCCCCTTGTGTTCTGTGGTAGCAACAAAAACATTACCTACTTCTATTTGTGGGGCTTCTATAAGCATCCTATCCTACCGAACTGCGATACTGCCCAGATCGGTAAGAGTCTTCTCTTAGCTTACCGTCTCCGAGTTGTTTCAACAGAGTCATAGATTGATTAAACATCTTGTCGTACAAAGCAACCATATCAGGCTCACCCTTCAAGAAACGCAAAGCCTCTACCAAAGAGCCGTTTAACAACGCGGAATCAAAGTTCTCACTGAGCCACGGTAACGTGCTAGCCGTCACAATAGATTCTGGATAGAAGCCATAGTGCAGTTCAAAGGTGTAGTTTGAATTTGGAGTTGGCCCTAGTATGAAAGCATCGTCGTTAAAGATGCCGTAGTGCTTTGGTAGCCCAGTAGTAGCTGAAACGGGGTACGCCTCACGAATAAAGTTAACATCCTTATTTAACAGGTAATGATAGTTACTACTGCTATCTATTACTGCAAGGCTATATACGTATAAGAAATCAGTAGGTACAGAGAGATACTGCGTACCTGAAGTAGCCGTACCTGTTACGTTTTTACGTAGCGATGGTATCTGGACAGCGTTGTATATGAACTGCTCAGTCTGCTGCACAAACAAAGCAAGCTGGTCACTCGTGAACGTGTTTTCACAAATGTCCTGTATGTTCGCCGTCAACTGAGCATAGGTCATACTCATAGGTTATGCCATTGGCCCTCTAGCCATCGTACCCTTGGTAGCAGCGCCTGTACCACGAACTTTGATTCCCGTGGTTTTTACGTCTTTCATATCCGTCTTCGGAGCTTCTTTTACCGGCTTTATCGTGCTCATATTCTTCATAACGTCACCTAAGTAGTTGTTACTGTTACTGTTCCCACTTCACCTGTCGCAACCAAATTATTTGGCGTAAGCCCGAACGGGTCACGACCAACCCCCACTGGGTTGAATCCATACTGTATCTGTCTGCTGCTCCTACTGCCAGCATCACCTAAACTTCTATCAGGTCGAGGATTACGTATCGCCTGCGGATCATCTACAGGGAACTCGCCCAGTTTTAGCTGCGGATGGTCAGGATTCCAACACGTAGGACATGCCTTTAGGTTGGTGTCGCTACCCTTGCGTATTAGATTCTTTAACTCACGTAATTTGTACTGAAATCCACATATATCGCATTCAGCTAGTGCACGCTTGGCAGAAGCAAACCTCCTAGACATAGTGCATTCTCGGTACAAAACGAGCCGGAGCCTTAACACGATCCTCGTCTGCGGCTAATCTAAACTGCTCTTCGTACACTTCTTTTAGCATAGGCACACGACCCATAAGCTCTGGTTCTTTCATGGCTATGTGGTACGCCAACCCTGCGACCAAACAGGGTAAGAATCTGAAGTTCACGTCAGGAGTCTCTACTCCGCTACCTGCGTCTTGTATGCGCCTCATGCGGTAATACTTAAAAACGTAGGTATCGCTTTTATCAGGTACAGGCCATACGTTTATCTTTGGATTAGCCACAAGTCTTTCTATGTAGACCTGTATCGGCCTACCTTCTGTTAACTTGTTAGGTATAGATGCGTATGTGCTGACGCTGATACGATTTATCGTAAGATCCTGTTGCGTGTACTCATCGCCAGAGTTTGTGCGTATCACCTGCTCTAACAGATCAATAGTGTCCGCAGGTAAATCATATTGTGCGGTGTCTTTGACCAGATTTACCGTACCCTCGTCTATCGTCCATAAATTAAGACCACGGTTTTGCCACTCAATAGTCATCAAATTCATGGATCTTCGAGCAGTGCGAAGGTCATACCCTGAACGCATTTCACGGCCCGCACGTTCCCACGCTTCTTCAGCGATCTCCGTGAAGTCCATCTCAAATGCAGTTGTTCCAGAAGTAGCCATCTATTTTTTCTTCGCTGTAGTTTTTTTAGCTGCTTTCTTAACTGGTTCTTTCTTTGGTTCTGGAGCCGGTGTGGGCTGTAAATGCTCTAGCCTAGCCTTTGCCTCTTCCTCGCTCATAAGACTCGCATCTACTATGGTATACGTGCCGTCTTCGTTCTTGCTGCCAACTTGAAAAACAGGACGCCCATCTGAAAAGTTGCCGTTTTGGAAAACTTCTAGTTTATCCATTCTTACTACCTCTTACGTATAAGGTTTTCTTTCTACGGTTGCCCATGACTGCTCCGCAACCTTTATGGTTTGCGCGTATAGGGCCACCAGCCTTTGCTGTTTTAACCTTTGCTTTGGGCGTGTTAGACACCACCGTCTTACCTTTTGCCCCAGCTTTCTTCTTTTTACGTGCTGTGGTGGCTCGTTCAGACTGACTCAGCGACTGTGCCTTAGCTTTAGGTAAACAACGATCTGGGTTCTTTTTGTCTTTCGACGTACCACATGGCCCCTTGATCTTGCCATCGGTGCCGATACGTACCCACTGCTGTTCTCGCCACTGTTTAAGCTGACCCATTACTTTACCTTCCGCGCTCTACGTATGGCTTCTTTGCCGCGTTTAGCAATGTCTGCTTGCGTATGTTTACCTGCTGCTTTGGCTCTTTGCTCTAACACCGTAAGTATCTGTATCTTTCTAGCAAAAGGCTTATTTACCTTTTTGACTTTAGCCACCGTATCACGAGCATCTTGAGCGGTTGCATACTTTATAGATACGGTATCTCTAGGATTCTCGTCCGTATACAGCCTGCGCCCGCTACCCTTTGGCTTCTTACCTGTACCTACCTTCGGATCTTTAGCCATTATTTCTTCTTTTTCTTGCTGCCCTTCGCATAATTAGGATCTTTGCAATACTTAGAAGCTGCCATGTTTGCGTATGCAGACGGGTATGTATCAAACGTGCGCTTGGCCCACGCCTTACCTTTCGGGCAGATCTTACCGCCCGACTTCACCTTACCGCCTGACTTGTAGTATCTACGCATTAGTACATCTTCGCTGGACGTACGCCTTTACGAGCGATACCGGCACCGCGAACCTTTTGCTTCTTACCGCCCGTTGCACCACCTTTGGCTTTCATCTTACCGCCGACTTTATAGCCTTTAGTTTTCATCATGCCACCTTTGGCATAACCTTTAGATTTGACCTTACCGCCAGCCATCATCTTACCTTTACCGTCAGCGGCAAAAGCAGGAATCATCTTGCCAGTCTTAGGATCTTTTACCATTGGCATCTTGCCACCGGCTTTCATGCCCTTGGCTTTCATTTTACCGCCAGCCATATAACCCTTGGTTTTCATCTTGCCACCAGCTTTCATGCCCTTGGCTTTCATCTTCGATTTCATCATGCCGCCTCTCATTGCTTTTTTGGGTGGACGTTTACCTTCACGATCCATGAAGTTTAGGTACTGACGTAGGGTCATGCCCGTCTCTTGTAACTGCTCACGGGTTACATTGGCACGCTTGTCTCGGCCTTCACCAACATTACGTCCGCCTTTACCAGTCACAGTACCGCGCAACGGGCGTGGTGGCTTCTTTGCCATTGGCTTTGCAGAGGTGTCTGCCTTTGGTGGGCGTGGTGTAGTCGTAGGAGGTGTTTGCGGCTTCGTAGGGCGTTTTGCTTTTGGGTCAGCAGCGTTAGCCAAACTAATTGCAGAGGGTCGCTTAGGCATTGGGCGGTCTTTCTTAACCTTAGCCATATTAGCTTCGCGCTCGCGTCTCATCCGATTCTGTCGCATCTGTTCTTTGTTCTCAGCGCCACCCACAGCCGTCTTACTAGGTTCACGACCTCTACGTGCCTTAGATTCACTACCCATCTGCGCGGCTATCGCACGTTGTACACGTTCTGCGTCCTTCTTTTGAGTCATAGTCATGGGCTTACGTCTTCTAACCATCGTCTTTCTCCGCATAAAGATTATCGAACACTTGATTCACGTCCAGCGTGTAGTCCAGATCAGACTTGCTGTAGTGAATGTGTTGAGAAGGACGAAAATCTGGTGCGCCTTCTCCCGTTTCAAACCAAGCGGGATGTGTCACCCGCACCCTATTGTTTGGTAGCGCTACGATGTTACCCGTCCACTCACCAGCATCCAGTAACTCCATCACATGACTCTGCTTGTGTTGTGCAGGGTCATCAGCAATCTCGTTGTTCGTATAGTCCACCGTGAACATATACTTCGCGGGGTACATCTCCCCGTCTATCTTTGCCAGCCAAGGGCATGGTGTGGCTCTATCAAGAACGTACACAGCGTGATCCCTCGAACTGCAATCCCAAGGCTGTGCTGCCCACACAGGCATAGGTTCGGGCCAATCCTCTAACGGAGTATCCCCCACCAACGCTGTAATCGGCATCCGTGCCCACATTGCACCTCCATGCACATTGGGTTCGTCTTCTTCGTCGTATGTTTCAGCTCCAGTAAAAATTACCTGAAAACTCAAACACCTAGTCGGCATTGTTGTTACTGCAATCGCCATAGCGTGAATAAACTCGCCATGATACTTCTCGTGGTTATGGGTATATTCTTTCCTTACCCAGCATTTGAAATACGGTACGTTGCTTTGCAAGTACGCCAACTAACACCTCCATCTCTTCCTTGCCTGCCTTAACCTTGAGTTAGGATCTTTGGCTGCTTTTGGAAATTTTTTCATTTGCCCCGCAGAACGTGCACAGAACGACTTTCTACGTGCTGCACGCTTACCTGTGGGTTTCTTCTCTGTTACTGCAGTTTGTAGCTTACTACCGGGATTTTGCCGTCTGTACTTAGCAACGCCTTTAGCTGTCATACCAGCACCGGACTTAGTGGGTCGCTTATCCCCACTCTTTACAGACATGCCCGCCATACCACCCTTTTTGAACGAGGGGCATGGCGATGCCTTTTTGTAGTAGCTACGCACTACTAGAACTTCTTACGCATGTACAAAATAATTGTGTACGTATCTGCGCTAGTGTGCCCTACCGTAGTGAAGTTAACGTCACCCGTTTTACCAGACCCTGCGTTATTGGTTAGCCCACCAAATATGGTGTAGTCGTGATTACCGCTCTGGTTCTCACCTAACTCAATACAGAACTGGTCAGTGCTAGCGTCAAACAGTATCTGCACTTTCATGCCGATACACTGCCACCAGATACGCTCTATAGTGACCCCAGTACACGCTATGCCGTATTGATCGTTTTGTAGAGCACTAACGTCAACTTTAGTAACAGCGGACTCACCTGTGCCGTCTGACACATTGGTGAACTTCATTACCGCGTGCGTTGGGCCATCAATCAGAGTCTGTGAGGTTACAGCATCAGCCATGATTGCCTCCTATTACGCTATTTGTACGTACTCAATGATGAACGTAAAAGAACCAGCGGTAGTTGCATCAACAGTATTAGTAATGTTGCAAAAAATAGTTCTTGCAGCAGAAGTATACTGAACAGAAGCGGGTGCAGTTGTGCCACTTTGGGTTTGTAAAACCAAAGAAGTAGTTGTGACGTTACCCACTACAACCGTAGTACCACCATCCAAAATCTCATCAGTCACTGCCGCAACAATCTGTGCGCCAGAACTAGAGGTACCAACCTCATAACCTATGTCACCCGTACCAATAACTGGTGAGGTATCACAAAAGATCTTAATGTCAGTGATAATCGTGTTTGCTGGCTGCGTAAACTCACCAATAGTCGGGCTGTCACCCGCCGTGGTGTTGACCGTAACGCCCGTAGCAAAGCCAACGTGCTTTACGTATTTGTTCGTAACGATGCCGGTAGACGCAATGTCCACTACATCAGTGAATGCACCAGTGCTTGCGTTCTTTGAAACAACCTTAAACCCGTTCTCTGATCGGACGGGGCCGTTAAACGTAGTATTAGCCATTGTGATCTCCTGTCGTGGCTAGTGTCAGATGCGGGATGCACCTGTCAGGGATGAGATACTTATACAGCACAAAAAGAAAAGGGGCAACAATGTGCCCCTTCTCATGCAGCGTTTTACGCTCCGGGTGATCCGAAAATCCCAAGTGGGTCGGACACGCCAAAACTATATCGCTCGCGGGCTTTATAGCGCGAGTTGCCCGTATCGAAGTCTGCATCCATAGATGTAGCCATCGGAGTACGAACAAAGTGCTTCAAGCCATTTGGTATGTCAGTCGTCAAGAAGAACGCATCAGTATCTGTCAGATAGTGATTGATTGCGTAACCTTCAGGGATAGCCCCGTTGTTACGAATCGCGTTCAGATCATTGTCGGCTGTACCCACACGACCTTCTGTCTCTAGCACACGAGTTGCTACAAACTGTAGGGCTGGTGGGATAATCAGCTTACGAGGACGTGCTGCGATCAACAGACCACGCTCATCCGTCCAACCAGCAATCTGAATTACAGAAGCCTCAAGTGAGGTCTCATTCAGGTCTGCCGCAACGGTCAGTCGGTTTGAGTTGGTGCCGCCAGAAACTAGCGGGTGGGCCGTGTTACACAGAGATACGCCATCTCCGTAAGTTGTGCCTGATGAAAACGCATTGTTGAGAATCGCTGCCGCTTTCACCTGCTTGGTGTAAGCCATAGCGCGAGCCAACGCCTTCGTATAACGCGAAGAAAGAGAATCATAGAGATTATCTTCGATAGCTTCCTCGGTAATAGAGAAACCCATCGCTATTGTCTCGTGCGTATACCTTGCGGTAAACGCTTCTTGTGCGTTGTCATACTCAATCGCTGCACCTTCGTCCTTGACGGGGGCTGCGGAGAAACCTGACAACTTGGTTTCTTCTTCAAATGAGCGATCAGAAGTCTCTGATTCAAAGATTTCTTTATGCTCTTCACCGTACTTAGCATACTCCATTCCAAACAAGGCGTTCAGTCCGGGCAGGAGTTCTTTAAGTAATTGCGCTCTTGAAATAGCCATTTTACTTTACTCCTTAAATACCAGTAGTGTTATCAAACGCATGACCTGCGTTCCACTTAACAAGTGCTTCCGTGAACCCGCCAGAAGAGTTTTTGGTTTCTTCAACCAACTCTACGATGCGGAAAGGAAGACTGCTAGTGGTGGCAGAAGTGTCTGATATAGCACTTTTGGAGTTGCCAGTTACGGTGCTTCCAGAATTGTTAACACCAGCCACGTTAGCGCCAATATCAGTGATAGCTAGATCACCAATGGTGGTGCCAGACGACACAACAGCAACTTTGAACAATACATCAGTGGCATCGCATACATACGCTACGATGTCAGAGGCTACTGTGCTAGCAGGATAGTATTGTCGAAAAGTCTTTTGTGACGTACCGGGATCGGTGTAAGAAACACCCATGAAGACTCCAATAGGAGTCATAGCAGCATCGAACGTATCACGCTCGACGGTGCCACCAGTTACTAATTTAACGGCGTCCCCGTAGAAGATGTCTGTGGCGTAACCACTCGCAATGGAGTAGTGACGAACAGTACCAACATACGGAACACCGCTTAATAGCTTTACTGGCCTTAGCCCATAGGGGGCATCGACAGTAGGGTAAGCCATTATAAGCTCCTAAATAAATTAAGTTCCGTTCCCAAACGTAACTTTTGTTTTTCTATCACTAAACAAAGGCATACGTGGGTCGTTTTCTCGCATGAGGTTGTTATCTACTGACTGCATCTGAGATGCTGTTTGCTGCTCATAAAAGTCCGTTCGTTCCTCAACTAACTCTTCGGGGGCTTTGCAAAGCATCAGCCCTCCGATAACTACGTTGTCAGCAAATCGCTCGCTTTCAACGGTAGCCATAGTTATTTCAGGATGGTCTTCGGCTCTTACGGGTTCCCAACCTTCACGCAATTTAGAGGAAACATTCGTAGCGTCTGTTTGACCCTGCATGGAAACTCTTACATAGCGGTGCGCGTAACCCGGTTCTGGGTCAGGTGAGGGTAATACCTCGGGTCGCTGCCAAGCTCTTTTACGAGACTTAGTTTCACGAGTTTCTTTATCACGCTTTATTCGGTTCTCAGCCATTACGCTTTCCTCATTTCAAGTGCAACCTGTTTGGCGTATTCTTCTAACGGTACTCCGAGTCTTTTAGCGATAGCTATTTGTGATTTCTTTAGCTTCACTTTGTTCGGTGATGTGCTTCGCGTTGCGGGAGCTACCACAGTTGGTTGCTGTTCCCGCTCTTCGGACTGTGTTTGCTGCTCTACTACATCATCAAACTCTTCTGGGAATACTTTTCGCATACGAGAATCAATCTTCTCGTAGTATTCGTCAGACCGTGGGTCAACCCCACTTTTGACTAACTTATTATGCAGCCCCATAGCGTACGCTGTCATCTCATCATCGACATGAAACCAAGAAGAATTTTCTTGTACCCATGCCTCTGCTTTCGGATCACGCGCCCTCTGTGGAGCTGCTTGAGGTTCTTGTACCTCAGTATCTTCTTCTTGTAAAGAAGGTAATTTGAAATTATCTAGCTTATCTGCTTTTAGTTTGGCAGCAGTTAGATGTTCCTGCGCTTCAATGAGCCTGTCTGCGTCACCACTCTCGTACGCATCCTTATAGGCTATCTTTGCGCCAGTAAGTTCTGAGTCAACCACACGCTTTGCCTGATCTAGCAGAGCTTCGCGTGTTGTGCCCACGTCACCCTTGAGAGTCTTGTTCTCCTCAAAAAGCCTTTTTGTAAGAGCTTCTAGCTCTTGCCGCTCTCTGAACGCTTCTTCTTTCGCTCGTCTTTCGTCGTGGTAACCTTTGTTGAGGTGTTGAATACGCCTGCGTACCTTCTCAGAGTACCCCTCCAATTCCTCATCTGTAACGTCAGCCGGTGGTTTAGATGGCTTGCGGTTACGATCAGCCTCTGGGGTATCGTCAACAACCTCAATCTCCAACTCTGCTTTCGGTTCTTCAACCACAACTTCAGGTTCAGCAGGAGTATCTGCATAGTCGTCGGCGGTCTTTTTGCCGGACAAGTCAATTTCTACCTCGCTAGAGTCTTCTATATCAATAGATTTCTCGTCTTGATCTTCAGGAAAACTAAATTCAACCTTTTGAAACGCCATGTTTACTCCTATGCTCGTGATACACCACGGGGATCTGCTACAACTGCTTCGATAGAATCATCGTTCATTAGACGATACTCTACACCATCAACCTTGAATCTAGTTCCGCTGTTGGCACGAAACATGACGTAATCGCCTTGTTTGCACCAAGGGCCAGTAGGAAATCTATCCTCATCGGCGTATGCTTGCTCGCCCATATCCAGCACAAGCCCAATTATAGACATCACGGTTTCATGGCTTTTAGTAGTGTCTGTCTTTAATAAGTTAGTTCCATCAAAGGTTTCTTCTACCTGTGGCATAGCCACAAGGACTCTATACCCGACAGGTACAGGTAGCTGCGTTTCTAGCTCTTCTTGAGCCATAAGAGGTTCAGTCATCGTCATATTCCAAATTGCGCGAGAGGTCTTCTACATGACCCAGACAGGTTTCGAGACCCCGAATCAAACCTGTGGTTTCCTTGTACATGGCGTAGTCTTTTGCTCCACCAGCACCTAGAAATTGTAGTGCGGAGGCTTTGTCAGCCTCGATTTTTTCTTTTAGCACGTCAAAGACGGTTTTAGCCATTATTGATCTCTAGGAGTTGAGTCCTTCATGGTCTTTAGTAAATCCAAATCTAGCTTGGTGTTATCCTTCCTTCGATCTGCGGCAAGTTTAGCACCTGCCTTCTGAGCATCAATCTGTAGTTCTTGTTGTTTTAACGCTAGTTCTGCCTGATCCATCTGGGCATCCTGCATGTTCTCTTGCGCTTGTAGCTGTAGTTTAGCCTGTTCGATCTGAGCATCTGCCTGATCTTTAGCCGCCTTACGCTGCACTTCTTGCTGCTTGATCTGTAGTTCGGCTTGCTGCATTTGCACCACAGGATCTTGAGCCTTCTGTTGCGCCTGTTGCTGTGCTGCCTGCTGTTGCTTCTGCTGCGTAAGCTGCCCTCCAGCTTGTGCCATGAGGCGGGCCAAGTTGACCTCCATGTTCTCTGGCAATTCTGCGTTCGGGTTTGGTAGGGGGGCACCAACCTTCTCTTCCATTTCTTTGCGGTACTTGAAGCCGAGGTGTTCTGCGATGTGCGCCTGTAGTGCTGCAGCTATGCGCTGCGCTTGTGGATTCTGCCCTATAGTCGCTGCAACCGAAGGGTCTTGTAAGAACGACTGGTGCACAGCCATATGCGCGTCGTGGTCTTGGTAGATAAACGCCTTGAGCGGTTTGCCGTTGAGCGCATTCATGTTCTCGCTTACAGGATCTACAGGCTTGGCGTCATCCGTTGTTGGGACTAGCTTGTCAGCATTCTTTACCCCCAACACCTCTATCATCTGCCTGTGTAGCTGTGGCAGGTCATATATCTGAGGCGCTGACTGTGCCATCTGTAGCACAGCCTGATACTGCACAACACGCTGAGCCATCGTAGAACTGTTCGGATCGCTTACAGGTATGACATCGACGGTCATGTAGTCTGCAACACGGGCGGTTACTTCACCACGTACCGGCTCATACGCATACTCGTCAGGTGCGTGCTCCGACATGATCGCCTTGAGCAGCTTAAACTCTTGCTTCATGGCATAGTGCACACGGGCCTGCACCGCTGCCATAGGTTTTAGAGTACGCTCTAGGAGAGCCAGAGTGGTTCCCACAGGGGCGTTTGCTGACATATCCGAAATATTCATGTCACTGATTGCGCCCAGCCTACGGCCTTCCTGCGTTATCTGATTAAGTAAAGCAAGTAGGGTTTGGCTTGGCTCCTTATAAGGAAGCGGTAGGATGTTGTCGCGTATGCTGCCAGACGGTACATCAACGTCCTTAAACTCTCCGGGTTCAATCGGCGTGTCGTCACCTTTAATACGCAACCCGCGAGACTTCAAACCCCCCGGCAAATTAGCCAGCGTACCAGCGTCCACCAGTTGCCGTATAATAGACGTACCCGCTTTAGCGTACCCCCCTATTATATGTATCAATCCAAGGCCATAGAACCCAAATCCGGGCACATATACATAATGCACGAAGTGCTGACGCTTCAACATCAACGGGTCATTAGGGTTCCAGTTGCGGCGAATAGACAGCACTTCGTTAGAGCCACGCTCTAGTGTCACTACATATGGCTTGGCTATCTCATCTTCCGAGTCATCTATACCGTCGATAACCAGATCTGCGTGGATCTCATATAGAGAGTATCTGTCGTCGTCTGTTAGTGAGTACCCACCTTCTTCTGCCTTACGCTCTTCAATGTCTGTGTGGTACGGCTGTGGGTCGCCCAGATCTACGTCTCTGTAGAACCCTCCTGCCTGTAGCTTCTTCAACTCGTTCTTTGTCTTACGCATGATGTGCGTAACACGTTCTGCACTCTCTATATGTGAGGCACCGTATGGCACCACCACATCTTCAGCGGGTATGTAGACTGCGGTCTGCCGCCCTATATTCGGATCGTAATATACCTTCTTGAACGCACTGCCAGCCAAGCCAAGGCTATACAGCAGCCGCTCATGCTCGGGTCTGTACTCCACCATGCGCTCGGTGAGTTCGTAGTTCATATCCGCTTTTACGCGGTTTGCCGCTGCTTCCTTGTCCTTATCTTCTATACCTATGATCTTGACCTTTACAGGCCCAGCGGCAGGGAACGTCTCGGACATGGTTTCTGCTTGGAAGCGTATGGCTGCTTCTGCCAGCACTGTAGAGTACACACCACACGCGCCTTCCCACGGTTCAGTGCGCTCTTCGTATTTGAAGCCCAGTACGTCCAGACCTCTGACGAAACTATCAGCCCAATCTTTGCGGCTATCAACGTCTGCGTCTATGTGACCTACCAATTCGTCAGCCATCTCTGACAACACGCCTTCATCTAAGATGTTAGCCAGATTAGTATTGAACGGCAGCATGTCCGTGGGTTCTGCGTCAGGGATT
>Ga0181380_1001085_pt1 | contig 12046 bp, 9 predicted proteins | sample 3SPOviralmetaG_FD_130116 | JGI IMG/M metagenome (GOLD analysis project Ga0181380, IMG submission 130116) | Marine viral communities from the oligotrophic San Pedro Time Series (SPOT) site, San Pedro Channel, CA, USA - 3 SPOT_SRF_2009-08-19 | ecosystem: Environmental > Aquatic > Marine > Strait... | reverse complement strand
TATCGAGCAGATGCGGGAGCAGATACCTGCGTCAGAAGTCAATGAAACCCTCCTTGCCACGGCGGCTGAAGCCGATCCGATGGCTGTTGCAGAATTCAAAGCAGAGCTACGCGATCTCGAACTACCTGTTGAAGTGCTTGACGTACTTAACGACATGGTCGATGAGATACTTGCGTCTCCTGAGCGTTACGACGAGATTCGAGCGCATTACAAAACACAAGACATGCCTGATGACATGCTTCCTGAGACCTTTGATCCAGAGTTCTTCGGCGCATTGAACATGGCGCTGGATGAAATCCGAGCGACCTCCGGCGCGCAAGCCAGAGCACCGCAAGGTCTTGCGATGGGTGGCATAGCTAGTCTGGGCCGAAACGGCGATACGATGCTTGCCCATGTCACGCCGGCTGAGATGAAGATGCTCAAGGACAAGGGCGGTGCAGGGACAATCAACCCACGCACAGGCCTACCTGAGTTCTTCTCTCTTAAAAAAGTATTTAAAAAGATAGGGAAGGCCGTCAAGAAGTTTGCCAGTAGTACGGTAGGTAAGGTTATTGTTTCAGCAGCGTTGTTTATGACGCTTGGTCCCGCAGCGGCTACAGCATTAGGTGTAAAGTCAGCGATAGGAACTGCCGCCGTGTCTGGATTTGTTGCCGGAGCAGGTAGTTCACTGCTTGCAGGAAATAACCTAAAAGACAGTCTGAAAGCAGGGGCGATTGGCGGCATCTCTGCTGGAGCATTACAGGGTTTAACGCCCAACACTGATATAACAGGCTCCACGGGAAATAATGCTCCCGTTATTGACAAAAGTATTTCAACAACCGATGTGGCTATTGCTCCTGAAAATTTAGTAGATTTGACGACTACAACTACTACAGGGGGAGGTGTTGCTGGAGTACCTAATATACCTACAAGTGTTCCCCCAAGTACAGGGACAGGGTTTAGTGTTAGCGACACGCTTACTCCGACAAGTACAGGCATTGAAACATTATCTATGTCAGGAGCAGCACCCCCTCCTAATGCACTTGTAAGAGGACCATCAAGTTTCACAGTTTCTGACGTATTTACTCAATCCCCTGCGCCTCTGCAACAAGTACCTAATCAAGTAGCCTCTACTGTTACAGAAGCACCGGGATTCTTTGAAAGCGTAAGAGAGACGTTTGCTCCTGATCGCACGTTGGCCGAAAGAGGGACAAGTTTAAAAGAAGCGTTCTTACCTAAAGGTCCTACTTTAGACGAAGTCAGAGCAGCCGATCCTTCAATGAGCATGACTGACGCAATAGCCTATACGGAAAAACTTGCACCCAATTTGGCACGCAGGTATGGTCCTCTCGCCGGCGCAGGTTTAGGTGTCATGGCGTTGAGTGGTGGATTTGACACGCCACAGCCAGAATTACCTGCTGGGTACGAAGACTTTATGGCAGGCGGCGGACAACGGCTCTTGAGAGAAAACCCTGAGAAGTACGGTCTACGGTTCGGTGGCATTCAACCTCTAAGCAGTTTGTATACGAATTATGCACCACCTGCGCCGACTTACAATGCAGCGAAGGGCAGTGGTCCGCAAGGGGTTGACCCCAACGATTTCCCACGGATGAATGGCCCTATCAACGGGCCCGGCACGGGCACATCGGACGACGTGCCGGCGATGCTTTCTGACGGTGAGTTTGTCTTTACAGCCAAAGCGGTACGTAACATGGGCGACGGATCAAGGCGCAAAGGCGCTAAACGTATGTACGCGATGATGAAGAAATTGGAGAATCGAGCGAATGGTTGATACTACTTACCAGACTCAGTTTGTCCGTGAAGCGCCAGAAATTGAAGCGTATAAGCTGGGCATGCTGCAAGAGGCGCAGAACCTCTATAACCAAGGTGTAGCACTACCTGCGACCGAAGCGGCAGGGCTATCCGGCACAGAACTTCAAGCTATTGATTTTGCCAAGCAGGGGATAGGTTCTTTTGAACCCTACATACAAGCGGCATCCCAAGGGTTGACGCAGGGCATGGACCTGACACAACGCGGCGCGCCTGTTTTAGGCCAAGGCGTCGGCGGTATATTGGGCTCGGCTCAAAGTTATGATCCGACGATGGCCGAAGATTATTTTAATCCCTACTACCAAGAAGTCACGCGGAATGCGCTTGAGGAAATGGAGCGTCAAGCCGCTATTGAACGACCAAGAGAGGCAGCCGCAGCCGTAGCCTCTGGAGCATTTGGTGGCACACGGGAAGGTGTGCAAAGAGCCGAGTTTAATACTCGCCTTGAGGACCTGAAGAATCAAAGAATAATGCAAGATTACGCTAATAATTACGCTCAAGCGCAGCAGGCAGCGATGGCAGGCTTTGAGAGCCAGCAGGCTAGACAGTTAGCCGGCGGTCAGGCCTTGGGACAGTCAGCGGCACAGTTTGCTAATCTTGGTGGTCAGATGGGTAATCTTGGCACGCAGTTCGGCGCACTGGGTCAGGCAACACAACAACTCGGCGCAGCGGACACGGGTCTTTTGGCCGGTCTTGGTGGGCTTGAGCGACAGATTGAGCAAAGCCAGATAGACGCTATCCGTGCGACTCAACTACAGGATGCAATGGCTCCTTACCAGCAGCTTGGTTTTGTCTCCGACATTTATCGCGGCGCACCAAGCACCTCGATGGCCCTAACTTCTCAGACCGCACCAAGCGCAAGCCCCCTTCAATCAGCAGTCGGTTTAGGGGTGGGCGCGTTAGCTACCGCCGCCGGCGCTAAAACAGCGGGACTCTTTTAATGGATATGATGATGGAAGATGAAGAAGTTGTTCAGATGGTTGATGACGACGAGGTCGAGAACGTGGGAATCATGTCCGGTTTTATGGAGGACATCGAAGAGCTGATGGAAGAAATCTCTGAGGCTGAAATGAACGGTGTTGAAGAAGGCGACGACGCCGACATGGCGCGGATGATGAACCGCACGCCTGATTCTCCTGAAATCTTAATGAATAATTTACGTGGTGACATGCGATCTATTGACGCCAGACGCGAAGAACTTGCTGACCTTGTCGGCATGCGTCAAGCCGAAGAGACGCCTGAAGGTGTTTTAGCGTTGCTACAGCCCGTGTTAGCACAGCAGGATGCTATGGCCGCGATGCCTATGCCAATGCCTGCACCTCAGATGCCACCTCCTCCTATGCCACCCATGCCTGCTCAACCTGCCGGTATTGAGTCAATTACTGTTGACGAGACGGTTGTGCCGGCAATGTACAAAGGCGGATCAGTCCAAAATTTTAACCGAGGGTCCGGTCAGATGGGCGTGACCCCCGCGCAAAGAATGTCCCCATCTGGTGTTAGATACTATGCCAACGGCACGCCTGAAGAGGGCGTGGTTTCCAGTGGAAGGTTTAGTCCTGCTGCGGTTGCTTCAGCGGATCAATACATTAAGACCTTGCTCGAAGCGCAGCCTTCAGCACCAACAACAGCGGACCTGCCTACAATGATGGGCCAAGAAGCCGCGTTATATGAAACGTTAGGTCTTGGCACTCCGAAAGAAGCCACGCAGGCACAGATGCTTTTTGATCTTGGTCAAGCGGCGCTACAGTTTGGTTCTAATGTCGGTGCGGACGGTCAACCCATGAGAGGTTCTGCAGCGGCACGATTAGCACAAGTGGCCGGTCCGTTAGCCGGTAGGATAGGCGCGCGTGCGGGTGAGATGAGCAAAGAAGCGAGGGCGCTTAAAATGTTGGCGTTGCAAAGTGCTCAAGGAAAAATAGCCACGGCTCAAGCAGCAGACATAGCTTTAGCTGAACGGCAGGGCGACCTAGCCGTAGAGATAGCCAAGCAAGATCCTGCGGCACGCATGCTAACAGAGGCGGATTTTCAACTACCGCAGTATGCCGGACTAGATTCTTCGCTTCCTTGGCAGATTGACAGTACAGGTAAGCTTTCTATTGCAGGTGGTAGAGAACCTGCTCCTTTAGTTGATATGGGAGAAAACACATTAGAAAGAGTTGGTGTTACGGCTTTGGTTCAACCTTTAGTGGATTCATACACTAATGCTCGAAATGCTAATAGAAACATAAGAAAAATTGACGAAACATTAGTGCTGTTGGAACAAGGTGACGTAGATACTGGTTTTGGCGCTGAGTTTAGGAATAACGTAAGAAAAGCCATAAGCCTATTTTCAGATAATCCTGAAATGATAAATACTTTGACCGACACAGAGCTTTTAAACTCTGCTTTGGGTAAGGAAGTTTTTGGAGCAATCAGTGCTTTAGGTATTGGGGCCAGAGGCTTAGATACACCTGCTGAAAGAGAATTTTTACGTGAAGTGGTAGCGGGTAAGATAACTTTAAATAAAGAAACTTTAATTAGAATGGCTGAAATCAGGCGCAGGGCTGAAGAAAATGCCATTAAGGACTGGAATGCAACGTTAGAATCTGGACGAGCCGATTCTTTGATAGAGATTAGTCAAGGCATCTTAACTAGAGAGCCTCTTGATATCCCTCCCAGCATTTTAGATCAAGCCGATAAGCTTTAAGGAATAGTGCAATGGTAGATGAGGTTATCGAAGAAACTACAGTTACTGTTCTTCCCCCTATTTCTGAGACAGCAGGACAAATAGAAACGGCTACGTGGTTAGTAAACAACCAAGGCTCTAAAGACAATCCTCAATGGAAAAGTGTCAAAGAAAGGTATGATGCTTTAAGGTCAAGTACACCTGCAACAACTACACCTGTCGATCCTATGGCAGATATGGGCTTTGTTGAAAGCATTCAAGAATCTTTTACCGGAACTGCGCGTGAAACTGAAAGCACAAGAACCCTACCTTCCTACACTAGGATGCCTGAGTTAAAACAAATACTCAGTGTAGACGCTATACAGACCGCAGGTGGATTGATGCAGGGGGAACCAAAGGAAATGGCTCAGATTATTACTGCCCAGTTTCCTGAAGTACAAATGCGTCAAGATGAAAAAGGTAATTATATCTTTAAGTCCAGTCAAGACGGTCAAGACTATGTTATAAAACCGGGTTTTGGCGAAGGCGACGTAACACGCTTTGCTGGTCAAACGGCCTTGATGGCTCCAGCCAGTATTGTTGCGGGAGCGGCGTTAACAGCGGGGGCTCCAGCATTACCTGTCATAGCTATAGGTGCAGGTCTTTACGGTCTTTCTTCATTGGGTTATCAGCTTTATCAAAAAAGTATTGGTGGCGAGTTTAATGCTTTAGATGTAGCGATGGACACATTGGCCCCTGCCGGAATTGAGTCTGCGCTTTTAGGCTTAAAAATCGGAGCACAAAATGTGATGCCTGCCATAAAAAGCACTTGGTCAAAAGCTACCAATAAGTTTAGGTCTCCTGAAGAAGTGGGAACATCTGCTAACAAGACTGATGAACAAATACAAACTCTTTTCAATCAAGCTAAAGACGGTGACATAAACGCCCAACAGGAGCTTGCTGAACTTGGGCAAACAGATTTAGAAGTTATTGCTGCTGCGGAAAAACTGGGCATTGGGGGATACTTACAGCCGGATCATGTCAGTACTGACAGTCAGTTTATAGAACTGATGCAACTTATAAAAAGTTGGAAAGGAAGTGAAGCCAGAAAAGAAGAGCTTGTCAACCTTCAAAAACTAGGTAATGAAGTATTTGAGATGGTTGAAACAGCGGGGGCTCAGACTCCCGGTGATATGAGCAGGACTGTGTACACGAGGTTGCAGGACAAAATTGATAGTTTAGGAGAAAAAGCCGATAAGCTGTGGATGAATTTTAGAACAGCAACGGGGATTGACGGAGCAAGCGATGTTGCCACCGTAACATTCACCCCCGAAACCATGTTGACGGCTATTCAAACCAAGCTTGCACGAAACAATAATAATTTAGGCCTTTTGCAAAAACATGAAAGAGACTTTTTGCGTCTTTTTTCTCCTAAAGAAATAACAAATAAAAAGGGAGAAGTAGTAAGGATTGAACTGCCTACCCTTGATATGTTTGAAAGTTTTAGAAGAAAATTAACGGATGGGATGGGTCAAAAGGGCTCGTACATGAATGAGCAAGCGGGTTCTTTGCGGAAATTTTATGGAGAATTGTTGAACGAAGAACGCAAAGCTGTACAAGAAAACTTTGGCGCAGATGTTTTATCGGATTTTGATTTAGCTAGAAAAACTAGTGAATTTAGGTTTGGGGCTATTGACGACCAGACTTCTATTTTTGGTAAAAAAGCCAGTGAGTATTTAGGCGGATCTCTTGATCAAGGAATGAAAAATCTATCCAAAGGGGATGCCCAAGCCTTTGTGAAGTACATGGACGCTATTCCAGAAGAAGATCGCGCTAACGTACTGATGACGGGTTTAAAAATGCAGTTTGGTAATTCCACCAAAACAGGAAAGCTTAATTTTAATACGTTTAGCAAGTGGTACGAGAGCGTACTTGCAGAGAAAGAAGCCTATGGTGTTTTAAAAAAATACCTGCCTTCTGAAACCCTTGACATGTTTAATAACATTTACAAAGTATCCAGTTCGGTCAACAAAGCCCTACAGGAAAGGGTGTACACAGGCGCAAGTATGCAGTTAACTGATTTGTTGACCGCAGAAAGTATTATGTCGGGTGTTTTTGAGTTAGCTAAAAATGTGGGTAAATTGGGCGCGGCAGAAGCCGTTTCTAGCACTGTGGTAGGCTTACCGGGAGCGGCTATAGCTGCTGCACTTATCCGTAGTATGGGAACAAAAACAGCTACCCGCGAGGTCCAAGAAGAAGCTTTAAAAGCCGCCGACGCTTTACTATTATCGACGCCTTTTATGAACATGGTAAAGGATCAATATACCGGCGAAAGTATTCAGCGATTTGGCATGAGTCAAGCATGGCAGAATTTTTCAAGAAAGGTGGGTATACGTCCAGATGCTGCTGGTGACTTTGTGAGATCCATTAGAACAGCTACGATTCAAGCTGTTGAAGCACCAGAAGCGATGAGCGAGACCGAAGAAACAATCGTCGCACCACCGCAGGCCAGTGCTAGAACTGTACCTGATGCGCCGCAGACTAGGGGTGTAGCCGGTCTTACCGAGCCGGCAGGCACAGGAGCCCTCCCTTCTCCTGTGACCGCCCCGCCTCCACAGGCCGTGGCCCAAGGGCCAACCGAAAGTCGAGAGATGATGGATCGACTATTCCCGATGGACATTGCTTAAAAATAATCTTCTAAAAAGCTTGTTTACAGTAGTTTAATGTGGTCTAATGTGTGTGTCGAAAGTTAACACAGAAAGGAGACACGCATGAACAAGCAATTCCACAATTGGCTCGGTGAAAGAATAGACGCTTATGAGGCAGCACGAGAGCGTGGATTAAAAGCCTATAGGACTCGGTGTATGAAAGTCGGGGAAAACCTTAATCATGCCGTACCTCCAAACGAATCCTCTGCAGGGCTTCACGCTCCCTTTGATGGGTATCATTGGGAAACAGAAGAAACTTGTCGAGATTATCTGAAAGGTCAGTTTTTACCGTGGCCGATGGAAGATGAATACAACAGGCGTATGCTTGGTGGTTTTTCAGACGGTACTAAACGAATAGAGCACGTACCACTTAAAAGAGCTAAGTTGTTTGTTGAAGGCTACAAAAATCTTCCAAAAGCACAGCAAAAAACTGTGAGTATTTATCACGGAGATGCTTGGACTCCTACGAAAGTTTATTGGACGGGCCGTAAACTGGAAGAATATTGCCACGTCTATCTCAGCAAGTGTCCTGCTGATTTAGAGCATGCCATCAGAGACTACTTGATGGGTGATATTCACAAGCTCCAAAGGCTTGCAGAGCAAAAGACAGAGGACGAGAAAGAGGCTCGTGATAAGGCTCACGAAGAAGGTGAGGATGTTACCGAAGGCAGACAGGTTATCAGTGGTACTGTCCTAGCGTTAAAAAATCAAGAAAGTGATTGGGGCTCTGTGCTTAAAATGTTGGTGCAAGATGACAGAGGCTTTCGCGTTTGGGGTTCAGTGCCTTCAAATTTAGATTGTAATCGTGAAGATCACATCACGTTTACAGCGACAGTTAGTCAGTCAGATAAAGATTCTAAGTTTGGGTTTTTCAAAAGACCCACTAAAGCGTCAGTAAACGAAAAAAGCTAACTTTGACTTTCGTGGAACTCGTCAACTCTACGCATCCACATATCTTTAAAACCTTGAAACTCACGGCCTGCTGTCGAGAACTCGGCAGTGCTGCCGTCTGATCGAACCGCCATCAGAACCACGGCGTTGTCGATATCCGTGCCGTGAATCTTGTCATGCGCTAAAGCATATGCCGCAAGTTGACAGAAATAATCTTCGATCCACTGCCGTTTCTTCGGTTTGTTGCTTTGCTTAAAATCAATAATGGCAGGCTTGTCTCGGTAAACTCCGACCAAGTCCGTCGTGCCAGCATACTTTTCGGGATAATACAATGAGACCTCACTGCCCCAGATTTCACTGACGTGCTGAAAATAGGTGTTGATAATCTTATAGCCTAACTCGTAACCCTTGCACATGTCCCAATTCGTCGGTCGTGGTAGATGTCGATAGGCCACCATGCGCTCGATGACTTCATGCAGATAAGTGCCCACCCGACTCGCTTCGTTCTTGATCCGGTCAGCCTCCTCCTGTCCGACCCGCGCGACCCACGCATCAAGCGCACCTTTATCTTTCTTGGTGGCCGACAGAATCGTCGTGACGCTGGGTAGTTTTTGTTCGCCGTAGATATACCGCCGACCTTCCGGCAGGTCCTGCCGTTGGAGCGAAACGTACTGATACAGTTTTTTGATAGGGATTAAATCAACCATTCTTTTAACTCCTCTCCTAAAACCTCGTTGGCAATATCTATTTTGCCGCGCAAGGCTTTGACTATTTTTTCATCGACAGTTTTAGGGACCATAAGGTCCACGTATGTCACCGATTTAGTTTGACCGATTCGATGGGCCCGATCCTCGGACTGCAAACGCACTTCCAAGTCAAAGCTGTTACTAAAATACACAACGGTACTGGCCGCTGTCAGGGTCAGGCCGTAACCGCCGGTACGTGGATTGCCGACAAAGAATCGCAGTTCGCTGTCCTCGTCTTGGAACTCGCGGACCACGCGCTGACGCTCTTCCTCCTCAGTATCACCGTAGTATGTACCGACGGCTGTCATGCCGTAGGCTTTCTGCAAAGCCAACTTAATCGAATCAATATCGTGGCGATAACCTGCCCAGATAATGACCTTGCCGGAGGTCTCTTCGACCACCGACAAAAGCTCATCAATTCGTTTAGTCGGTATACTGATAACCGTACCATCGTCGAGCTTGGTGTGACCGCAGACTATCTGATGAAGTCGCATCAGTTGCGTTAGGGCATTGACCGTGGTAGTCATGCCCTCGTTGAATAAGGCCAGTGCCATTGTCTTCATTTCTTCGTAGGCTTTGACTTGTTCTGACGTCAACTCGACCTCCCGTTTAATAAAAACTTTAGGCGGCAAATCTAAACACTCTTCTTTGGTTACTCTGTAACTAAACCTATCTAACTTTTCTTTTAGCTCGTCAAGTTTGCGATAGCCCACGACTTTTTTAAAACTGTGACTGCCCATGTGCTTTTCAACAAGAATGGCATAGCGTGCTCGGAAAGCATAAAAGCTTGGCGAATCTAGGCACTCTTCAGATAAGAAGTCGCACTGTTGAAAAAGATCAAGCGGGGAGCGTGTCACGGGAGATCCGGTCATTATGCGCCGATAACGGGCCTCGAATCCTACCTTGTTTGCATTCTTTGCGCGTTTAGCCGTCGGCGTCTTAATGGTCGTGCTCTCGTCAATCGCCATAAAGCACTTGGTAAACATAGCGAATCGTTTGGCGTAGTCAAAGCCCTTCTTAGTTGACAGAGCCTCGACATTCATCACCAGTATTTTAAGGTCTTCGCTAACATCCCACAGTGAATCTAACAGGGCCTTATCCGCTTTCCTTGGACTTGGCGTCCAGAGCGCGGTCCGATGTAGGACGTGATCGGGTAAATGCTTTGGCAGTTCCTGATTTACCCAATTTCGATAAACCCCCTTCGGCGCGATGATCAACGCTGAATTAATCTTGCCCACGTCATAAAGCATGGCAATATTATTTATTACCATAAAAGATTTGCCAGTTCCCATATCAGCAAAAAGTGCCGCTACAGGTTTCTTCCAAAACCGTTCCAAATATTTTCTTTGGTGCTCGAACGGTTTATTTTTGAACGGGTATCGTTCAAGCCATAAGTCTTCCATTAGTTTTTTTCTCCTTTCTCATAAAAGAGTCTTGCGAACTCTTTGCAAAAGAGTATACACTAGTTGTTCGCAATTTGCGAAATGAAGAAAGGAGAAAGGGAGTGTCTAAAGTTTTTGTTGTCTCTGAATCGAGCAAACACAATATCGCACCTGCGCTAGATTACGGTGAGATAGTTGTTGTTTTACCGCCTAATCAATCGCAGGTAGTTTTCTCCAGCGGTCCGACGGTTACTCGTATAAAGCGCGTGCTCGAAGGTTTCACTGATGAAGATTACCTACTTTTTATTGGCGACCCGACTGCCATAGCCATAATGGCTACAGTGGCCGCCGCTAAGAATAGCGGTAGGTACAAATGTTTAAAATGGGATAAACAAGAAAGACGTTATCTTCCGATCCAAGTTGATATTTTTCCCCACAGAGGAGAGGACGATGGACTTTGAGAAAGACGCGGATGCCTTATCGATAGCCGATGAGGAACTACAAGGAATAAGCGCCCTTGCAAAAAGAGCTAAAGTTTTACAAAAGGAAGTCGAAGATTTAGAGGCGGTCACAAAAGAGAGAAAGGACCAGCTTAGAAAATTAACAGAACAGGCAATCCCAGAAGCCCTTGCCGAAACCGGCATGAGAGGGTTTGTTATGGAAGATGGCAGCAAGGTAGAACTCAAAGACTTCTATTCTGCTTCGATTTCTGCGGCTAGAAAGGCGGAAGCTTTTCAGTGGCTACGGGATCACAAGATGGATGACCTCATTAAGAACACGGTCTCGGTGAAATTTGGCCGAGGCGAAGACGAGCTTTGTTCTCGTCTTTTAGAAATTCTTGGAACGCAAGGCTATCCTGCCGAGCAGACTGAGAAGATTGAGCCTATGACCTTGAAGGCTTGGGTCAAGGAGCAAACGGAACGGGGGAATGAATTCCCTATGGATCTTTTTGGCGCATACATTGGTCAAAAAGCAATTATTAAATCATAAACGATAAAAGGAACATGAAAAATGGCTAAAGCAGAAAATACTGAAGTAGCAAAGAAAGGCAACACCGAACTCTCACTTGCAGTAAATTTTGAGGCAGATGAGGGTGGTTTTGACGAAATGGGGCAGGACGATTTGGCCCTACCTTTTTTGAGAATCTTAACTAACATGTCGCCAGAGATTGGTGAGATCGACGGGGCATCGCCCGGTATGATCTACAATTCAGTGACAAGTGAGTTGCACGACGGAAAGGCGGGCATACAGGTTGTGCCTTGTGTTTACGAAAGGAAGTATATCGAGTGGGCCCCTCGCGGTTCAGGTAGTGGAGGACCGGCAAATATTTATCCGGCAACCTCTGACATTTTGTCGCGTACCCACCGTGAGATTGGAGACAACAAAGACTATTTGGACAACGGGAACTATATCGAGAACACGGCTAACTATTATGTCATGTGCTTGGATAAGGACGGGATACCGAGCCCCGCACTAATAGTAATGAAGTCAACGCAACTGAAGAAGTCCCGTAAATGGAACAGCATGATGCAGTCAGTGAAGATGCAGGGATCAAACGGCTTGTTTACACCACCTATGTTTTCGCAGATTTATCGAATGACGATAATGAGCGAATCAAATGACAAGGGTAAGTGGCATGGCTGGGAGATCGAAAAGGTTGGTGCTGTGGAGGACTCAGGCGTCTATGAGATGGCAAAGAGTTTTGCGGCAAGCATTAAAGCTGGCGAGGTTAAAGCCAAACCGCAAGAAGAAAATGCAAAAGAAGAAGGAAAAGACCATAACATTTTCTAGCAACCTTGGGCCGGTCGAAAGACCGGCCTTTTATTTGAGAAAGAAGAATGGAAGATCTCGACAAATTCATCAGTA
>Ga0181380_1001082_pt1 | contig 12074 bp, 12 predicted proteins | sample 3SPOviralmetaG_FD_130116 | JGI IMG/M metagenome (GOLD analysis project Ga0181380, IMG submission 130116) | Marine viral communities from the oligotrophic San Pedro Time Series (SPOT) site, San Pedro Channel, CA, USA - 3 SPOT_SRF_2009-08-19 | ecosystem: Environmental > Aquatic > Marine > Strait... | reverse complement strand
CATCAAATGTCAATACATCTTCTATCTTTTGTACTTGATTATCTATAAATTCAAAAAATTTAATTAAAAATTTATCTATCATTAGTGTGTTCCATTACCATTATTTCTTATTTTATCTTTCATTTCTTCTATCACAACTTGCATTTTTTCGATATCTTTCATTGCTCGATTTAGGTTCACATTATTGTTTCTATTTTCAGCAAGTTCTTCTTGTATTCCCTCTACTTGTTTAGCTAAATGTTCAAGTAACATATATTGTTCTTGATCTGTAGGTAATTGTGTAGATTTTTTTAATAGGTCAGCATCATATAATTCTCTTGAAGTTTCGAGAGATGTAAGTCTTCCAGTAATTTCGCTGTACATAAATACGACACTAGCTACTATCATTACCAAACCTATAAGATTGGCAATAGGCATACTCAATTTAGTTTTATCTGATATTGCTATTGGTTGTTCTTTCATTAATGTACTGTTGGAGTATCTTCCCATGGAAATAAAGTAACTAAATTATTCCATGTATTAATATAATTTTCTGCTTCATTAGGAGTTTGAAAACCAGTACATACTACAGTTACTTCATAGTAACCATTATCTAATTCTTGTATCTTAAATGTAAATGGTAATGCATAATCACTCATAGATAATCTTTTGTTATTTTTAATGTTGTTAGTATTCCACCTACTACAGCACCTAGCCAAAAAATAACTTTGAGTCCACCTTTACCCATAGCTACTTGTTCTTTAAGTGCTATTATATCTTTATGATTTGTTTCTACATCTTTATGTAGATGATCTATTTTTTGTGAAATAAGTTTAAGTGTTATGCTTTCGACAGTAGTTCTTTTTTTAGTAACTCTTGCCATAACATAATCTACAACACTATTGTGTTAGCTTCGTCTTCTGTAAGTGCTTCGCCAGATATAAGTTTAGCTTTAGCACTAGCTTTTAATGCTTCTGCTTGTGCATCAAGTTCTTCCCAAGTTGGAAGTTCAGATATTTTAGCTTCAATATCTGCAACACTTATAGGTGTTGTACCCTCTAACCATTCTATATCGTTTAAATCATCTCCAATTAATCTAAATACAGCATTTGGATTAATTGACTTTATTGCTTTATCAAACATATTTTTCTCCTATTAATTATTTAATTCGTAAATTGTCATATCAGAAGTTGCTCTAGCATCTGATTGACCACCATTATCTCTTTCGCTTCTATTAACATATCCACTACCCTCAAAAGCATATTGAATTTTTATAGTAGTAGAAGATGCTGTATTAGCGTCCCAAAGATAAGTTCCAGTAAGTTCGTCTAAATCCCAAGTTGTTTTCGCAGATACAACTGATGCACTTCTAAAGTTAGAACCATTAGCATCTGCTAGATAAGGAGATGTACCACCACAAACCATTTTTGCGTATGTGTGGTTTCCATCTGTACCCATTGAAACTCTATAGTGAATTAAAAATTTACTATCTACACTAACTGGTGTTAATGTTTGAGTTAAATTTGTAACATCATGCCAAGTATAAGTTGAGCCACCAGTAATCGTACTTGTAAGATTTTTGTAATAAACATTAAGTATTTTTCCACTTGGTGCTGTACCATATTCAGGTGCAGTTGCACCACTATTCATTTTAAGAACTTGACCTGCTGTACCTTTAGGTAATCGTTGAAGTCCACTTCCATCTCTATATAAAATGTCTCCCTGTGTTGTTAATGTTGATGTTAAATCAGTTCCATTAGTACCTTTTGCGGCAATCTTAGTCCAATATGATGATGCACTTGTTGGGTTTTGACCTGCACCTGCTTGAATACAAATATAACACTCATTACCATGTACTACAAAATCATCTACTGCATATGTAGTTCCATTAGCCCATGTGCTTTTAAATACTGGTTTGATTCTACCTAAATTTACTGTTGCCATTATATAGTTACCTCTAAGTTTCCTGTTGTTTGATTTACACTAAAAGTTAAATTTCTACTAGCAAAAAAACTTTCATCAAATAAATCAGTAGCACTATTATCTGCATTAGATACTGCAATATTATCTGCACCTGCATTAGTAGTTGTTACTTGTAATGTTTCATTAAAGTTATCACTATCACTATCTATATATTTAAAACCATAAAATTCTGTAGCACCACTATCTCCAAAGATTAATTCAGAACCATCTGTTTTTACTATAACAGCTTTACCTGCATTAGAAGATAATGCTGATACTATGTCTGATAAATCTCTTGCTTTTGTCATATTAAATTACAGAACAATAGTGTCTGCCTCCTCTTCAGTTAATGCTTCTCCTGCAATTAACTTAGCTTTAGCACTAGCTTTTAAATCTATTTCAGCTTGTTTTTTAGTTTCTTCTGCTTGTCTTTGAGTTTCAAGTTCACTATTAACTAAATTTTCATCAATAGTCATTACTTGTCTATTTTCATCATAAACAATGCCATCTTCTGAAACAATTCTTGCGTTTGGATAAAGTTTAAAAATTATATTTGATTTTTCCATTATGCTAATATCTCCATTAAAGTTATCGTACTCATCAGTCTACTATCGTTATAGGCATTACTATCATCTCTTCTAGTTCTATTAGTACCAATTGTTGAAGAAGTACCATCTGCACCAAGTTGTACTTTATAGCTTAATGCCGAAGTTGAACTTGGACTATCTAAATAAACTCCATCTAAAGGTGCGGATGTAGGACTATCATTACCAAAATAATATTGTGCATATCCTAATGGTCTACTACCAGAAGCATTACCTTGATAACCAGTAGCACTTCCATCTCTTGTAAGTCTTGATCTTACTACTTGTCCACTTGGTATCATTGCTCTAATAGCAAGTAAGATTAATATTTTACTTGAAGTAGCTGATGGTGTAATTGTTGCTGTAAAATCGCCATTAGCCGCATCATTAGGAAAAGTAACCCATTGTGCATTTATAGTCATATCATGTGCAGTTTTCATAGTTGCTTGAATTACTTGACCAACTTTACCACCTGCTACTGCACCAAATTCATAACCAGTTGCACCTGAATTAACTTTTAATGCTTGTCCTGCTGTTCCGATTGGAATACCATCTAAAGCACCTGCATTTGTTTTAAATGCTATTTCTTTATTTGCTAGACCAAAAGTATCTCCATTAGTACCTGCTGAACTCATTTGTTCCCAATACGCTGAAGCTGATGCTGGGTTTTGATTTGATCCAGCTTGTATAGAAATGTAACTTGATCCTGAAAGACTTACAACATCATCTACTGCATAAGTAGTAGAATTAGACCATGGTCCTTTCCAATTAAATTTTATGTTTCCAATATTTACTGTAGCCATGATTTGTTTTTACCTTTCTTTTTTATATTTTGCAATCCTAAATTGTAGCTATTAATTTACCACTACTTATAGACCAGCTAAATCCTGATGCCGCAAATAGAACATCATTAAATCCAGCATAATCTGATTCACTTATATTATCTGCCCCTGTATTTGTTGTTTGTACTTGTAATGTATTATTAGATGGTACTGGTGTATTTGCCTGTCCACCCATTCCTGAGTGAGAAGAACAGTAATAGTATAAAGTAGGTGCGTTTGTTGCTACTACTATAGTAACTTGTGTAGATGAATTATGTGTAACTCCTGTAGTATATTCTGATCCACTACCATGAGTACCATCAGAAGTTGTAGAAAACTTAAATGGATGTCCTGATGGATAAGCAAATATATATGTATTACCCTCTAACAATTCTAAAGTATCTTGTTGTACTCCATCTATAAAATATTTATTAGAACCACCTACAGATGCTACTGTAACTGTTCTATTAAGAGTTGAAGCTGTAAATGATTTTTTAAATCCATATACTTCTGCTGAACTTGCATTTGAATATACTAATGCATTTCCAGAATTATTTACAACAAGGGCTTGTCCTGCTGATCCTAAAGAAGTTAAACCTGTACCACCTCTAGCTGTAGATAAAATACCTGAAGTAACATTACTTGCACTTACATTAGAAACATTAAATGTACCAAATGCAATAGCTTCTACAATATCCCCAGCCGCTAAAGCTGATGCAAATACAATACTACTTCCACTTGTAACAGTAACATCTGCACCATTAACCATCTTAACACCATTTTTATAGACATCTATAAATCCTGCGTCATAAGTAAGACTTTCGGAATTATCATCATTACCAGTAAGAGTTGTAGGTGTTCCTGAAACTGTATATTTATATCTTTTAGAAGTACCATTTACAGATGATCCTGCATTTTGCCATCCTGATCCAATAGCAAAAACTTTTAATTGATTACTTGAAGAATCAAAATATAAATCTCCATCATCTAATGCTGAACCATCAGGGTCTTGTGTTGGAGCAGAAGATGATGCACCTAAATAAATATTAGCAAAATCACTAACAGCAGATAAATTTGATGCTACTTGATTAACATTTGCTATAGCATTACTTACATTTGTAATAGCAGTATTATTACTATTAGCAGTTGTAATTGCAGATATATTACTATTGACTGTAGAAATTGCTGATAAGTTTGAATTAACATTTGTAATTGTAGATATATTTGAATTAACATTTGAGATTGTAGATAAATTACTATTTAAGTTTGTAAGATCACTAGATATTGCCCCAAGGGTTTGTATTTCTGTAGTTAACCCTGAAATAGTTGTTAATCCAGCACTATTTACTGTAGTTTCAATATTACCATTAGCATCAAATCCCATTAATTTAGATTGTCTAGTTGCCTTAGCTGGTAATGTAACTGTAGCAGAAACAGTATCAGTATCTAATAATTTAACTGATCTATCTGTTTGTGTTTTAACATCTGCAACAATAGAAGTTAATGTATCTAGTTGTGTATTTAAACTTGTAATATCAAATGCACCTGAGTTAGGAAAGTCTGTTGTTCTTTCTACAGATATATCTCTAATAATAACTATAATGTCATTAGCTGAAGCACCTGCTCCAAGTGTAATTGATCCACCTGATCCAAATTCATATGCATTATCTGAAGCTGAAGCTGTACCTGTAATACTATATTGTGATGATCCTGATGGAGTAGCATTATAAGTTAATAATGTACCATTCTTATATACTTTAACATCTGCTATTTGGTAAAATTCAAAACTAATAGCAAAACTAGTTTGATTTGCACTAGCTGTATATGTATTTCTAGGTGTATTTTTGTTACTTACTATTGTCATTTTAATTTACCACATCATATAAAACATTAGAACCTGCATTCCATATGTTTTTAAATTTTTTATCCCAATATAATAGATTTTGCAAGGGAATCATTCGCCTTAAAGTTGATGATCTTTCATCCCATCCACTATCTGTACCAAAAGCATATATAAAATCTGCAATAATAGATGGACCTGCACCTGCAAATTCTCCAATTACATCTGCTGTATCAGGATCGCCAAATCTAAGTTCTTGTCCTAACGCTGGTCTAATACCTGCACCACCTCTTGATATTGTTTCTAACATAAAGTTTGCATCAGAAAATATACCAAAGACTCCTGATAATTCTAATGCTCTTATCATTTTTTCTTCTGTAGATTTTTGTGTCCAGTATCTAGGGTTTTTCATATAATCTCCTAACATAGCTAAACCAACCATAGATGCCATACCCATTACAGGAGCGGCATCTCTACCTTGTAATCCTGATATTAATAATTTTCTGTTAGCGGCAATACCCCAAGAAAAAAATTGAAATGGTAAAGCCATATATGCATTACTAATTTTACCACCTAATCTAGTTTCTGTATATCCCATCATTCTTCCAAGTGGACCAAGACTTTTAAATATAGCATTAGATTTTTTAGAGTTTAATCTAATAACACCTTGCATCATATTAAATTTATCTGTTGATGTTGGTGTAATAATTGTTCTTTGTACATCTCCCCATATAGCTTGTTGCACTTTATTTCTTGCTTGTTTGCCACCAGTTTTAGTTCCCCATTGATCGTAGTTTGCATACAATGTTCCATATTTTAAATCTGTTTCATATGGCATTTGTGCAATTAGTTTTGCTGTTTTTTCATCTATACCAAAACTAACTAATCTTTTTTTATCAAAAGCTGTAGCAGTTCCTTTACTCCATTTAACACTATCTTCTATAAATCTATGTGCCGCTACCATAGAGTGTACTTGTTTCCACATTTGTGTATGGAAAGTAAGTAGGTTTAAAAAATAAAATGGACCTTGTGCTTTATTAAATCCTGTTGCTATTTTATCATGTATATGATTTAATTTTCCTTTACCAAAACTTTGTACTTGTCCACCAGCTTCTTGAAATCTCATTCTTGCTGAACCCATTTGTGTTTCCATAATAGGAGTCATCCATCTAACTTGTTGTAATGCTTCTCCCCATAATGCTGTATTTGCGGCATAAGATTTAAAAGCAACATTAAATGTTTTACCAAATCCTGCTGTCATAAATGGTCTAGCTACATCAGGAAAAGCAGAATATATTACTTTACCCATATATGCTAAACTTGCCCAATCTCTTAATAATTGTGAGTTTCTTCTACCAAATGATGCTGGGTCTTGTGTAGATAATGATCCCATCATTGTATCTTTAGCATCTTCAAATGCATTAAGTGTTTCTGTTATATCAGTATTATCACTTTCTTTTCTTAATTTGTTTTTAATTAACTTTCTTTCCATTTGATACAAATGTATTTCCATATGTTTATCTCCAAATGTTCTAGCTATTTCTACAGCTTTACCCATTCTTTGATTGTAGTTACTCATTAATGCTACAATATTTGTTTCAACAAATTCTTTAATATCTTTAGTTGGTATATCTAATACTCTTGACATTAATGGTCTAACACCAGCTTTAAACACACCTTTGCTATTAAAATCATATCCTAATATTCCATCTCCATCTGCTGTGTTTGCTTCTACATCTACAATTTTATTATATGTTTTTTCTACTCTTGCTTCGATAGCTACAGGATCAGTAGAATAATTTACTGTTTTATCTCCTACTCTTTTAAAAGGATATTTAGTATAATGCATTCTTAATTTAGCTTTAAACAATTTAGGGTTAGCTAAAATTTTATCTCTTGCTAATAAACGATTTACATATTCTTCAGGTTTTGTAAATGGTGGAGCTATATCTCCATCTTCTAATTCTTTTTGTGTTTGTTTAACAGCTTTTCTTCTTTGCTGTAAATAACTTAATAGTTCTTTAGTTCTTTGTACTTGAAATTTATTAAGTGGTTTTGTTTTAATATCTGTTTTTAAATCTTCTATGACACCATCTATTTTTAATACTAAGTTATTATAAGAACCTTGTGATGCAAACATTCCAAGTTCTTCTGCATCTTTTCTAAATCTTTCATAAAACTTTCTAACTGCAACTGCCGCTTTTTTCATAGCAGGGTGTAATCCTACATCATTAAATATATCATTATCTATTACAGCATCATGTATCTTGTCATAAAATTCTTGTTCTGTATATTTATCAGGGTCTTTCTTTTGTCTTTTTGTTAATCTATCCATAGCATTTTCATATGCATCAACAGCTTTTATTTTTCCTACTTGCATATTCATACCAAGTATTTGTTTTCCATTTGCTCTATCTGTTCTGTATAATTGAAATGCTTGATCTACTTCATCTTTTGCCATTATAAATTCTGCATTCCATTTAGTTTCTGATTCTACTAATACAGATTTCATAGGAGGTAATCCTAATCTTTCTGCTCTTTGACTTGTTGCAAAATCTCCAGTTAATCTTTGTGCATCCATAGCAATAGATGGGTCTTTTTGTTTATTAACAATTTTACCAAAGTTAGTAAAATTTTCTAAAACTTTAAATATAGCTTTTGGTCCTGATAAATCTGTTTGTCTATTTACACTTACTGCATCTTTTAATTCTGCAAGAGTTAATGCATTTAATCTATTTTCATAATCTACTGGGTTTTCTTTTTGACCTTTTCTAAAATATAATGTTCTGTTTATTTCTTTCTTCATTAAGAATGATAGATAATCATCTGCTGTTTTAAATTCACTTTTAGCTAAAGGAATAATACCATCTAAGTTACTATACATATGTTCATTTTTATAATACTTAGTTCTTGCTAATGTTTCATTAATCTTAACTGTATTAGTTTGTGAATCATATGATGCTATTCTTTCAAAACCTGATGCATCTTTATTAGTTTTTACTTGTTGTACTTTAGCTTCTGCCGCATCATCTCCAATACGATAGTTAAAACCATCTGCTTCAAAGTCTTTTTTACCCTCAGTAACATGATGTGCTTTAAAATATTTTTCAGTAATTTTATTTATACCACCTTTAGATTTAAGATTTTTATTTATAGCATTACCTAATGCACTTCTTTCTTTACCTGTTCTTCCAAGTAATCCTGTTAATGCTCCACCAAATATTCCTGCTGAAGCTATGTAACCTATTGTTTCTTGTGATGTAGAAGTAGGATCAAGGTTTCTTCTTATTGGTTCTGTTGCACCTACTAAACCCATAGATATTAATGCACCTCTTCCAGCTTTTTGTGCAAATGACATTCCTTTAACAAGTGGTATAGGTATAAAGTTAATTGGGTCAGGTAAGTTACCTAAAAGACCTGCACCTATATTTCTAAGAAAACCATCACTTGTTTCTAATCTTTGTCTTCTTGCTAAGTTAGTATCTATTACAGCTTTTAAAAAATTATGATGTTCTCTATTTCTTACTTCTGTAAATTCATTTACATATTCTTCATAACCAGCTAAGTTATTTTTTTCAAATGGATCATATAATGGATCAATCTGCAAACTAAAATTAAAATCATCTTTTAAATTATTTCTTTGGAATGATTGCCCAACCCAGTTAAGCATAAACTCATCTCCAACATCATCAAAGAATCCTTGGGGTGTAGATATATTAGCTGTTTTATTTAATGGTAATCTTGAATAAGAAGTTTGTACATCTCTTCCTACTGTTAAATCTTGATCTTGTGGTGTATATAGATTTGTTAATTGGTCTATATCTGACATTAATCTTTCCTAACTATAAAATTATCTGCTTCATTTGTTCCTGTAATAATTTCTTTAGCTTTTATATTATTAAGTTTTCTATCATCTTCTACAGTTAAACCACTTTCTAATATTCTATTATCATCTACAAATTTTAATTGATTCTTCTTTGCTTTTTCTATAGAAGAATTAAAGTTTGCTGATCCTACCATTAATGTTTTTCTTGTAGTAAAATCTAATTTAGGATCGTATGTAATTGGAATACCATTATCATCTGTTAAGATAGTAGGAATATCATTTTCATCTAAATGTACTATATTGTATTTAGGATTACCCTCAGTAAAAGAAGATGGTTGTAAATATATATTTTTACCAAACTCAAATTTAAAAGGATTTTTTCCAGTAGTTAAACCAACATCTTCTTTATATTCCATAGAAGATTTAACTAACTTATCTATTGGTTCTTTCATCCATTCTACAGTTTCTTTTCCTTTAGCATTTGGTAATGAATAGTATTTACTTACTGGTAAATACACAAATCTTTCTGCTGGTTGTTTATCCCAATCCATATCTGATGGTGTTTCAAAAGAAGTAAAAGTATATTTATCATATCCAAATTGACTATCAGGACCCATTATTTTTCCCATAGATTGTTGTACATATTTATCAATATCAGACTCAGAATTTATTAATCCTCCTCCATTAAGTACCATTCTATGTACATCTGTTTTAACTAGTTCATATATCTTACGAGAAAAAATTGCATCTGCACCAATAAAAGAATCTGTATCTACCATGCTTTCTATTTGTTTTAATATCCTCATATTCAATTTGTTTTCTCCAACTTTACTTCCTGAATTAACTAAGTGTTGTGCCATGTTTCCACTTTTAATATTACTACTTTCCATTTTATCATAGTAAGAAACAGTTAAAGCTATAGCTTCATTTACAGGCATAATTGTTGAATAGTTATCTATCGTATTAATCTTAGCTATTGTTTCATCATTTAATCCTAATAATGCCATGTTGCTTAATTGCATTGTAGAAGTAAAACTATTTTTGCCACTATTATCTTTAGTAATAAAAGATGTTTCCATATTTTGTATTGTAGGTATTAATCCATTATCAAAGTATGTAGAGATAGCTTGTTGATTATTTCCTTTTAATGATTGTTCTATTTGATTAACTAAAAAAAAAGGTAATTGATTTGTTGTTCTCATAACATACTTTACAAAATTCATATCTTGATAAGCACTTTGATCAAACTTAGAAATTGGTACAGTTGTTCCACTTAATCCATTATAACCTGATGCTAGTAATTCTATACTATCTGGTGTCATTAAACTTGTTTGTATATCTTTCTTACTCATAGTACCAAAATAAGGAGGCATACCAGTTGGTCCATTTGCCATAGCATTAGATATATAACTACTAAATAAATTTGTTTTCATTTTTGCATCTAAACCTGTATTAAAATCAGTTCTTATTTTAGATACTCTTGTAGCAAAATTACTTTGTGCAGATGCATCATTGTTAAATAATTGAGGTACATCACTATTTTTGATAACAGTTTTATTAGATAGAGTTATAGATTTAACACCACCTTGAAGTAATTGTTCTAGTTTAAGTAAATCATCTACAACAATCTTTTGTTCATTACCACTAAGATTACTCATATCATTTGGAATAATACTTTGTAATACAGTAAATGCTTTTTTATTATTGTTAAGTTGGCTTAATTGTAATTTACCAGTAGCTACTGCATTATCATTACCCATTGCTGAGTATTTAGATATATGATTTTTTAATTCTTGTTCTTTAGCATCTATTAGTTTTTTAGGAGCATTGTTTATTATTAATGATTGATGTTCATTAGTTAAAGTAGTTAATCCATTAGTGTATTCTAAATTTTCTATCTTATCTCTATAGTCTAAATACTTTGCTTCTACTTGATACCAATGCTGTTGTTGTTGTGTAGATTTATAAGTATCTATTACTTGTCCAAATTTAGGTTCTAGTTCACTTAATAATGGTTCTAATCTAGCATTTACTATAGTATTAAATTGTTCTCCTGTACCATTATCTGCTATAACATTTGCTCTTTCTTCTAAGATAATGTTTCTTACAGATGTTTGTACTTCTTTCTCATACTTATCATAAATATTTTTATCATATGCTTGTTGCATACTTACACTTGGTGCAAACTTACCAACATTTAATTTAGGTATAGGTGCAGGAATCATTTGTTTAATTTCTGTACCATCTTCTAGTTTTACTGTTTGCTCTACTTCACTAAAGACTGCGTTTTCTGCCGCTTCCTTTCCTACTTTAGTTCCAAAACTTTTTAATTCTTTTAAACCTAAGTCTGCAAATTGTGATGTTAAATTATTTAATTGGTTGGCTTGTGTAATAGATGCATCTGCTAATGCAGAAAATCCACCACCTCTATTAATACCTATTTGTTCTGTGTATCTAACTTGTTGTGTTTCTTTTTTTAATGCCATTATACATATCCTTGTTCTTTAGCTATTGGATACGCTCCCATTAATGATCTTCCAACAGTTGCTATTCTACCTGATTTAAATTTAGACTCAGCCGCTCTACCTGTAAGTTCTGCTTGTTGTACTCCATATAATGCCGCTAATCTTTTTTCATTACCCATTAGTTTTATTTTTTCTATATCTTTTCTAACTACTTCTTTGTTAGCTTTAAAGAATGCTCTATATGATGCTGAATCTGTAGTAGCACCTGAAGTAGATAACAATGCTCTATTAGTAGATAATTGTGAAAGGTATCTTTTTTTTCTTTCGTTTTCTTCTACCTGAGTTTGTAAATATTCTCCATCAGCTTTAGCTTTAAATTGTTTAGCTTGAAACTCAGCTTGTTGTTGTTGGTATCTCATAGCTTGTTTCTGTGCATTGATACTCATCATAGTACCACCAGCAATTAAACCGATCTGAGAAACAGCCGCTAATGTAGATGCTGTTCCAGCAGATGCTCCCATAGCTACAAATATAGTTGGACTACACATTAGTAATATATCTCCGAAGTTATACCTAAGATTCTAACTGGCAAAGGTG
>Ga0181380_1001080_pt1 | contig 12076 bp, 23 predicted proteins | sample 3SPOviralmetaG_FD_130116 | JGI IMG/M metagenome (GOLD analysis project Ga0181380, IMG submission 130116) | Marine viral communities from the oligotrophic San Pedro Time Series (SPOT) site, San Pedro Channel, CA, USA - 3 SPOT_SRF_2009-08-19 | ecosystem: Environmental > Aquatic > Marine > Strait... | reverse complement strand
GCATCAAGCAAATACTCGGTAGATGTTTTATGGAATGATTTAGAAGAGTCTCCTTATGGATGGGCTGGTAAAGAAATAGAAGTAGTAGGAAACGGAGTGCATACATTTGCAGGACATAATTTTAGTTAATATGTTACATTTTGATATATCAGAATTTGATTCCCCTGATGAAGCAGGAAGTGGTAAGTATATGCAAGACCCATTTCTACAAATGCTTGACGATGCTCGTGGTATTGCTGGTATTGCTTTTAAAATCAATAGTGGCTTCAGAAGTAAGTCTCATAATGAGTACATTGGAGGAAAAAAATTCAGCTCCCATTTGTACGGATACGCAGCAGATATCCATTGTACAGGTTCAAGAGAAAGATTCATTATTGTTGATGCCCTTGTTAAGGCAGGATTTAGACGGATTGGTATTGCCAAGACGTTTATCCACGTTGACAATGACCCAGATAAAGATGACCGAGTTATTTGGATGTACTAATACTTCAGGAAATACTTTAACCTATGAGTAAAAAGAAATTTAAAGATACTAAGGTAGGTCAGTTCTTACTAGATAAGATACCTAGTGTTGTTGGTTCACTTGCAGGAGATAGTCCTGTAGGAAGTGTTGTAAAGGCTCTTATAGGGGGTTCTGAAATGAGTAGTGCTGACAAAGAAATAGCACTTAAAAAACTAGAACAAGAAATCCACGAATTTGATGGCATAACTAGACGTTGGGTTGCCGATGCTAGAAGTGGTAGTTGGTTAGCTAGTAACGTTAGACCTTTAACGTTGGCATTCCTAACCGTAAGCTTTGTTCTTGGGTGGTACTATCAATTAGAAGGATTAGATACTGTAAAATCTTTATTACAGATTGTCTTTATGGGTTACTTTGGTTCTCGTGGATTTGAGAAAGTTATGGGTAATAATAAGCATAAGTAATGGCAAAAAACACTATATTTGTACGAAAGGAAGTTGCTAAACGAAAAAGACCTAACGTACATTCTAAGTCAAAGTCAAGTTCTCTAAAGTCATCTAAGAACTACAAAAAGAAGTACAAAGGTCAAGGTCGCTAATACAATAACAATTTAATAATTTATGATAGATATGGAACTAGCCAAAAAGATTGCTATGGATTTTAATAAGAGTATAAGAGAAAGAGTGGATATGTTATTAAAAGAGGATTGCAACAACTACACTAATCTTGGTACAGACTCAACTGAACAAGAAAGAAAAGAAGTAAGAAAGGCTAGTAAAGAACTTTACCATATAATTAACGCAATTGACGAAGAAACTGGAGAATTGTTAATAACGTCATTAGATAGTTAATAACTATAGATTTAATACTTCTTACAGCAATAGTTTTATAGGTATATTTGTATCAATATATTCATACCCTTGTTTGTATTAAGCTATCTCTAGCTTTTCATTGTTTGTAAGAAGAGAGTGGTAATTTTATTACTGCTCTTTTTTTTGCTTTGTTTTTGCTAGTGTCATTTTTTTCACTACATTTGTTATATGGAACTACAAGAAAAACTGGTTGACATTCAGGGGAGACTGAAAGCACCAAAGAATCAAAGGAACAATTTCGGAAAGTATAACTATAGAAGTTGTGAGGACATTTTAGAGGCTGTAAAGCCACTATTGGTAGAACACAAAGTATCTCTTACTATAAGTGATACGGTTATGAACGATGGGTTAATGTATGTGGATGCTACTGCTACAATTAGTGATGGCAAAAACTCTCATTCAGTATCTGCTCAAGCAGGTATAGATGCTAATCGTAAAGGAATGGACATTGCTCAGTCATTTGGTAGTAGCTCATCATACGCTCGTAAATACGCTCTAAACGGTTTATTTTTGATTGATGATACCAAAGATGCTGATGCGACTAATACGCACGGAAATGATACTCAAAATGCTTCTACGGAGACGTTGGAGTGGTTGAATGAGACAAATCCAAAGTTTAAGGCAATAAAGCAGGCTCTTTCTTCTGGTAAAGTTGGAATATCTGATGTTAGAAAGAAGTTTAAAGTAAGTAAGAAAGTAGAACAATTATTAATCAAGTAAAATTAGAATTATGAGTAATCAAGACAGAAAGTTTGTCGGAAGTGGTAAAGGAGTAGATGGATACGATTTAGTAAACATCACGCTGAAAAAAGAGGATTTAGAAAATAACTATTTCTCTTACAACGGTAAGGACTATATTAAGCTTACGGTTGGAAAGAAGCGTGAAGTAGACCAATATGGTAAGAGTCATGCTGTATGGGTAAACGACTACAAGAAGGAAGAACAGGCTGCTCCACAGCCAGTTAAAGGTGGAGATGGTTTGCCATTTTAGTGAGGATTGATATAGGGGAGGTTCGCCTCCCTTTTATCTTAAAAACAAGATATGAAGAGATACTTAAAATATAATTTAGATTTGGATAAACAGATAAACAAAGAGCTTACGTTGAAAGAACATTTAGTCCTAAGTCATGTTGCAGGATTATCGATTAAAAAGGGTTACTGTTATGTTAGTAATAATGCGATGGTAAAGGACTTAAAAATATCCTACAGGAGTATCTGTAGAGTATTAGATAACCTAGAACAGATGGGTCTAATTAATAGGCAAACAAAGTCCGTTGGAAGGTACGGAAGAGAGAGAAAGATTTACGTTTCTCCAAGTGTCAAGGTGGCACAACATAATAAATAGTATATATAACTAAATAAAAAAACTATATATAGTACTATAAATTTATAGCAAACAAGATGACAAATTTTAGAGAGATAGGAATTAATTTAAAGGGGAATCAGAAACAACAGAAAGTTGTATGTCCGAATTGCAAGAAATTAGGCAAAGAGAACTACAAGGATTTGTGTTTATCAATTAACACTACAGAAGGCTTATATAATTGCCATAAGTGTGGTTGGTCTGGTAAGGCTGATGGTTCTACTTTAGTAGACGTGAATAAAATGAATAAAGAATATATTGTGCCAAAGAAAACTAATTTAAAGAACATTACGGATGAAGGGATTAAGTTTCTTACTAATCGTGGCATAACTGAAGAGGTTATTAATGCCAATAAGATAGTATCATCTAAAGATAACGGTTCGATAGTTTTTCCTTACCTCAAGAACGGAGAGATGGCTAATTACAAAACTAGAGGAATCAACGGTAAACGATTTACGCAATCTAGTGGAGCTGAGCCAATAATATACAACTACGATAGATGTATTGATAGTGAAACTATTGTTATTTGTGAAGGAGAGATAGATAGTCTTAGTTGGGAAGTGGCAGGAATCACATATCATACTTCTGTTAATATGGGAGCACCTAACGTTGGAGATAAGAATATTGATAAGAAGCTAGAGTGTATTAGTAACTGTTATGAGGTGTTTGATAAGGCTAAACGAGTTTATATAGCAACTGATGAGGATGACAACGGTAGACTACTCCAAAGAGAACTAATTAGAAGGGTTGGTGCTGAGAAAGCATTGTTAGTCGATTTAAGACCGTTTAAGGACGCTAATGAGGTATTACTCCAAGAAGGTATAGAAAGTCTCAAGAACAGGCTTAAAACGGCTCATACGCCTAAAGTAGAAGGTATCTTTCAGGGAAGTGATGTAAGAGATTCTATGTTGGATGGATATTATAATGGGCAAGAAAGAGGTGTAACTACTCATATACCTAGTGTTGATAAGGCTTGGACTTGGAGAAATGGTGAGGTAAATATTTGGACTGGTTATCAGAACGAAGGAAAGTCTTTATTTCTTAATCAATTGGCAACCTTAAAAGCAGCTATTGACAACTGGAAGTTTGCAGTATTTAGTCCAGAGAATTTGCCATTGAATGATTTCTTTAATGACATAATAGAAATGTATATTGGTAAGTCATCTGACCCATTCCATAAAGGTTCTCAGATGAGTATTGACGATTACAAAGAGGGATTAGAATTTGTTAATAAGAATTTCTTTTTGATTTATCCCAAAAAAAACTTTACCTTAGAGTCAATATTTGAACGTGCTAAGTTTTTAGTAAAGACAAAAGGAATTAGAAGTTTAATTATAGACCCATACAATACAGTTCAACATAAGATGCGACATGGAGAGCGAGAGGACTTGTATATATCTAGGTTTATGAGTGAGCTAAAAAGATTTGCACTAGACCAAAACATTTCAATACATCTAGTGGCACATCAAGTAACTCCTATGAAGGATGATTCAGGAAGGTATCAGAAACCCGATATAAATCGTATAAAGGGTGGAGGTACATTTGCCGATAAAGCAGATAATGTAATGATGATATGGAGACCAGAGAGAGCATTAGACTTTTCAGACCGTAATGTAGTTTTCGCATCACAGAAGATAAAAAAGCAAAAGCTTGTAGGGATACCTCAAGATATAACAGGGATTGATTTCGACATAAAACAACAGAGATACTACTTCAATGGAGTAACTCCTTTTACTAAAGTTGATGAAATCCGTAAAGGAAATAAAAATTGATTTACCTCTTTTTGTCTTTGTATCAAAAGTCAGAAAGAAATGGTTAACACTTAATTCATATAGAAATTGGCACTATGCAGTGTCTAATAACTGTAAGAAGACATTCAAGAGTGACATAAGACATTTGTTAGATTTCAAGTTAGATGGCAAGGTAAGAATCGAATACGAGTACTACCCGCCAGACAAACGTAAAAGAGATTTAATGAATGTCATTTCCGTTATAGATAAGTTCTTTCAAGATGCCTTAGTAGAGAGTGGTTGTATAGAAGCAGATGATATGAGTATTGTTGTGGAGGTTAATTCTAAGTTTATAGAAATTGACAGACAGAACCCAAGATTAGAAGTAACCATAATAAAAATATAAATGTACGTACAAATTTTCCCTATTTACGGATTAAACGTTGGAGTCAATTACTGGGACTCTGATATGGATGAGTCAACAGAGCGTGAACAAAAAGAATATTTAATACAGGTAATGTTTGGCATTATCGGAATATCATTCCATTGGTGGAAAGCAGACTAATAGAAAGGTTAGGTGCTAGGCATCAAGACTGGATTCACATGGCACTATCCTTTGGATGTACAAGGGAAGAGGCTAATGAACTTGTACAAGAAATGTACATAAGAGTTACTAAATATGTTGATGACTCTAAGAGAATCATGTACAACGAAAAGGAGTTAAACAATTACTATATATATATAACGTTAAGAAATCTCTATTTATCCAACATACATAAACCAATGAAAAGTAATCATTTTTCTATATATTCTGTTAGACCTTCTGACAGAGTTACAGTGGATATAGATGATGAATGTAACCAGAGATATGAGAGTACTTTTGATAAGCTTATAAGCAAGATAGAATCGTTAGTTGATTCTTGGTATTGGTATGACAAGAAGCTCTGGAATATTCACTTTAAGAATGAGATGAGTATGAGGAGGATTTCTAAAGAAACTAGAATAAGTTTAAGTTCAATATTTAACACATTATCAAATGGCAAAAACAAAGTCAGAGAACAAACCAAAAAAGAATACGAAGAGTATAAAGAAAGTAAAAAAGACATCTAAAGGATTAGGAGACACTGTAGAGAAAGTATTTAAGGCTACTGGCGTAGACAGGGTTGCTAAGTGGGTTCTAGGAGAGGACTGTGGTTGTGAAGAGCGTAAGGAGACTTTAAACAAGCTGTTCCCTTACAGGCAACCTAAGTGTCTATTAGAAGAGGAATATAATTATTTGGATAATTATTTTACTGAAAGAAGAAACCAAGTAAATGCAGAAATTCAAAGGGAGTTAGTCAAGATAAACAATAGAGTATTTAGTGAGAACTTTAGAGCTACTTCATGTAGTAGTTGTTTCCTAAATAGTATCCATAATAAATTAGAGAAAATATACAATAAGTACAAGGATGAAAAATAAGTTTATAGATATGATTGAGAATGGAGGTTGGATAACAGATTCTACAGGACTACATGAAGTCTCATATGATGCAATCGTAGAAGAAGTAAAAGACCTTTATGACTACAGAAGTTCAGTAGGTATAAAGAAATATAATACAACGCTAGAGGAGTCTAAACAAGACTTAGATGAGTTCCTCCTACATCTGCAAGAAGAACTTATGGATGCTACACTTTACATACAAAAACTAAGAAAACTAAACGAAGATGCCAATTAATATGAAACCAAAGAAGTACGAGGAGAAAAAAGAATTTAACAGAAGGTGTATGAACAACGCCAAGATGATTGAAGAGTATGGGGATAGAGACCAGAGATATGCTGTATGTCAGGCTTACTGGTCAAATAACTTCAACCCTAAGAAATAAGTTGAGAAATTTGTTTATAAAATAAATTATACTTAGTTTTGTTTCAAACAATGATATTATGAGAACAACACTAAGAGTTATTTTTAACCTCCCAATAATGACATTACTAACAGTATTGTTAGTTTTGTTTTTTATCTTAGAGGGAATTGTTATGGCTATTTACTTTACAATAGAGACTCCGTTCCACCATATTTTAGCTTGGTTGGAGAAGGTAATAAGAAGACTAATAAAGGAAATATCATAGCTATGGGAAGAATAAAGAGATTGCTAGAGGATGATTGGTATGAGTATAGTCAGTCCATTAGTTTACACTGGATGGAGGAAGAATTTTACTACAGGTATAAACCAAGACGAATTGATTATGATTATAACCTTCGACAACAAGATTTGGAGCAAGAGTGATTTGATTAAAGAGATGGAGGATGATAACTTCTATTACAACTATCTAGGCAAAAACACTTTGTCCAGTTCAATTGTAACTAAGCTGTTGGAGTCTCCTAAAGCATACCAAATGTCGTTGCATCCTAGTTCTAAAAGCACAGCAGCATTAGACTTCGGTTGGTTATTCCATACTGCAATACTAGAGCCAGATGTATATGAAGACCAAGTTTTTGTAGATGTATCTAGTAAGAACACAAAGAAGTTTAAGGATGCTAAAGAAGAGTTCGGAAGAGTATTTACAAAGTCAGACAGATGGAAGGTTGAAAGATTATCAGATGCCTTCTATAGTAATTCTAACGCTGTGAATTTACTATCACATTCTAAGCAAGAAGTTCCTGCTATCGGAGAAATAGAAGGAGTGCCATTTAGAGGTAAGGCAGATATATTAGGAGATGGTTATATTGCTGACATTAAGACAACTACGGGTATCTCTGGTTTTAGGTACTCAGCAAATAAATGGAATTATGATAGTCAATGTTATATATATTGCAATTTGTTTGATATTAAGCCAGAGAACTTTTGGTTTATTGCCATAGATAAAGAGACTTATACGGTGGGAATATATAATTGTAGTGAGGAATTTTATAATAGAGGAGAACAAAAAGTATTGAAAGCTATAGATGTTTACAAGAAGTATTTTGTAGATAAGACTGAGGAGGTTGGGGAATTTTTTATAAGAGAAACATTATAGAGATGTACCACAGTAAAGAGGAATGTTTTTCAGATACATTATTATCTCTTAGGCTTGGCATAATTCAAGAAGAAGAGCTGAAAGACCTTTTAAGTTATTATAGAGATTACGAACATTACGAGTGCTGTGCAGGAGTTGTAGAAGCATACGTTGAATTTAAAGATGAATTAAAAAGAATAAACAAAGATGAGAGAAGAGATATTGAAAGAGATTAGAGAATTAGTTGAACAAGAGTTTGGTTTTAGCATAGTCAATAATTCTAGGAAACAACAATACGTTTTAGCTAGAGCTGTTTTCTTTGCGGTATGTAGAAAATTTACTAAGGCTTCGTTATTTCATATAGCTAGGGCTGTAGGTAAAGACCATGCTACTGCTATTCATGGCATAAAGATATTTGAATCGTTTAACATTCAGCCTAAATTATATAAGACTCAAATAGATACTTATAATGTATTGGCAAAGGAATTAGATGACAATCCTAAAGAAGAGATTACTATTCTTGAGAGGATAAAAGAAGAGAGAAAACAGGTTGAAGATAAGTACAATGAATTATTGAGTAGGCACAAACATATGCTTAGTTACTATTCTAAGTACGACAAGGGAGCTTACAAAAGGAGTTTAGAACTAACAAATGAATAATATGTTTTATTTACTAGGGGGTATGATATTAGTAATGATGCTAATGTTAGAATAATGGAAGAAGAAAAGAAAAAGCCAGATGGCAGAAAAAACAACGGAGCTGTAAAAGGCATCTCTAGGGGTCAAGGTAGACCTCGTAAGATAAACGATAAGGATACTAATAGGCTAACGCTAGCGGCACTAAAGAAGGTGTTTGGTAGTGAAGATAAGATGTGGCAGGAGGTTGCCAAGTTAGCTAAGGGAGGTTCATCTAAACACTGGGATTACCTTATGAACTATAGGTATGGTAAGCCAAAAGAGATGCAACAGATAGACGTCAACACTAAGGTAAATATTCCTGTGATTGATTTTATGCAACCAAAGACAATAGATATAACACCTAAACCAGAAAAGTTAGATGAAGGAGTCAACACTGATAAAAATGAAGAGTGATATACAGAAACTACAGCAAGTAGTTGTAGTGGCTCTCCATAAAATAGAGAAGCTAGAGGCTAAAGATGTAGAGGTAGTAGAACTAGAAAAGGTTGATGGATACCAAGAATAAAATAGAACTCCATCCAAAATACCAATCACTATTTAATTCAGATAGCAGGTACTTTGTTATTACAGGTGGTAGGGGTTCTGGTAAGTCATTTGCAGTTACTATATTTCTGGCACTACTAACCTATGAACAAAACAATAGAATTCTGTTTACTCGTTACACTATGAGTTCAGCAGGTATGTCTATTATCCCTGAGTTCTTAGAGAAGCTAAATTTGATGGGAGTTGTACAGAACTTTAATGTAACTAAGGTTGACATAGAGAACGTAGCTACAAAAAGCTCTATTTACTTCAGTGGTATTAAGACAGCATCTGGAGACCAGACTGCAAAACTAAAGTCTATTAGTGGGGTTAATACATTTGTATTAGATGAAGCAGAAGAATTACTAAGTGAGGAGAACTTTGATAAGATAGACTTCTCTATACGTTCAAAGGATGCCAAGAATAGATGTTTGTTAATTCTAAACCCTACTACAAAAGAACATTGGATATACCAACGGTTCTTCCAGAACAGAGGAATACCTGATGGATTCAATGGTACGGTTGGAGACGTTACCTACATCCACACAACTTACTTAGATAATATTGAGAATCTATCGGACTCCTTTGTGAATCAAATAGAGGATATGAAGATTCGTAGACCAGATAAATACCACCACCAAATATTAGGAGGATGGTTACAACGTGCAGAAGGCGTAGTGTTTACTGATTGGCAGATAGGCAAATTCAATAAAGATATTCCGTTAAGAGTTTTTGGATTAGACGTAGGATTCTCAAGGGACGAGACAGTTCTTACTGAGGTATCTGTAGATAAGGAACGTAAGATAATCTGGATTAAAGAACACTTCTACAAGAAAGGATTAGTTACTTCTAATATATATGATTTATGTTTGAGGTATGCAGGGAAGGAGCTTATAATAATGGATAACTCTGAGCCTCGTTTATTATCCGAACTCAATTCAAGAGGATTGAATGTTGCTCCATGTGTTAAGAAGAAAGGTAGTATCATCGCAGGTATATCTCTCATGCAGGACTATAACATTAACCTAGATGGAGAGAACTTAGTCAAAGAATTTAATAACTATGTGTGGGATTTGAAGGGTGTGAAACCAAGAGACGCCTATAATCATGGTATTGATTCAGCACGTTATGCCGCTGAGTATCTGTTAGTTAGAACAAATCCAAGAGGAATGTATGTTATTAGGTAGATAAATGTTTGGTATATCCAAAAATAGATTTTATATTGCAGTATAACTTTTTTTCATTTTTGTTTAACATCCTTAAAGCCCTCTAGTTGTCTAGGGGGTTTTTTGGTTTTATAAACGGAACAATTGTGACAATAGTGACAGGATTTTTATAGTTTTTTCAAAATTTAATAAAAATGACCTCACTGACCTCACTGACCTCACCTAAAAATAAATTGTTGACAATGTTGTGTATATTGAAAAAGAATTATATATTGCACCTATAAACAATAAAACAATAGAACAATGGAGAACAAACTATTTACAATTATCGACCAGTTAGTATCTAATGGGAAAATCTTCTCAGCTAACTTTACTAAATCAGATGGCTCACAAAGAGTGATGAACTGTAGAGTTGGAGTACAGAAAGACCTCAAGGGTCTAGGGCTTCAATACGACAGACGTAAGGCACGAAATATTATCGTATGGGATATGAATGCCAAAGGGTACAGAACCATCAAGACAGACCGTTTAAACTGGATTAGAATAGGCGGACATAAGTTTAACTTTAATACATAGGAATATGCTTGTTAAGATACCTAAAGTAGATATAAATTTACTTCACTCTGAATATGTTAAAAATACAAAAAGAGGCATGGATATAAACGCTGTTTTTTTGAATAGAATGAGTTTAGGCTTACTTAGCAATAGCTATGTTAGTGTATGTAGTCGTGTTTTAAGGTATTATATGGGTGGTAATTATAGGAAGTATATTTCCTCACTAGAGGCTAATGGAGTTATAGAGGTGGAATCGAATCCTTATTCGTATGTTAATGATATGGGTAAAGAGTTACACTGTAAAGGTACTTTTTCTATAAGAAAGTCATTTGCAAAAAGATATAGGCTAACAGAAAATTATAGGGATTTGATTGATTATAAAATAACAGATGAAATAATTATCAGTAAACTAGATAAAATTATCTAATGAAGAGAAGTAAACTAATTAGACACAAAGAAGGAGATGAGTTCCCAGAACAATTCTGGAACTACTTAATAAATCCAATAACAGGATTCTTTTACTCCATCCGACAAGACCAGCACTTGCTGAATAAAAACAAACACATAAAAAGTTATGGATATAATAGAGAAGATTGAAGAGTTAAGGGAGCTGATATACGATAAGTTTAGTAGACCTACCTCCGAACTAGAAAAGGAATCAGATAAGGATTTCATTTACCAGTGGCACAGACTCACAGTAAACGAAGCTGAGTACATTAGTAAGATGGTTAATGACCGTATCATAGACCTGAAGAGAGACCAAGAAAAGAATATAGATGAGATTTATTTCCTCTATAGAATAGACGAAGCATTTAATAATAAGGAGATATGGAAACATTAAAAGAGTACTATATTAATCGGATAGAAAATAGCGATAATCAATCAATAAGGTTTAATTCAATAATTAATGGGATTAATGATTTTAGAAAATTAGTTGTTATTAAGTTGAATCAACAAATAGATGAAAATAAAATTATAGCTTTTGACTTATTAGATGATTTTCTGAATTTAGAGTTTATTGTTACTAAAGAAGATTTCATTGATATAGCAGAATCTATTTATGATTTTATTGGGGAATGTAACTATTTTGATACTTGTGTAGGCGAAGGAGGTTACAGAGATGTTATACTTGATTTATGGTCTGATTCCGTTGATTTAACCTCTCCTCTGACTATATCAGATATAAAAGAAATATTATCTGAATTTTATATGATAAATGCTAGTAGACTTGATGGTGTTATAGACCTTATTTTGCATGAAGAATTATACTCTTATCTTCCTTCTAAAAAAGAAGTTGATAAATTTGATTCAGTACTATTCAACGAAAAACTAATAGGTAGAGAAGAAATGATAAATATGTTGAACGAGTTAAATTAAACAAATGAGTTTAATACGAAATAGTAATTTAGTAAATCAGGGAATAGATTTCACAGGAGTTAAGAATGGTAAAATCCATCCATCTGATGTAGACTTTGTTTTTGAATTTGATAACCAAATCCTAATACTTGGAGAGGTTAAACGCAGGTACAATAAGATACCTATAGGACAACAGTTACTACTTACTAGAATAGTTGACAGATGGGGAGATGGAGGTATTGTGCTAAAGGTAGAACATGAATATAAAGACCAGAATACTAATATACCACTAAAGGAATGTTTCATCACTAGAAGGTATTTAAATGGAGAATGGAAGACCTTTGAGTATGGAACTGAACCGATACTACCTTACCTAAAT
>Ga0181380_1001079_pt1 | contig 12084 bp, 12 predicted proteins | sample 3SPOviralmetaG_FD_130116 | JGI IMG/M metagenome (GOLD analysis project Ga0181380, IMG submission 130116) | Marine viral communities from the oligotrophic San Pedro Time Series (SPOT) site, San Pedro Channel, CA, USA - 3 SPOT_SRF_2009-08-19 | ecosystem: Environmental > Aquatic > Marine > Strait... | reverse complement strand
TGGAAGCGCAAGGGTATCAACGAAACCCGAGAGAGGTTGCAGCGGCTTGGACAGACGCTCCGAGACTTTGATGAAGACTTTTGGGTAAAGTCAATGCCCGAGACCCTTGCCGAACTTGCAGTTGTTACAGATGTCAGGTACGATAATGAGCTACAGTGGGTGAAAGACAAGGGCGGCATCGTGGTCGCCATCCACAGACCCGGCTACGGGCCGGTCAACGACCACAAATCCGAAACGAATACAACCCGTCTGCTGGATATGGCAGACACTACACTGACGAACAATGGCACGATTAAAGAACTTGCGGCCCGATGCCGCACTATCCTATAAGGTTCTCGTCTTTGACATCGAGACTAACGGCCTGCTTGATGAACTACACACCGTACACTGTGTCGCAGTGGCTCCGCCGTCTGCGGATTCTAGCGAAGAGGTCCTCCTCTACCATGACGACCCGGAGATCACGCCGTGCGCGGGCTCTATCAAGGAGGGTGTCGCGCACCTTGCCGCCCACGTTAAGCGAGGTGGCAGGCTCGCGGGCCACAATATCATCGGCTACGATGGCCCGGCGCTTGAAAAGATGTACGGAGTGCGGTGGTCTGCGGAGGATATGTACGACACGGCGGTGTGGAGCCGACTGATCTACTCCGACAGACGGGAGCGTGACTTCCGGCTGAAGGAGCAGGGCCGCATTGACGGCAAGTTTATTGGGCAACACACCCTGGCATCGTGGGGCAACCGCCTCGGCTTCCCCAAGGGCGACCCCGGCGGGGACTGGGGAACCTTCACGCAGTCCATGGCCGACTATTGCAGGCAGGATGTTGCGGTCAACTGCCGCCTGTACCAAGTGCTCTACAAGCGTCTGCCGGAGGGTGACTGCCATGTCTGGGAGGCCCGATTCGCTGACCAGTGTGAACGTATGGGGCGCCGTGGTGCACAGCTCGACCGTCCTGCGGCGATGAAGCTGCTCAGGGAGCTTGAGGAGCGCAAGATGGTGTTGGAGGAAGAGATCAAGGAGGTCTTCCCGCCCAAGTTCATTAAACACAAGCCGTACCCTAACGGCAAGCCCCGCATGGTCCTGTGCAAGTACCGGGGCGAGAAGCACCCGGACAAGATGATCCCATTCAACCCCGGCTCCCGCCAGCAACTCGCCCGGAGGTTGTCTGAGCAGTTTGGTTGGGTCCCCAGGGAATTGACCGCGAAGGGGAACCCGGCCCTCCACGAGAAGGCCTTGATGGACGTTGCTCGCGCGTACCCGATTGCCGCTAAGGTGGCCGAGTACCACATCGTGAAGTCCCGTATCGGCGTACTCTCAGACGGGGACCAAGCGTACTTCAAGCTCTGCGACGAAAACGACGTTCTACACGGTCGCACCATCCACATCGGCACCGTGACGGGCCGCTGCGCTCACCGCAGCCCCAACACCGGGAACATCTGTTCCGTGAGGAAGCCCTACGGTAAGGAGATGCGCTCCATCTTCATCCCGTTCAAAGGGTACCGACAGGCGGGCTTTGATGCTGACGGCCTGGAGCTTCGGATGCTGGCGAATCGACTCGCGCCGTACGATGGCGGGGCTTACGCCCAGGCTGTCCACTCAGGCAAGAAGGAGGAAGGGACCGACGTGCACACAATGCACGCCCAAGCCATCTCTGAGATACATGAGGTCACTAGGGATGAGGGCAAGACCGTGACCTACGGGTTCCTTTACGGTGCCGGGGATAAGCTCCTCGGTCGTATGGTGAAGGGCGGGGCCAAGAAGGGCGCCGCTGTGCGCCGTGCTCTGATCCGAAAGATTGACGGGATGGAGCTGTTGCAAGACGAGCTTGCCGCTGCCTTCAAGCGGGGCCACGTTACCTCTTTGCTAGGTATGCGCGTCGGTATTCGTCACGAGCACGCTATCCTAAACTCGCAGCTACAAAGCGACGGCGCAGCTGTAATGAAGCTGGTCCCGGTGATCTTCGAGGATCTTCTGGAAGACGCTGGGGTAACCCCCGGAAAGGACTGGCTGCAAACCGGCCACATCCATGACGAGGTACAGGGTTCCCTGTTTCCCGGCCTGGAAGAAACATTTGCAAACTGCGTGAACCCTTCCTTCAAATTGGCCGAGGAGATCCTCAAGGTTCAGGTTCCTCTCATTGGTTCCGCCGAATTTGGAAACTCTTGGGCTGACACCCACTAATCAAAATAGATATGATGAACGTACTAGTTGACGCCGACGAATTGATCTACAAGGCCTGCGCCGCCGCTGAATACGACCTAGAGATGGGGGCAAACCATATCCTCATGTCGGACTTCGCCACTACTCAGCGTATCTTCTGCGACCAAGAGGCAAAGATATGTGACGCTCTCGGCGCTGGGGTAGTATTTATGGCCCTTTCAGACCGCAAGAACTTCCGCAAAGAAGTATTGCCTACTTACAAGTCGAACCGCAAGAACTCCCGCAAGCCTCTTGCCTACTCTAGGCTTCGTACTTGGGTCGTGGAAGAATACCGCACCATCGAGAGGCCAGGATTGGAGGCTGACGACATCCTAGGTATCTTCCACGGCGACTTTGACTACATCGCCGCATCGGACAAAGACCTGCTGACTATCCCTGCGCGGGTCTACAGCCTTTACAAAGACACCATTACAGAGGTATCTCCGGCGCAGGCGAACTATAACTGGCTGACGCAAACTCTGGTGGGGGACAGAGTAGACGGGTACGCCGGTTGTCCCGGAATGGGGCAGGTAAAGGCCAAGACCTTCTTGGGGCGCTTGGGCGCCATTCCTGGGGAGATCTCTGGCTCGGAGCTTCCCGAGGCTTGGGCGGCAATTGAGGAGGCTTTCAAGGACAAGGGAATTGACGCCGACTCGGCCTTGGCGCAAGCCCGCGTTGCCCGTATTCTGAGACCGACAGATTGGGACGAGGAAAAGCAAAAACCTATCCTGTGGTCTATTTAGAGGGGGTAAATAAATTCGACAGTCCTATGACAATTCTATGAACACTGACATTGTTAAGAAGATTATAGAGGGTGCCGTAGACCGCTTTCCGGTTCGGGGTCCGTCTGATCGCCTAGACAGCAACCCGGATCCGCTGGCGCTTCTCCCCACAATTATGCGGGATGCGGGCAGGCAAGAGGTACTAGACTACTTCGTTTCTAGGCTAACAGGGGAGTACGACATTCGTTTTGATGAGCCGGTAGAGCCCAAAACCGCCGCTAGGCCTGTGCCTGTTGACCAATACCTAAACCCCCAATGATATGTGCGGAAAAACCCCTAGACCCCCGTCTATCCGCGAGATCCCGAAACCTCCGGCTCCCGCCGAGACCGCAGTACGAGTCCGGGAGACCGCCGAATCCACGGCGCAAGCCCAACTTGGCGCTTCTCGTCAGACAATGAGACGTTTTGATGTGAGGCTGCCCGCCAACTTCAACATACCGCGATGAAGCGCTGTAAATCCTGCGGGGACAACCAACCCGCTGCGGCCTATCACAAAGACGCCTCGGCCCCTGACGGGCGCCGGGGCGTTTGTCGATCTTGTCGGGCTGAAGTGGGCCGATGGGAGAAAATCGAGTCTCGTTACTCTTTGTCCAGGGAAAATTTCTACGAGCTTTTAGATTCCCAAGACGGTAGGTGCGCGATTTGCCTAACAGATATGCCAAAAGGGACGGCGGTAGTAGACCACTGCCACTCGACGGGTCTGGTGAGGGGCCTACTCTGTTCCTCCTGCAATACTGGAATTGGTCACCTACGCGACGGGCGAGACCTGACGATCTTTGACCGCGCGAAGCGGTATCTGACATGAATCAAAAACCTTCACTCGGCACACAGTACCGCGTTCTTGAGCAAGCTCGCCATGAGTTTCTTGAAGTAGGGCACAAGTGCGCCGTGCTCACTATTCCTTCGGTGCAACCGCGCGAAAACATGAACCGCGCGGAGTACCCTAACAACTTTCAGAGCATCGGGGCGCGGGGGGTAAACAACCTGAGTTCCAAACTGATGCTCTCGCTGTTCCCGCCGACTCTGCCCTTCATGCGGCTTGAGATGTCGCCCGACGCCAAGGCCGCGATCGTGGCTGAGAGCGGGGAGCAGGCTTCCCAGGTCGTCTCCGAGATCGAGGCTTCCCTACAGCTCCTAGAGCAGCAGGCTTTGTCCCAGTTCGACACCGAGGGCTGGAGACCCGCCCTAGCCGAAGCTATGCGGCTTTTGGTGGTCACGGGAAACGCTCTACTTTATGACCGACCGGGAGGAAAGTCCCCGGTGACCGCCGACATGCGGCACTATGTTGTGGAGCGCGATCCTGACAACCGGCTGCGGATTGTGATTCTACGCCAAGGAATTGGCAGAGAAGACGCTGAAGAGCGCCTGGGCCACAAACTGTCCCGTGAGCAGCTCACAGCGACATCGGTAGACGCGGCGATGGAGGGCGGGGTCACTAAAGACACTCTGGACCTCTACACTGGCGCTAGGCGTTTGCCCAGCGGTCGGTTTGAGTTCTTCCAAGAGATCGCCGGGGAGCCCGTTGAGGGCACTATGCGCGAAGTCTCCGAGGACGATCTGCCCCTTATGCCCCTTCAGTTTTGCCCGATTTACGGGTACTCCTACGGGCGTGGCTTCGTTGAGGACGTTCAAGGGGACCTCTTGGTGCTTGAGCAAATCTCCCGCGCTCTCGCGGAGGCCGCTCTGGTCATGTCGAAGGTCATCTTCCTCACCCGCCCTGGTTCCGCTACGAAGCCTGCTTCTATCGCCAAGGCACCCAACGGCTCTGTTCGCGTGGGAGACCCCGAAGATGTCGGCGCGGTTCAAGCAGACAAAGGCAGTGACCTTGCTATCGCGTATCAAAAACAAGGCGATATTGCGTTGTCTCTCAGCAAGTCGTTCTTGCTAAACAGCTCTGTTCAACGGGCTGGGGAGCGTGTGACCTCTGAGGAGATTCGGTACGTTGCCCAAGAGCTTGAGGACGCACTAGGTAACACCTACGCGGCGCTCGCCCAGACAGTTCAACGCCCTATTGTCCAGTACCTCTTTAACCGCATTAGGCGCACTATTCCGGGTATCCCGAAGGAAGTCCAGCCCGTTATTGCAACGGGGCTTGAGGCTATTTCGCGGAACCATCGCGCTATGCGCATTCAACAATTCCTTGGCGCCCTACAGCAGAGCGTGCCGCCGGACCAGCTTATAGACTTTATCCGTTTTGACGCGGTTGCAGCCGACATGGCTACCGCCCTCAATCTTCCTAAAGACCAATACATCCGCACCCCCGAAGAACTCGCAGAGATCGCCATGCAGCGACAGCAGCAAGCAGCGGTCGAGTCGCTCGGGCCGGAGATGCTTAAGCAACAAGCCCAAACACAGACACAATGACTAGCCAAGAAACGCAACCGATTGAGACGCCCCCGCCGCCCGCTCCCGTGGAAACGCCTCCGGCACCTGTGGAGTCCCTTGAGATTCCCTCGGCGCCGGAAGCTACACCCGCGACCGCCGAGGATGTTGCCCGACTCCAAGAGGAGCTTCAGGAGATGCGACGCCGCGATGCGGCCCGACAGGTTACGGAGCAACTCGGAGGAGATAGCGTTGTGCGCGGCGCAATGGAGTGGGCGAGGAACAACATGAACCAGGCGCAGCTTGACGCGATTAACGCAGACATGGCGCGAGCAAGCGTGGATGGGCAAACGGCCATTATGCGCGGCTTGATCGAGCAGTCCGGGGCCTCAGCCGCCCCGTTTGCTGCGGGTAATGGGGCTCCGGCGGGAACCGTGCCTTTTGCCTCTCACGAGGCCTTTCTGTCAGCCCAGCGTGATCCAAAGTACGCAACCGACCCGGAGTACCGGGCAGAAGTCCTGCGGCGTCTAAGCCAGAGCAACCTATGAAGTATTTTCTACCTGTTCTCCTACTACTCCCGCTGTTTAGTTGCGGAACCTTCTCTGAGTTTGGCGCCAGATACGAAGCCATCGAAGAGGAGACCACTACGCTTCTTGACGGCGTAGACCAACAATACACCGAGGGTGAGCTGTCCGCCGAAGATCGAGACGAACTCATCCGAGAAATTCTGCAAGACTCCAAAGAGCGTCTCGATACCGCTGCCCGAGAGGCGGGAGACGACATTTTGACTACGGGCAGCGACATCCTAGACATCCTCCTTCTCGTCCTATTTGGTGGCGCGAGCGGCGGCGGTGCGCTGGCGTTGTCCCGTCGCATTCGCGGCAAACAATAAACCCCGAAAGGGTCGCCTTGGCGCAGCCTTGGCGTATCTACCACACCGCAAAAGCCTGTAAGCCCCCGGCCAGGGCAGGGCGCTGCGGTGCGCCAGTGTAGAGACGATGCAGCGTGCCACCCAAGGGTGGACAACACGAAGACGCGGGCGCTCATAATGGCAACCCTGTTGTTTCTATCTACACCTATTTACAGTTATGGCTTATCCCACTGTTTCCCCGATTACCATTGCAGGTAATCGTCAACTCACCGGGGGGGACGATCAGCTCCTCCTCACTATGTTCTCAGGTGAGGTTCTAAATGTCTTCCGAGACAAGAACCTCATGATGCAGAAGTCTCGCGTTATGAACGTGGGGCCCGGTAAAGACTTCCAGTTCCCCCGGATTGGTCAGGCGGACACTGCCTACCACATTCGAGGCGAAAGCCTCCTCGACAACTCTAAGGGCTACCTTAGCGAAATTGAGCACACTGACACCACTGTTGCTGTGGACAAGGTTCTGCTTTCTTCGCTGTTTGTCGATAACTGGGATGAACTTATCAAGCACTACGAGACCCGCTCGGAATACTCGTACCAGCTTGGTGCGGCGCTTGCCCGCAAGATGGACAAGCAGCTCTTCGCCCTTGCGGCGAACCACGCGCTGGCCTCCGTCGGCTCCGACTTCGGCGAGGCGATCAACGTCTCGAAGACCGACTCGACGCTTATCGACAAGACGGGCGTGAACGGAACGGACACTGCCGGTATGCAGGCGCTTGAAGATGCTATGGTCTCCGCAGCTTCGACCTTTGCGGCCAAAGACGTTCCGATGGACGACGTTACCTTCTTCATCCGACCGGACCAATACTACGCCCTTCAAAAGTACGGCGCCCTCCTCAACACCGACTTCGGCAACGCCGGGAACGGTTCCCAGGCAAACGGCGCGATCTTCAAGGGGTACGGGTTCAACATCGAGTGGACCAACCACCTGCCGCAAGGCGCGGTCACGCCGACCTCTCCCGAAAACTCCGACTACGCCACCGCACGAGGCATCACTGCGCTTGCCATGGAGCGCGGGGCTATCGGAACCGTCATGCGTCAAGGCGTCCAGACCGAGACTGATTACCAAGTCGAACGTCAGGGCACCCTGCTTGTCTCCAAGATCATTTGCGGCCACGGGGTTCTTCGCCCCGAGTGCCTCGCCACGATCTACGACAGCGGCATCACGCAGGCCTGATCCTAGTTTGAGTTGACACAAAGGGCGGTACCCGGAAATTCTGGGTGCCGCCCACCCTTTTACCCACCCAAAATGAGCACCTTCAACGAACTCGCAGCAGTAAACAGAATTCTAGCTGCCCAGGGCCTCCCTCCAGTAAACTCCGTCGAGGGTGCGACCTCCAAGAACACGCAAATTGCCCTTTCAATTTTGCGACAAATCTCCGTAGACGTTCAAGCCGAAGGCTGGAGCTTTAATACGGAGTACGATTACACCGTAGCGCAAGATGCGGCTTCGGGCGAAGTTGTGCTGCCTTCCAACATTACTCGTTGGTTTAGCGACGAAGAGCCTTGGCTTATTCAGCGCGGAAGCCGCCTCTATAACCGCCGCGACAAAACTTACCAGCACGACGGAGCTAAAACCGGAACGGCTCAACTACAGCTTGAGTGGGACGAGCTTCCCTATGAAGCAAAGGCGTTTATTTCCGCCCGTGCCGCTCGCGTAGTTTACGAACAATACGTGGGCGCTGACGAGACCCGGCAAAACTTGTACGTCGAGGAGAGGAACGCACAGATGGTTCTGGACCAGCGCGAGGCCGACACAGGTCACATCTCTATGCTAAACGACAAGTACCTCCCACATCTACGGGGGTCCCAATACGTACCCGGAACCCCCCGCTACCCTGACGCATAATGTCTTTTCGCCAGTCAATCCCCGCCTTCCTGGGCGGTATATCACAGCAGTCTAAAGCGATTCGGCCAACAAACCTAGTCGATGACTCGCTGAATATGGAGTACCTGCCGACGGAAGGGGCCACTAAGCGTTTTCCGACAGAGCATGTTGGGGAGTACGCGACTACGCTAGATCCCGCAAAGACAAAAGTGGTCGCTATGGCGCGGGATGACGCAGACTACCTTGTGGCTGTTGACGACACAGCAGTTCATGTCTTCAACTCCGACGGCACAATTGAGACTGTTTCAGCAGCCCCTGGGGCCTTTGACTACCTTTCCGGCGCGGATCACAGCAGTTTCAGGTTCCAGCAGGTCGCCGACACGCTTTACGTGGCAAACACAGACGTAACAGTGCTAGGCGCCCCAGGTCGAGATTTCGCTCCTTGGGTAACTGAAAGCGACGCTGGAGTGTTTGTGCGCCAAACAGAGTACGGCGCTACTTACGAAGTTGCCACTCCTCTAGGTACGGCGTCCGTTGAGACGCAAACCGATTCGGCGAACTACGCTTCGAGGGTCTTTAGTGGGTCTTTGGGAAACGTGTACGCGCAACCGTACCGGATCACTGCGGCGCAAGCGTCGGGCACGGAACCAATCCTTATCGGCTCTACGGCAGAGAACGGAGAATTTTACAACACTGTACGCGCAAACGAGATCGGCGACCTTGATGTCCGCCACCTAGACAGTGCGTATGTTTCTTACACGTTTGCTCCGGCAAACGGAAGCACGGTGCTCGTCACGATGACAAGCGAGCCCGTGTCCGGTCCGCCTCCGACCAGCAACTTTGGCACAGACTACAGCAACGGCGGTCCAATTACTGCGGTGAGTGTTGAGCGGTTTGACCGAGACTTGCTCGCGGTTTGGCTGACCCCCGACCCGCTCTTGCAGGCGGGCGAGTGGGTGTGCTTCGGAAACACTGGGGCCAGGGCTGACCAGAGCCAACTTTCGCCGACCTTTGTTGCTAGGCAGCTCGCGCTACAGCTTGACGGCCTTGGGGTTACCTTAGAGCCCGCCTACATGAAGGAACCCTCCTTTGATCTAGTAGAATCTTCTAGTTTCTACATGAACACTGGAGACACTGTTCCAGAAACACCTTACAGCGCCACGATTACTACCGGCTCCGGTAGTCCCGGAACCGACGAAGACAAGATCCTTCTATGGGTTGACGAAGTTGAGCAGATTACCAAGCTGCCGGTCTTCTTTAAGCAAGGCGCAGTCGTTCGCGTAACAGGCGATGCCGCATCGACCGACGACGATTACTTCATTCAGTTTACAACGGACGCATGGCGCGAGCAAACAGAGGGCGACGAAGGCGCCTTCTTCACATACAGTGTGGATCTTTTCGGGCGTGGGGTTTGGAGGGAGACTGCGGAGCCCGGCCTACCCACCGGAGGGCTTGACAGCTCTACTATGCCCCACAGGCTCCGGCGAGACTCCGCAGGCGCTTGGTCCTTCCAACCGGTAGGTTGGGGTACTCGCCCTTCCGGCGACAACTTGACCAACCCAGAGCCCTCCTTTGTGGGTGGGCGCATCCTAGACATCTTCTACCACGAAGATCGCCTAGGCTTTTCTTCGGACGCTAACGTAATCATGTCTGAGTCCGGGGAGATCGAGAACTTCTGGAGAACCTCGGTTCTTTCGTTGCCTGGGTCCGACCCCATCGACGTAACCCTAGCCGCATTGGGCGGCTCTTCGGTGTACCATGTCGTTCCGTTTGACCGCAAACTGTTTGCGTTTTCCGAAGAGGCGCAGGCAGTAATCGACGGCTCTGGCGGTCCGCTTACTCCCTCCACTGTGTCCGCCAAGGTCACAGGAAGGTACCGCACATCTCCGGCCATCTCTCCCGTTTCTCAGCGGAACTCTCTGTTTGCTCCGTACACTACAGGCGGAAGCACACAGCTCAGAGAACTTGTGCCGGGGCAGTACGAAGGAGATCTACAGGCGGTCGAAACGACTCTTGCTGTGCCCCGCCTTCTGCCCAACACAGTGAGGAAGATTATGCCTTCCAGCGGCGGTGATGACATCATCTGTCTTACCGATGAAGGTAAACTCTTCCTCTATCAGTATCTTCGGGCAGGCAACGAGAGCTATATGTCTGCTTGGGGTCGTTGGGACTTTCCGGGCGGCGTCGTTGTAGACGCGGCGGAATTACAAGACACGGTTTATCTGTTCATCAACCGAGACAGCAAACTGCGCCTAGAGCGTGTAAACGTCGGCGCCGGTAGGGGAGACCTTACAGGCGCCTTCAAGCCGCGCATGGACCGCCTGGCTACTATTGTGGGCGGCTCGTATGACATTGTCAGCAACACGACGGCCTTTTCCGTACCCTACGACTTCGCACCGGGAGACACAATGCTACTTGTCTCTCAAGGAGCATCTGTCGAGTACGGGGCGCCATTGACGGTCAGCGGCACGGACCCAGCGACCGACACAATCACAGTGCCCGGCGACTGGAGCGGCGAGACCGTTTGGGTGGGCCAAGAGTACGATTGCCAGCTTGTGATGACCCGGCCTGTTGTTCAATCGTCTTCGCAGGACGGCGGTCGGACTTCAGTGGTCGGCGGCAACACGCACGTCAGAGATGTTGTAATCACCTTGACGGACACTGGGTACCTTCTGGCTACTGTGGAGTCTGTGGGTCAAAACACGACAACTGAGGAGTTCTTGGCTGACCGCACAGACGTAGGCGAGATCACCCCGTCAGTTCTGTCAAGCCGTGAATTCCAAATCCCTATCCACGCAAGCTCAGACGAGTTTAGGTTGACTCTTTCCAACAAAACGCCAATGCCCTGCACTCTGGTCAACGGGGCCTGGGCCATCCGATTTAACTCAAGATACCGGCAAGCATGACAACCCTGCACCTTGATGAAGCTCACGGGGACCACGCCTACGCGCTTGGCCCCAACCTTTGCGAAAACGACCGTAGATGGATCTCCGCAGCCTACACAGACGGCAAAGACTACCCGGAGGAGGCTGTGCGACTCTCTATTGAAGAGTCGGAGCAGGCATTCACCATCTGCGACGACGAAGGCGAGCTTCTCGGGGTGTGGGGGCATGGCGCGTGGGACCGGCCAACAGGGTTCGGGTTTGTTTGGCTGCTCTCCACAGAGACTTTGTGGAATCGCCACTACCCTGCGTTGCAACGCGCTTGGAAGCGGTTTATCTTGCCCAAGCTAGATTCTATTTATGAAAAGTACGGGGCAACTATTTTGAGCGACAACGCAAAGCTCGTCTCTTGGCTTCGGCTCTCAGGCTTTACCCCCGAAACTCGTTCCGACCGCACGGGCAAACTGTTTACACTTTACACTAGATCATGATGTTCCCTATGAGCGGAGGTATGGCCTCCGGCCTTGCAGGCGCCGCCAGCCCCGCGTCGGGTTCCCTATTCGCCCTGGGACCTGCCGCTGTGGGCCTCGGAATCGCCTCGGGTCTCTACGGTATCGTTGGTGGTCTCTCCGACCAACGTAAGCAAGCCAAATACACGGAGCGTATGTGGGAGGAGACGGCGCAGGCATCTTTTAAAGACGCCTCGTTCCAGTTTTCCCAGCTCAATAAGCAAGAGCAGCAACGCATCCAGCAGGGCGCCTCAATCCTCCAGAACATCCTCAGGCAGTCTGCTAGGGCTCGTGGCGAGGCCGTGTCCCAGGCGGGAGCCGGTGGAGTCTCTGGTGCCTCTGTGCAGGCATTGGAGTCTGACCTAGCCCGTCAAAAGCTCTCTCAGCTTATGGCGCAGACGCAGAACATTCAAGGTATGCGAGAGCAGATGGACGCGCAGCGTCAACAAATTGCAGCCCAAGCAACTAACCGTATTCGATCGGCAATGTCGCAGTATCAGCCGCAGCAGCCTGACATCTTCGGTCAACTGTTCCAGCTTGGTGCTTCTACGCTCAAAACCTACGCACAAGTCACCACACCCGGCGTCAACGGTCGGGAGTTTATCTGATGCGAAAGAAACCTCAAGAATTCGGCTTCGGCGT
>Ga0181380_1001078_pt1 | contig 12088 bp, 16 predicted proteins | sample 3SPOviralmetaG_FD_130116 | JGI IMG/M metagenome (GOLD analysis project Ga0181380, IMG submission 130116) | Marine viral communities from the oligotrophic San Pedro Time Series (SPOT) site, San Pedro Channel, CA, USA - 3 SPOT_SRF_2009-08-19 | ecosystem: Environmental > Aquatic > Marine > Strait... | reverse complement strand
TCCAACCTGTGCAAAGGCAAAAGTAAATGGTTGACCAACAAAACGTTGTGTAAATAATGCATTGTCAGTCCAAAGATAAATTGCATCTTTACCTTTTATCGCTCCCATGATCCGTGATCCGTCGGCCAGTCTCTGTGTACCAGCTGTATTGGTTGCTGTAGGTACATACGTGTTTATGTCTTCTTGGTCTGAGAATCTTACAAACATATCATCTTGTGTTGAGGTATCTCCAATAGTTGTTTCTGTTCCATAAAATACTAAGTGACGATCTGGTGTTGATACAATCATATGTCTTGATGCAGTTGGAGCACCAGATATAACTGTTGCTCTTGTTACTGTTGCGTTTGCTGCTGATGAATCCCACTCAAAACAAGCACCATCATGAATTAAACAAATAGCTTTGTCGCCAAAATTATCTAATGACCACATACCAGGATCTAATGCAAGACCCTCAGCTGTTTGTTGGTTCCATGCAGTAAAGTCACTCGTATTAGTAACTGTTGCACCATCTGAATGCGCAGCTCTTGTTGTCCCTCTAACTGCTCTTGTAATTCCTGTTAATGTTGTGCCACCTGTAACTCCTGTATATGAAATTTCTTCAGTTCCTACTTTTATAAAATTTGTTCCTGTATCTGGAAATCGTGTAGCGTCTGCTAAAACAATTGATGTTCCTGAACCACCTGTTCCAAATGCATTATCTCCTAAAGCTCCATTTAAAGTTGTAGTACCAGCAGAAGAGGCTTGTCCACCCCAAGAATTAAGTCCCCACCCATAACCTTTTTCTTGAACAGGTGTGCCTACAGGATAATAATGTTGAACTCTTATACCTCCTGATGTTGTTGCACCAGAACCTGTTTCGTTTGATGGCATTGTAATAGTAATTGTTGAAGATGTTGGAACGCTTGTAACCATAAATTTTTTATTATCAAAATCAGAAGCTGAATAATTAGAATTAGTAATTGCAGTAAAATTATCTAATAAAATTATATCATTTTCACTAATACCATGTGAGCCACTAAAAGTTATAGTAACAATTGGTGATCCGTTAGTCGTGCTAAATGCACTAGTAAGCGTTGTTGTAGATTTGATAGGATGTATGTCATAGAATGCACCACCTTGAAAAGCATATAATATTCTATTTGTACCTATTATAGCGTACCTTTGAGATAAACTGTTTAAAAAATGATGAAGACCTCTGCCAGCTCCTGTTAATTCATTTTCATTAACGTTTCCTAATTGACTCCATCCTCCTATTTTTTCAGGAGTTCCGTATCTAAATCTAACATTATCACAATCAACCCATTGGCCTTCTGCTGTGGTTTCTGAGACTTGTTTATTAATTCCTGGTTGAAAACCTATTTTTTGTAGCATAATCGACCACTATATATGAAAAACTTTAGTTTTCAAATCATATTAATATTGCTATTTATTCCTAAATTCTGTTTTTTTTGAACCAACCAGGTAAACCTAAGTGATCTCTTCCATCAAAAATATTTTGTTCAGCACCTTTAGTTTTCTGATTATTATAATGTAAAAAAACTTGAACACATTCTTGACCCTTAAAAGGTTTTCTCCAGTGTTCTAAGTCAACTCCTCTATAAATTAACATATCACCTGGTTTTAAATTAACTTCTATTCCTTTTGTTTCACCTGAAACGTATGCTACATAATTTTCTTTCCAACCTCCTTTTGTACAATTAGGTTCTAAATATACTGGCCAAGGGTCTCCACCTAAATTCATCGTTGTAGATATCTCACAACTAAATCTATCTTTATGTCTTTTTAATTCATCTCCTTTTTTATAAAGTCTGGCATACGTATAAGAAGGATATAGTTTTAAATTAGTAGCTTTTTCCATTACAGGCTGTACCTTTAATAATAAGGTGTCCATTGCAATATCAGAATAACAACAATATGTATCAGGTATTTGATCTTGTGTTGTTTCATAAAAACCTAACATTTTTTCAAAAGGTGAAATATATTTTTTCTTAGTACAAGTATCAAAAACTTGTTTTTTCATAGCAAAATAATTTGCTAAAAAAGATGCAAGGTCTTTGTCTATTGCATTTCTTATTACGATGTATTTATTTTTTTTAAAACTCATAATTAAGTTTTTGTTGAAAGAAAATTACTTATTGAATATCTTCCAAAACCTTTCTTTTTTGTTTTAGATTTTATTGGAGTTATTTCATGATAATAAAAAGAAGGAAATAAAACCAGTCTATTATTTTTACATTCTACTATTTTTTTAATTCTATTAAACTTTAAATCACCACCATTAAATGCTTTAGGTTTTTTATAAATAAAAATAAGAATAGTAAACTGAAAAACATCAAAATGTTCTTTATAAGAATCATTGTTTTCATAATAATTAATTATTGTATTAGAATGATTTGTACTTATAAATTGTTCATATAACGCCGTGTTTGTACTTTTAAATGTATCTTTTATTTTTTTATGAAAATTTTTATTTTGAAATTTTTTAATAGAGTTTAAAATAGGAGAATATTGTGCACCTTCGTTTGAGTACAAAGTGTAAGGACTTATTCGATGAGCTTTTATTTTGGATACTCCATTCGCATCTCTTGCAGCATTTACAGGATCTCCTGAGTCCATAATTTTTGTATGTAAAAAATCTAATTCTTTATAAACAAAATTTAATTCTTGTTTATTATACCAATTATCTACAACTAAAAAATTATCTAATGTTTTCATTTTTTAACTATCTTTTGCCATTTCTTTTGGCACTGCTTGTATGTTCCAATGTATAAATCTAAAAGGTTCTATACCAAAGTCTATACTAAACTCGTGTTCTAAAAACCCTGGAAAGATAATTAATGTACCTGGTGTTGGTTTAAAGTGAATTAATTCTGATCCACCCCACACACCGTTTTGATCTGGTTTCATTTTTAATTTTGTAGCTCTAGCACCTGTTCTTGGTTCGTGAAATACAGGGTAAGAAGTTTTATCACTACACTTTAAAAAGTAAAAACCCGATACATGTTGATTCCAATGTATATGTGCGCTGTGGTGACCACCACCTTTTTTAGCAAACTCTTGTACCCACATTTCACTAAACATAGTTGTGTATCGTTTCATATCAAAACCTTGATGGTCTAAATATTCCCAAGACTTTTGACCAATGTAATTTCTAAAATCTAAAAAGTCATTATCAGCTGTAAGTGGTGTTGAGTGATAGCTTGTACCAAAATCACCAAACTTCTTTATATGTGTTTTAGCTTCTGGAAAATTTTTAGCAGCTTTAATATATTTATTAGAAGCTTTATCTAATGACTTAACAAATTCAGGTTTTTGTTCTGCCCAAATTGGCGTTTTAAAATGATTATGAATTTCCATTATTTAAATGGATATCCTAAAGTCCACATGACTAATGAATATCTTGTTCCTTTCGTTACTGGTTTAACTCTATGCCACATAAATGAGGGAAATACAATAATAGATCCTTTTGGTAATATTTGTTTACATTGTATTAAATGTTTAGATTCATCTCTCATGGGTGGGTCGTAGTTTCTCAAATCAAATTCTAGTTCTCCTCCTTTATATTCTGAACCATCTGTAAGTTGACAGGTCATAGACAACTTTCTAATCTTACCATTATCAGGGCCTTTTCTTTTATAAGGACTACAGAAACTATCACAGTGCCAATTATAAAATTGACCTAGTTTGTATTTAGTAAACTGACAAGGTTGAGACCAATCAAATTGAAAATTCCACCCTGCATTTTTATTTGCTTTGTTTAAATAAGGTTGTATTTCTTTGTATATCCATTGATCATCTAACCAGACAACATCTGATTGTCTTTTTGTTTGAAGTTTTTTAACATCTTCATCTGAAAAAGATTTGCTATCAAAGTCTCCTGCTCTAGCTACCTTTTCTTTTTTATTTAATGCGTGTGCAATTACGTCATCACAAAACCTAGGAGTTAAAACTGATTCAAAATACCAATAATTATGTTCTAAATTCATATATCTTTATTGTCTGTAAGTCATTTTTAAAACAAAATTTAATTCTTTATTTTGATTGTTAGTTATAAAATACATATTTGATGATGGAAAAATAATATACTTATTGTGTGTAAGATTTACTTTCCAATATTGTTGTTTTTTTCTATTATTATCATACAAAATCGTAACATAACAGTCTTCTACACCTACTCCATATAACATTGTGTAATCTGCAGAATCTTTTAAAGATTCAAAATTTATATCCATGAAAGGCTTTGTTGTTTCATTAGGTTGAAAAATAAACCCTTCTCTAGTTTTACTCAAAACAGGTATATCATGTTTAGCGTTTAAATAGTTTCTAATATATGTGTCTAGTTTATCTAAACTTTTGGACATTGGAAACTTTTCAGTAAAAGTATATTTAAATATATCAAGAGCCAATTCAGGTCTATTAATTTCAAAATACTTAGGCATGTTAACGTCGCCAAAATACAAAGCTTGTTCTGTTAATACTTTCTTTTCCATAAGGAAATTATTTTATAAACTATTTTTATAAAAAAATCAATTGATCTAAATCAATTATTTAGAAACCCAAGAACTTCCGTTCCAATCATATTTAGTTGGCGGGTCTTCTTTGTCGTTAAATTTTGACATCTCCCAACCTTTACTATTATTAGATTGATATAGTTCTTCATTCCAATAAATTCTATATTCAATTTCAGACTCACCAGATCCTTCTGATGTAATTGAAGGGTATGTTATAGGGGCTACCCATGATGCTGTTGCAACATTTTTAGTCCAAGATACATAAGGTTTTTCGTGCCAAAATATATTATTAGTAGAATCATATGTTCCACCTATTGAAGCATAATTACCTCTAAAAGGAGTTTTACTATTATTGTGTTGATTGCTGTGTGTATTGTAAGATGTTTTAATCCATTTTTCTGCAGGCCAATTATTGTGAGTTTGTAAATGAGTTTGACCAACTGATTCTGTTTCAACGCCTTCTGCGTTTTGTGTAACAGAGTCTTCCATATAAAGAACTTCTAAAACTAAACCATTGTCATCTATTTTTGCAAAGTGTGCCATATTATTGAAACCTGTACCTTATTACTACTTTACCAGATCCACCGCTTCCGCCAGTAGCTCCTCCAGTAGCTCCTCCGGCGCCGCCACCGCCACCACCTTTATTTGTTCCACCTTGACCACCCGGTGTAGGTGCATAAGGACTTCCTGGTCCTCCACCACTACTTGCAGAGCCACCGCTTCCGCCATCAGCTCCACCACCGCCACCGCCAGCATAACCTACTGGACTAGCTGTAATATTTGAAGTAACTCCTCCGCCACCAGGTCCACCATTAGATCCTGAACCATTATTACCAGAGTCAGTAGCGCCACCGCCACCGCCTCCACCGTAAGAACCTGCAGATCCGCCGTTTGTTCCTTGAGCTGGAGATACAGGTGGAACATTTCCACTTCCACTACCAGCACCTGGATAACCGCCTCCGCCGCCGGATCCACCTTGACCACCGGTTCTTTCTCCTGCATATCCTGATCCACCTTCACCACCACCTGTCGATGTAATAGATGAAAATACAGAATCACTTCCTTTTGCACCAGCCTGTGGAGTATTACTACCTCCGCCACCAACTGTTATTGGATAAGCTTGTGCACAAACTGCTAATGCTGAAACTCCTGATGCAGGGGGTCCTGCAGTATAACAACCAGAAGCTGCTCCAGAGGAAGCTCTAAAGCCTCCTGCTCCGCCACCACCAGCATCACCGCATCCTGCGCCACCGCCGCCACCTCCAGCGATAACCATATAATCTACTGTAGTTGATCCACTACAACCAACAATTTTACCTGCACATGTAACAGTAAAAGTTCCAGGACTGTTAAATACGTGAATTTTAAAATCTCCAGAAGTTGTTATAGTTCCACCTGTAGCTGCTACAAAACCAGGCCCGTCACCACCAGAACCAAATCCTAATATTTGATAACCAAAAGATTTAGCTTTTTTATTTTGTATATTTCTAGTGTTCTTACCTGGTGTAAGTCTATTTTTAAGATCTCTCATATTCTATTCCTTATGCGTCGTTAGCAGCGCTTGTAGTATAGAATAATTTAATTCCTAATAATCTTGCATCCGCAGTTAAACCGTCTGCGGAAACATCTCTTGATATTTGGAAAAAAGTATACTCATTAGCGCCTGGTGATCCCGCTATTGTAACTGCTCCACTTTCTGCTGCAACATCTAAATCGTTTGATGTTCCACTATGTGCTTTTGCTGTTGCAACAACTTGTGTTCCAAAAGCTGTATTTAAATCTCCACTATCAGCTAAAGCTACTCCGGATAATCCCCATGCAGTAGTTCCTGTGTTTGTTGATGTTGCTGTAAAAAAAGCTTGAAAAGTTACTGTTCCTGCATTCCATGATTTAGGAAATGCAACAGCAAACTGTGCAAACTCATCAGTGTCTTTGTCAAAATCTAAAACTTTTAATTCAGGACCATTTGATAATTCAACTTGTGCAGCTTCTGCACCATTTGTAGTATTTCCATACATAGCTGAAGATGGAACCCATATAGTTTCTTTTCCAGCAATTTTAATTGCACCTGTAGCGTCTGCAGCATCTACTGCTTTAGCTTGTCCAGTTCCGTTAGGAGAAATAGTAATATCTCCATTAGCGGCATCTGTAATTGTAATTGCACCTGAGTCAGTTCCTGAATTTGTATCTAAAACTAAATCGTGTGCTCCACTAGTTGTAATTGTTGCACTAGCAGCTCCTGTTCCAAAAACTGTTTCTCCAGTTCCTTTTGGTTTGATAGCTATGTCAATATTTGAATCACCACCTGTTGCAGATAAAGTCGGATCATTTCCTGTAGCAGCATTTGCTATTGTAAATTCATTTACTGCAGAACCTGTAGCTGTAAGTAAAGCTAATTCATTTCCGTTAGTATCTAATATAGAAGTTCCTATTTTAGGACTAGTTAAAGTTTTGTTTGTTAAAGTTTGAGTTCCAGTAAGAGTTACATCACCAAAATTTAAAGTGTAAACATCTGGGTTAGTTCCATCATTACCTGTAGCAAATACAAGTTGGTCACCTTTATCTGTTGCAGAAAAAGTAAATGTATCTCCTGAACCTGATGCATATTTAAATTGTACCGTATAAGCACCTGATGTTGAATTTCTTAAAAAATAAAATGTTTGTGCATCTAAAGGAATTGTTACAATTTGATTTCCACTAATTGAACCAGTAAATTCGATCATTCTGTGAGACATAACTGCTCCAGTTGATCCATCAGAAACTGAAAGAGCTGTAGTTTGTGCACCACCTGCTATAGATTGTGCAGAAAATCCACCTGAAATTTGTTCGATAATTTGTAAATTAGTATTAGTTTTTGTTCCCCATGTTCCGGCATTTTCTCCAGTTGCTTGAAGTTCTATACCTAGTGGTGTGTATGTTGATGCCATAATTTTTATCTCCTATGCGACGTCACTATAACTTGTATTAGAACCTGTGTCAATGGCTTGATATGCTTGTATACCAAAACCTGTAGCAGTTCCTAATTCAGCTAACGAAGCAGTTGCTTCTATTCCTGTTAAACCCATTACATCTGCGGGTGTTAATGTTCCTACACTAACAGTTGCTGAAACTCCTGTCAATCCAATAACATCAGCAGGTGAAATTAATCCAACAGAAGCTGTTGCAGAAAGTCCTGTCGGTAGAATGAAAGGATTTGATGTTATGTTTACTCCATCAGCATTAAGAGTTGTTGTTGCTGAAACTCCTGTGAGTCCTATTACATCTGCAGGACTAATTGATCCAACAGAAACTGTTGCAGATACACCTGCTAACCCAATTACATCTGCAGGACTAATTGATCCAACACTTGCTGTTGAAGATACACCTGTTAGTGCTTGTGTTATATCTCCAATTATTGAAGGTGACCCAATGCTTGCTGTTGCAGAAACACCTGTAAGTCCAAGTATGTCTCCAACTACTAATGATCCAACACTTGCAGTTGCAGATTGACCTTCTAATAATATATCACCTTGAATGCCCCATGCATCATCTCCCCAAGCTGCTCTGTTCCATCCAGTATTTATTTCCGCTGTTACTGTAACTGATCCTACTGCTGTTGTTCCAACACCGGCACTACTTAATGTTACAGCTAAACCACTTTCTCCCCAGTTTTCATCACCCCAACTATCGGATCCCCAACCTTGTTCAGGGAAAGCAGCTACACTTCCAACATCTGCTGTTGCAGATACTCCAGTTAAAGAAATTAAAGCTACACCAGACTGCCAAGAGTTAGATCCCCAAGTATTTTCTCCCCAATCACTATCTCCTATATAACTAATGCCACCCATTCTAGAGTGATTTGTGCAATAGTAAAAAAGAATATCTGGAGCATCGGCTGCTACAACTATTTGAGTGTATGCTCCTGAACTACCGGGAGTTCCACTAGTTGTTACTCCACTAGTATACTCACTTCCTCCACCATGACTTCCGTTATCTGTTGTTGAAAATCTTAATGGGTGATTATTGTTAGAGCTATCTGATTGATCAAATTTATAAGTTCCTCCTCTAGAAAAAAGAACTGAATCTTGTGTTACACCGTTTATGGCATATTTATTACCACTTGCCGTGCTTACAACGGTTACTGTGAATGTCGTGGTAGACATAAGAGTTTACCTCCTATGCTATTCTAATTATAGCGTTAGATGCGTCTGCTGTTGGAAATTGAATTGTGAAAGTTCCACTTGTTACAGTTTTGTCACCACCAAAAGCGATAACTGCTACAGCTTTGTCAGATTGTGTATCATTATAAATTAATGCACCGTTTGCTGTAAAAGATGCAGAAGAAAAACTTACATCTGCAAAGTCACAAAAAGCAGTAGTTCCAGAAGTTGTTGGTGTAACGCTTGTTAGTGCTGCTCCACCTGCAGAGTATGCAGATCCCGATGTGTTTGAAATTTCGTTTGAACTTGAATAAGCAGTTGTGCCTGCACCTAAAGATGCTGAACTTGTATATAAAGCTATTTTAAAAGCGTTTCCACTTGATGCTGTAAAGTTATGTGTACCTACTAAAATTTCTTGTTTGAAACTTGTACAAATTGCCGATGTTATTGCCATAATGTTTATCTCCTACGGGTTTGCCGATTTAACTGGTATTCGAACAGCGCCATCTGTGTAGTCATCTCTTCGTCTTCTACCAACTTGTTCGTTAGCAAACTTTTGTACCTCTTGTTTATACTTATTTTCATATAGTGTCAACATATCAATTGGGCCTTTTAAAAATCCATATGCCTCTGACAAACAGCAATATAGAAGGCCATTTGGAAAGTTAAGACTGATATAATTTGTGTCATTATTTTCTAATAAGGCAGGGGCTGCATTAAAATGAACTCTAAATTTATATGTTGTATCAGGGACTGGAGCAAACATCATTCTTCCAGATGTAGTATCAGATTCACCTGTGCCACCACCAAACATAGCATAATATTTAGGTTGACCTCTTTTAGATGATGCAGTTGAAGATACATATTCTTGTAAATAAGTTATGTCTTTTTTTTCTAACCATACATTAGCACCAGTTATTTCTGAAGTAGAATCATAAACTTGTATTCCTCTAATAAATACAGATCCGGCTGGAGCATTGATTGTTTCTTGACCAGTTATTAAATTACCTGATTCTTGTTTTCTGTCGGCATCAATAGGTACATCTCTAAATATTCTATATTGTGCGTTTAATATAATATTTTCACAAACAGCATCTGTTAAAACATTAGAATCTGTTTCTGTATAACTTCTTATTTGAGTTATTAACCCTGATGCACTTAATCCAGCCATTATTGTCCTTTATGTTTCCTTAAAATTTTTTGTTGTTTAGCTGTTAACTCAACAACTTCTTCTTGTTTTTTAGGTTTAAATATATTTTTTATCCAATTCCAAATTTTTTTCATTATGCTTCTATGGTTATGGGTCCAACAGAACAACCATAGCCTCCTCCTTTTACACCACCAGTTGTAGCAGTATCTGAATTAACTGTAAAGAAGAAGAAATTTGAAACAAAATAATCACTTGTACCTCTCCCTGGATTTCCGTCTCCTGTATCAGGAATATATTTTCCTGTTGTGACAGCATACCCTGAACCTTGTCCTATTTGTGCTCCTGTTATTCCATCAAAATTAGGAATTGTTGCATAAGCAAAAACAGGATTAGTTGCTGTACCTGTTCCTGGTGAAATTGTTGGTGGTCCTCTAAATAAATATGTTGTTCCATTTGTTAGACCGTGTCCAGGAGAAAATACATTTATAATCCCGGACCCTGCAGCATATGTTTCAAAGCCATCTTGTGCTATCATTACAGTTGTAGCCGGTTCTATTCTATCTGGTCGTACTTGTAATAATGCAATACCGTCTCCACCTGCTGGTTTTGGTTCTAATTGAGGTTGTTTTGGTTCAAACTCTGTGTAATGAACAAATGCACCATTCCATTCTCTAACCATTTCTCTGTATGGAAACTCCATACCAGATCTATCTGATATTGCTTTTGCATGTTTTCCTGTTGCGTACTTTGACATTATCTTACTCTCCCACCTTTCATAAACGCTCTACCTAATCCACGTTGTGAAATTCCACCACCTCGTAGATATTTTGATCCACCCATTCGCAAATCTCTTATTTCTTTTTCTTTGTCTTGTTTTTTAAATCCTTCTTCAATTTTTTTACCTATTTCTTTTTGTTTTTTCTTTTGTGTTCCAGAAGCACCTCCTCCTCTGTGAAGTGGGTAAGTACCTAATTCATCAACATTATAATAAGGACTTTTTTTATCAATTTTTTTAAATTTGTCTTTTACACCAGGTCCCGGTTTAATTTCTAAAGGAAACAATTTTTTACGTATGCTTTTAATAATTTTAGGTGCTTTTGTTACTACTGACATTATGTTCCTGGGTAATAAGCTTTTGGTGTAATGTGTGTACTAGAAGCTGAACCATCTTCTGCAAGAGCTCTTGCTAATTCATCTTCATAATATAATTTCATTTGTTGAACTAATTGTGGTTGATATTTTTGTGCAAGATAAAAAGCTAAACCTGAAGTCATACAAGGGACAAATCTAAAAGGTATGTCTGTTGCATTTGTATAATCTCCAACGTCTTGAATTCTTTTTATATAATAGAAATGCATATCTTTAGATGCATTAGTTGAATCTGGTGTAGGGTAAACACTAATACTAACATGATCAATAAATCTTTGTACCCAATATTGATTGGGTGTTCCTTTAGAAAGTTTGTTTGAAAAACCTGCATAAGTAGATCTATCTACTTTTGTCATTGGACTATCAGATTGAGTTGTTTGAGTTCTATTATTTCTTAATTGTGCTTCAAGGACATCGGATATTCCATAGATACCGTTTGGATTTGAAGTAGCACTTGTACCATCTGCAGCTGCTCTAAAAAATTTATACTCGGCTTGTCCTTCTATTAAATCAAGATCAAGTTCTCCTATTTCCCAATAGTGAATACCTCTATTACCCCATTCTTGAAAAACAATGTTAAGAGATCTTCTAGCTGATTTCATTTGATAACCAGCTACTGAATTTAATCCAATACGTTCAAAAGATTCTTCTATAATTTCATCAATAGAAAAAGTTTTGTCGAACGTTGTAGTGCCCGAGGTAGTATTAGCCATTTAATCTCCTAGCCAGTATATCCAATTGTGACAGAAGTAGTATTAGTTAAATCTAAATATACTCCAGTTCTACATCTAATACCGCTTCCTGGTACATAAACGTCTAAACCTTCTGTTCCACAATTTGCTTCATACACTAAAGCTCCAGTTGCATCTGTTCCATCGTAAATTTTAACATTACTGTTCGCAACTCCTTCAGCTTGAATATAAGTTATTCTAGCTGGTCCAATAAATGAACCTGAAGCATCTGTTGCTTTACCAAATCTACCGTCAGAAGTTCTGCATGAAAACTGTTGATCTGATGTTGCCATATTTGTTTCTCCTTAAAATTAATATGTGGGGCCGGAGCCCCACATTAATTATTTATTACGCGTCTGCGTATGGTGTTACTATTGTACCTGATCCAAGCAATAAAGAATTGTGGAC
>Ga0181380_1001076_pt1 | contig 12090 bp, 30 predicted proteins | sample 3SPOviralmetaG_FD_130116 | JGI IMG/M metagenome (GOLD analysis project Ga0181380, IMG submission 130116) | Marine viral communities from the oligotrophic San Pedro Time Series (SPOT) site, San Pedro Channel, CA, USA - 3 SPOT_SRF_2009-08-19 | ecosystem: Environmental > Aquatic > Marine > Strait... | reverse complement strand
TCTAAAGTATATAGATTAAAAGATAATAGAATTGGTATTATATATAATAGTGGTTACGTAAGAGTAAGTAGAAAATTAAATAAAAAATATAATGATTATAAATTTCAAATGAAATTTCTATATCAAATAAATAAAAAAGTTGAAGTGTTTGAAACTTGTAGTAAATTTCCATATAATGTAAGAATTATGATAGAAAAAGAATGTGAAAGATTTAAACACTTACAAAATTTTGAAAATAAAAATTGTTAAAAAATGAAAACAATAAAATTAAATAAAAAAGAAATAGAATTAATAACTGAATCTTGTAAATTTTTCATGGAAATATTAAAAGAAGATTCAACATTTGAAATTTCAAATAATAATAAATTCTACGATTTAAATGACATATTAATAAAATTAAAATAAAATGAATGAACAATTAAAAAAACAAGTAATGAATCAATTCATATTAAATATGACTAAACCAACTGGATTAAGTCCATTGGAATTAAGAGAAAAATTATTAAAATTAAAAAATCAACTTAAATGAAATTCACTAGAATAGATAAAAAAAGATTTAATATATTTTATAACCGATTAAAAAATAAAAGTAATGACAAAAGTAAAAAAAATAAAGTTTGATAGAAATGAAGTATACAATCATTATATACAAAGTTTTTCAGATGAATTAGATAATAATGAAATAAATGACTATATTGATAAAATAGAATTTTTATATAAAGAAAACGATGATGAAGATTTTAACTTCTTAAAAAATCAAGACTTATTAGAAATTGATGATATGTGGTCAAATTATTGGGAAAGTTTTAAATGGTGTTTTCCAAATAACTTAAAATTAAAATAAAATGAATGATAGTATAGTAAATATAATAGATTATGTAGTTGAAAACTACGAATATTTAAATACAATTGAAAAGTGTCAAGTATTAATTAATAAATATGATATTGATATAACCGACGATATAGTTGATTATATCGAAGAATATGATTTTGATAATTGGTTAAATAAAAGAACAAAAAAATACGTTACAAATGAAAACAATTAGTGATAATAATATAAAAGATAATAAATTAAAACAAAAAATAATTAATTTAATGGCAATTGAAAAAATTAAATATAGTTTAAATAATTTTAAAAATTGCTATACACAACATCAACCGAAAAATATTCAAAAGTATTTTTCAAATGAGTTAGAAAGAATTAATAAAGAATTAGATAAAATAAAAATATAATAAAAAGTGGAGGTTTATAACTTTCTTTTCTGATACCACTATAAAAACTGTTGAACAAGTTCGAGATAAATGGTTTGTGTGAGTTCGATTCTCACCTATCTCTCTAAATTAAAAATTATGATAGTAAAAAGAAATGATTTAAATAGATTAATAATAAATGACTTTATTTCAAATAAATTACCAAATGGTTATAAAAAACATCTAAATGATAAATATGTTTGGTCATTAGTAAATGAATTAGATGATAAAGTTTGTTACATTAAAACTTCAATGGGTGAAGAAAAAATATATCTTCAAGATAAAGATGATGTAGATTACAGTGTTGAAAGAATTAATGAAACAATTGAAAATCTAGATGCAATATATAAAGAAGAAGAATTAATTGATAAATATTGTTCAGAAAACGGTTGGACGTATTCAGGAACATAAAATAAAATAATATGAGTAAAATAGAAAATTGTATAGGAAGTGGAGTTAAAATAACTCAAGTTGAGTTCAATATCGGTCTTAACGGTCATATGTATACTGAAAACGGTGTTGCGGTATTATTACGACAAGCTGGATTTAAATTATATGACGATGCTTATTTTGTTGATAATGGTAAGTATTTAGGTAATGACGAACCAACCTTTGTAGGTTTGACTTCAATAATTGCTTCCGTAAAAGAAATAAAAGATAAAGTAAAAGATTTATGCGATATATTGCAACAAGATTGCATCGCAATTCTTATTGATAATTATGAAGGTAAATTAATATATAATAAAAGACATCTAAAGCAAGTACCTAAATTAAAATTTGATTCAGATTTGTTTATAGATGCATATAATAAAAATAAATTTAATAAAAATTTTAAATAATGAAAGATAAAAAATATATAACAGTTCTTGAAAATAGAAATGTTTGGCAATATGAATTAATAGAATGGTTTAAAAATAGTGAAGATGCTGAACAATTTTTAGATGATAAAGGTCATAATATGACAAATTGTCAATGGATGGAAACAAATGGTAAAATTATAACGTTTGATTTAGATAATCAGCATAGATATGATATAAATAATGATGGAACAAGAGAAATTTGTGGATAGTTGTGATAAATGCAACAATAAATATACATTTATAAAAACATCTGAAAACCATTATTTATGTATGGTTTGCGGTGTTGTAAAAAAAATAAAATAATTATGAAAAATACGTTACAAACTAATATTGAAAGTGATAATATTAGTAAAGAAATAATAAGTATGTTCAGCGAGTTAGAAGTTGAAGATATCAATGAAATAAATAAATTAAAATATGAATAAATTTTGTAGATGTGGTTCAGTACTACACCCAGTTAGAATAGAATTAGGTTATAATAAATGTGTACAATGTTCTGAAATACAACAAGTTAGCTATGTACCTATAATAGAACATAAAACTGGAAATAGTATACAAATCGTGTCACAAGAATTAAGTAACTTAGTACATAAATCATGGAGAAGAAAATAAAAAATATAGTAGATTGTATTGAGCCTGTAGTATATGAACAAATTTGGGATACTATTCACTGGCAAATTCACGACAGTCCAGATGTAAAAAATTTAGACGATAAAGAGTTAGCCCAATTTGAAATTAAAATATACAATTTATTATTAAAAGAATTAAATAAACAAAAATTAGCTAGATAAAATGCTATACACTAAATAAATAAATATGAATAAAATAGATTTAAAAAACTATACAGATATACTAGATTTAAAACAAAATGTTGAAAATCATATTGATACATTTTCAGTTGAATATGCAATTAATAAAATTTATCCTGAACTTATGAAATCTAAAAAGTTTTCAATTCAAAATGTAATTGACTATATGACAATTAAAATTATGGAATTAGATGCTAAAAAAGAATGGTTAAAAGATATAGATGATGATTACATTGACTAAAAAGAAAAGAAAAAATAAAAAAAATGTTCTATTAAAAATGACAAAACAAGAAATTGATTTGTTTGAAATAGAATATTGGAAACGATATAATATTGTGCGGTAGAGCAGATGGTCAGCTCGCGAGCCTCATAAGCTCGAGGTCGGTGGTTCGAGTCCACCCCGCGCACTAAATTGGAGACGAATATACCTGAGCGCGATACAATTTAAAATATCAATGCAATCAAACCGTCGTCTCCTTATGCGAAAATAGCTCAATTGGCAGAGCATTAGATTTCCAATCTAAAGGTTGTGGGTTCGAGGCCCACTTTTCGCTCTAACTTTAAATTAAATAAAATGGATTATATAGAAAAATTAGAAAAATATTTTGTAGATAAACACGAATGTGGCTCAGTAAAAATAGGTGATAATGTTGGTTGGAATGCTGATTTAGAATTATCTGAGTGGAATACAGCTGACGGATATGAAATATATGTTATGACTAACGATGCTAAAAACGTTGATTGGGAATATGATGTATACTATTATGAACCAAGCTTTGATACGATTATAAATAGAATTGAAGAAACAGTTCAAGACGTTGGGTATGATATAAAAATTCATATGAACATAGAACAGTTTTTACCTGAAGAAGAAATACTTAACTGGTTGAATGTAAGAGAAGATGAACCAATATTTTAAATAAATTAAAATGCTGAAAAACAAACACTTAAAACTAGACCATGACGATTTGAGGGGGCAAGCACTTATATACATTATGAGTAGACAAGGTCCTTTAGATGAAAAAATAAAAGACTGGAAAAATATGACTCCTGATTCATTCTTTGGTCCTACTAAAGAAGAAATAGCTAAGCAAGTTGAATGCTTAACTAGAAAACAACAGTTGTTAAAATATATGTACAATATAATAGTAAACAATGACTCCTGAAGATTTAGAAAAACTATCACAATTAGTAGCTGATAAAATATTATTAGCTTTTGATGCTAGAATACAACAAGACTTTAAACCTATGACACCCAAAGAATTCTTTGAGGCTGAAACAGATGGGTTTGGTAATATTAAACATCCTACTAAAAAAGATATGCTAAAAGCTCAATTAATAGATTTAGATATTAAAAGAGCTAAGTTATTAGCTGATGAAAAATATGAATTAGTAATAGAATTAAATGAAATATATGACAGAATTAAAAAAGAATATGACAAACTTTAAACCAATGCTGGCTCATCCAGTATCTAAAACAATTAACTGGCAAAATGAAAATGAAACGCATTTTATTCAACCAAAGCTTGACGGTGTACGATGCATTATTACTCGCTATGGAGCCCATAGTAGAAACGGTAAGCAATTCCACAATTGTAAACATATACTTACTGAGCTTAAACCACTTTTTGCTGATAACCCCTTTCTTATTCTTGATGGTGAGCTTTACAATCATAAGTTTAAAAATAATTTCAACAAGATTATATCACTTGTTAAAAAGCAAAAGCCAACACAAGCTGATAAATTTGAGTCAGCAAGTTATTTACAGTTCCATTGCTACGACTTATTTTCTAGTTATCTAAAATTTATTGATCGTACACTTGCTATTACAAATCTTAAAAGCAAATACAAACTTAAATTCACTCATGAAGTTGATACTAAAGTAGTTTGGAATGATGATGGACTAAACAAATACCACAAACAAAACAAAGCAAACGGTTACGAGGGCTCAATGCTTAGAACAAATAGCTTATATGAACAAAAACGAAGTCACACACTACAAAAAGTAAAAGACTGGTCGGATACTGAAGCAACTATTACAGGTTATGTTGAAGGTAAAGGCAAGTTTGCTAAAGGTCTTGGTAAGTGGCTAGCTGTTGATAAAGACGGTAGAGAAGTTGAAATACCTTGGCCTACACTAACTATTGAAAACAGAAAACAAATGTGGCAAGCAAGAAAAGAATATATTGGTAAGCTATTAACATTTGAATTTTTTGAAAGAACTCCAGCCGGAGCTTACAGATTTCCAAGAGCTAAAACAATTAGAAACTATGAGTAGTTTTTCTATTGCTTTTCTATTTGCATTATCGGCATATGTAGTAGCTTTACTAGGCGATACACTTAAACTTAAACAAGGATTAGTAATGCTTATGCCTATAATGTTTGCATTTGATGCTGTAACAATTTTTATGATTGCATCAATTGTTCAAATAAAATTAACAATAGCTGTTGGTGTTATGGCAGGCACTATGCTTAAGGTTATTGTATTTGTAATGTATCAAAAATATAAATAATGAATGAAGATATAATTATATTAGGTCTAGGATTAATGTGGATTCTAATATGTATAATTGGGTTAATAATTAATAAATGAGTTTAGGAAAACTAATAGTAAATAATAAAGTTTATATAATTAATACCGATGTGTCTCATAAAGTACAAGAACAAACTATTAATTCAATACTTAATAGTTATGCTGGTGCTGAATGGGAATGGTTTGATGAAATAACAATTAAAGATGTAATATGAAAAACAAAAAATTAAAATCAACTAGAATAGGTATAAGGTTTGAATTTAAACCTTATTTAATTGGTGACATACCACCAAGTTTTGATAAGCACGACAAAAATAAATGGTTGTGGTATAATAGTAAAGGATTAACTTGGATTCATAAAATGGATTAATATGAGTAAAAAAATATATAAACATTTGCTATACACGAACAAATTCGAAATAGCAACAAAAATTAAAGAATTTAGAAAACCTAAAAAAAGAAATAGAAGATGAAGTGGTATAGCCACCCAACATATAAATTTCATTTAAAAGAAATAGACAGTGGTAAGCTAATAGACCCCGACCATATGCCTTATATACAATGGCCAAGAAGTTTGGCTAATTCATTTGAAAGGTCATGGAACAGGATAGGTATATTAGATTTAAATGATTTATTACAGGAAGGCTATTATTGTTTTTATAGAGCTTGGTTAAAACTTGATTGGAATATGATTAATGCAGCACCAGAAGAAGAACAAACTGGTATTATAATTAATTATATTAAAATTAATATTAAAAACGGCATTAAACGGGCCATAGCTCACGATAGAGATACTATTAGGATTCCTGAGGCATATTATAAGTTAAAGCCTCACGGAGCTGCATATGAAGGTAAATATGATTTAAACTATCAAATGGATATATTCTTAACTAGAACATTTGCATCATTTTTCAATGCACATTATATGGATGTAGTTGATCAAATATCAAATTATAATAATGATAGATTAAATGAACATTTAAATGATGTTATGAATATATTTTTAACACCTTTTGAAAAAGATATTATATGCATGTTTTATGGTATAGATGAACCATTCGATAGAAAAGTAAGTTTAGCTAGAATAGCTGAAAAGTATAACAAATCAATTGTATGGATTAAGAAAACAAAAGCTAAAGCTTTGCAAAAATTAAAACAAATTGAAGTAAAAGAAATAATTGAAAAATTTTTAGAAAAATAGTATACATTACTAGTTTTTTATGTAATATATAATAAGACAATGGAACATAAACATATACTTTACGACATTGAAGATGATGCAATAGATAGAGGTGATACTTCAAATCTATCTGAAGCACTAAGTTATTTTAACATCGATACATCGACAGATGATAAAAAAGATACTGATACACAATTGCATGGCGATGCCCTTTATCATAATTTGTATTATAAAGATAAAAAGTATGCAATTAGACAATTAAAAATGAAAAATAAAAAGTGGCACAAAACAACTAATTATGAATATACGAGAAAAATTAAGTAGAATACAATATGAATTTAAATCCAGAAAGTCTCGTTATAATGCTTTTGGTAAGTATAACTTTAGATCGGCTGAAGATATACTTGAATCATTAAAGCCATTAAATGAAAAGTATGGCGTTTATTTTATAGTTAAAGAAAACTTAACTATGGGAGATTTTCCTATAATACATTCAACAGCTAACATTGTTGATGCTGAATCAGGCGATACAATAGAAGCTACAGCAATAGTTGGTATTGATTTAAATGCTAAAGGACAGCAAATGCCACAGAGATTTGGTAGTGCGTCCTCATATGGTAAAAAATATGCGCTGGGTAATTTATTATTAATTGATGATACTGCAGATGCGGATGCTACAAATGTACACGGACAAGACACATCGTTTAAATCTAAAGTGCAAAATTTAGAAACTAAGATAGCAGCAACTAAAAAACCATTAATTAATAAAGCTAATATAGAACAGGCAAAGAAATTTTTATCTAATGGTGGATTAATGAAGACACTTGAAGATAAATATACAATAACCAGTGAAGCTAGGACTGAGCTTGTAAATGAATAAAGAGGAAATATTAAAGAAACTAAAATCTGATGAACACTATTATGGTGATTATGGTAAACAGTTTCTTTCTAATAGTGACATAAGAGCACTATTAAATAATCCTCTTGATTTTAAGAAGCCTAGTGAACCTTCTACTGCTTTTGCAATAGGTGGTTATTTTCATACGTGTATACTCGAACCTCATAAACTAGATAAGTATAAAATAATTAACGCAACAACAAGGAACACAAAAGTCTACAAAGAACTCTCCGGCGGCGAGATATGTTTGTTAGAACATGAAGCGGATTCTATCCAGAACATGCGTGAGAGAGTCCTTGAAGTTGAATTATTTAAAGACTTAATACAAGAAGGTAAAGTTGATTATGAGGTTCCGGGTGTCACCGAATTAGAAGGTGTGACATGGAAAGGTAAAGCAGATATTATTAACCATACACAACAACTAATAGTAGATTTAAAAACTACATCATCGATCGATTCATTTCGTTCTAGTGCATATAAATTTAATTATGACAGCCAAGCTTACATATATTCTAAACTGTTTGGCTATGAGCTAGTGTTTATAGTAGTAGATAAAAAAACACATCAATTAGGTTTATATGACTGCAGCAGTGATTTCCTGCAATCAGGACAAAATAAAGTTGCAAGAGCAGCCCAAGCTTATAATGAATTTTTCGGTAATGAGCAATTTGATTTAACACAATTTTATATTTCAAAAACACTTTAATTTAAATTAATTTAATATGGCAAGAACTAAAAAAATGACCTGTGATGTTACAGGTATAACTACAAATACAAAAAACTTTTATTCTAATCAATCGCATGTTAAAGCTGTAGACAACTTAAGAAGAACTACAGGCGCGAACAAAGATCAGCTTAGAAGATTATTCACTCAAATAAATAGTTATTAATGGCAGGTATTGTAAAAGGAAGTATTAATTTATCTGCAATACCTAAAGATAAGATTATTGATGGTAAGAAAGGTAAGTATTTACCTATCACTATAACGGTTAACGATGAGGTTGATCAATTTAATAATCAAGGGCCAATGATTGTTTCTCAATCTAAAGAAGAAAGAGAATCAAAAGTTGATAAAGTTTATTTAGGTAATGTGCAAGTAGTATGGAGTAATGGTTCATTTCCAGATCCACCACCAAGAGATGGTCAACCGGCGATGCAAATGAACACTCCTAAGGAACAAGAACCAGATTTACCATTTTAGTATGATAAATGACATCGAGATTAATGGTTTCGATATAGATATATTTAATCAATATAATCTTAAAGTTGGTGAGCAAGAGGGCGTTTGTCCTCTTTGCTCTGCTGACAGGAAACCTGCTAACCAGAAAAAGAAATGTGCATCTTACGACTGGAAACGTGGTCTTGGAACTTGTCATAATTGTAATAATACATTTCAGCTACATACCTTTAAAAGGAAAAACCCTGATAAAGAATATGTTAAGCCGGAACCTATTACAAATACTAAACTAAGTAATAAAGTTATTCAATGGTTTAAACAGCGTGGTATATCAGAAAGTACTTTAGATAAAATGAAAGTATCTGAAGGATTAGAATATATGCCACAGACAGGACAAAAAGAAAACACAATCCAATTTAATTACTTTATTAATAACGAATTAACAAACATAAAGTATAGAGATGGAAGAAAAAATTTTAAACTTGTTAAAGGTGCAGAAAAAATATTTTATAATATTGATTCTACTCTTGGTCATAGATATGTGGTTATTGTGGAAGGAGAGATTGACGCTTTATCTTTTATTGAAGCTGGGATTGATTCAGTGGTTAGCGTCCCAAACGGAGCTACAATTAATAACACTAACCTTGATTACTTGGACAACTGCATTGATTATTTTGAATCAAAAGAAAAAATCATTCTCGCAGTTGATCAGGATGAGGTAGGAGAAAATCTTAAGCAAGAACTTATTCGAAGACTCGGAGCAGAAGCGTGCTATACGATCGACTTCGGTAATCACAAAGACGCTAATGAATTTCTTATTCACAATGGGAGCGACATGCTTGCTGGCATCATTAATAATGCTAGCCCCGTCCCTCTTGAAAATGTTTTAACATTATCAGATGTAAGTAATGAATTAAAAGAGTTTATTAAAGAAGGTTTCAAACCCGGTTATCAAATCGGGTTAGAGCCTTTTGATAATATATTTTCAACATATACTGGTCAGTTTATTACAGTAACAGGCGTACCTAGTTCAGGTAAATCAGATTTTGTAGATAGAATGATTATAGGTTATTATTTAAAATATGGTTGGAAAACAGCTTTTGCTTCACCAGAAAACAAACCTACGTTTCTACATGGTCATAAGCTTATTCGTAAAATAGGCGGTTGGATGCCAAGAGAAACAGATATAGGGTCTGATAAATGGAATGAAGTAACTGATGTAGTTAACAATAACTTTTTCTTTATAGAGAATGAAAGATATGATTTAGATTCTGTTTTAGAAAAAGGTGCAGAGCTTGTAAAACGTAAAGGTATAAAGTGTTTAGTTATAGACCCTTACAATAAAGTTAAGATGAATGGTGCTAGTAATATGAGTATTACAGATGCTACTATGGAATACTTAACTAGAGTTGAAGCTTTTGCTAAGAAGCATGATGTACTTGTTATTGTTGTAGCTCATCCCACTAAAATGTATAAGAAAGATGATGGTACTATTGACGAACCTAATATGTATAATATTAAAGGTGGTGGTGAATGGTATGATGCATCTTATCACGGATTGCTGGTACATAGAGATTATGAAAAGCAAACTGTAAAAGTTAAAGTTCTTAAAGTAAAGTTTCAAAACTTAGGTGAGAATCAAGCTGAAGCGCATTTTACCTGGGATAAAGTAAGCGGTAACTATATACCAATAACACAACAAATAAAAAATGATATGCCATGGGAAGTGGATTAGTAGGTAGAGGAAAAAAAGATGCATATAAAATGCCGTTCTACTCAACTAGTATGGAAGAAGAAACATGGCAAAAGCATTGTATTGATAATAATATAAGAATATCACCTTATGGTATACATCAAGAACCTGGTAAATGGAAAATAGCAATTGCTTTTGGTTTATATAAGAAAGGCGAGACTATAAGTTTTTCACCAAGTGTTTATGATAAACATACTATATGGCCTGAATATTATAAAATGTGTAAATACTATTATGATAAACATACAAGATGAATATAGAGGCTTATTAGCTGGTGTATTATATAGTGGCAAAGCAAAAGAAGATCGAACAGGTACAGGTACTAAATCTTTATTTGGCAGAACAATAAAGCATGATATGTCACTTGGCTTTCCATTATTAACAACTAAAAAAATATATTTTAAACATGCAGTTACGGAACTATTATGGATATTACAAGGTCGTACTGATATTCATTACCTTCAGTCTAATGGTGTTAGTTACTGGGATGCTGATTATAATAGATCAGGTAGAACTGACGGCACGCTTGGTCCTATTTACGGCAAGCAGCTTAGGGACTTTAATGGTATTGATCAGCTTAAACGAATACTCATCCAAATTAAAGAAGAGCCAAGCTCGCGGCGCATTATGGCAAGCTTATGGAATCCCAATGATATGGATGATATGGTGTTACCTCCTTGCCACTATGGTTTTCAAATATATATAAATGATGGAAAAATTAATCTTATGTGGCAACAACGATCAGTTGATGTTTTCCTTGGGTTGCCTTATGATATTGCAATGTATGGTTTATTACTTAAGTTACTTGCTAAAGGGAATGGCTATAAAGAAGGTCAGCTTATTGCTTCCCTTGGCGATTGTCATTTGTATAGCAACCATATCGAGCAAGCTAAACAACAACTTAATAATGATTTTAGGGAACTACCTAATGTTGATGTTTCTCTCGGACTTACTGTTGAACAAGGACCACGTGAGTTTATAGTGATACCTACATTAGATATGATTAAAATAAAAAATTATAATCCACACCCACCAATTAAAGCAAAATTAAATACATGATAGAACTAAAAAGCGGTAAGTACAAAATATACCATATACCTGGAGTTAAGATTGGTTGTACAACTAATATTAAAAAACGTGTAGAAAAAGAACAAGGTTATAAACCTGGTGAATACGATATACTATATGAAACAGATGATATAGTAGAGGCCTCGGAAGCTGAAAGAACTTTGCAAGAAGAACTTAAATATAAAAAAGATATTAAATTATATAAAGATTTATTTACTAAAAAAATGAATAAACATAGCTCATCACAAGCAACAACAACATTTAAAATATCGCCTAGTGATATTAATGCTGAATTTTTAAGAAATATAGTATTAAAATTTGCTGAAGATACATTTGAATTAAACAAACAAGAATATATAGATTGGATATTAGCTAATGTACATGCTAGCCAATTTGGGCCAGGTACATGCTACATATATAATAAAGCTTTTATAGAAGCATTTTCTAATAATGATTCGTCTTTTAATAAAATAAGAAGCTGGGCTAAACAACGTAACCTTTATCAAAAAGGTGATAGCAAAACACAGTATGTTAAATTAATGGAAGAAGCAGGTGAGCTTG
>Ga0181380_1001075_pt1 | contig 12096 bp, 12 predicted proteins | sample 3SPOviralmetaG_FD_130116 | JGI IMG/M metagenome (GOLD analysis project Ga0181380, IMG submission 130116) | Marine viral communities from the oligotrophic San Pedro Time Series (SPOT) site, San Pedro Channel, CA, USA - 3 SPOT_SRF_2009-08-19 | ecosystem: Environmental > Aquatic > Marine > Strait... | reverse complement strand
TGCTAATAAGATTAAAAGGGGAGAAGACGTACCTGATCACTGGATAGTCGGCATCAGTGGACAGAGATTGCTAGAGCAAAACCTAGTAACAGAACAAGACCTAAAGCCTTATAAAAAATATCTTGATTATCAAAGGCAAAGCTTTAAGGTAAATATTTAACAGGTTTGGTCATAGTAGAAATCTGCTAACTACCCTCCTTATGGTAATTACGGGATGCCATTTGGGGGGTCTTTTTTTATGCAGTGGATATATTATATTTTTTGCTATATGATAAAAATGTGAAACAAATTTGATAACGGTTAGCTATATGACAGAAAAGATTACAGATAGTTTACTTGAAACCATGCGTAGATCGTTTGTAGAGGGCGTGGAGAATGATCAAGGCATTCGGGAGTATCCAACGGTGGAGAAACTTTGCGCTTCTTACAACGTCTCTAGGGCGTCTCTGTACCGAAAGAGTTCTTATTCTGAATGGCAGCAACAGCGCAATGAGTGGCAGAGCGAGTTTACACAAACATTAAATATGAAACGTGCTAAAGAAATGGCCTACAAAGCTGCAAAGCTAGATGAAGCATCTCTCAAGATAGCACAGATGGGTTTATCAAAGGTCACAAGAAAGCTTTCAGACTCAATTGAAGGTGAGAAACATGGTCAAGACAGTCTAACAATAAAAGAATTTCATGATCTTATGGATACAGCTTTAAGGTCTCAGAAAATGGGTAAGCTTGCTCTAGGACAGGCTGACGAAATAACAAAGGTAGTATCAGATGATGGTATCCCCCACAGCCTCACAAGACTTATTAACCAATTGGATGAGCTTGCAGAAGAAAAGTCACAAGGGGCTGTTCACCTTATACAGTGATTGGTTCTCCACAGCGAGACCAGAGCAACTTACTCCTAAAGGAGAATGGAATGTCTGGTTAATTCTTGCAGGTAGAGGTTGGGGTAAGACAAGAACAGGCGGTATGGACGCTATCTTGTATGCTCTTAAAAATCCTAACGTCAGGGTTGGTGTGGTTGTTCCAACCTTTGGAGACTTAAAAAGAGTGGCTTTTGGTGGGGAAAGTGGAATACTTTCTTTTCTCCCACGAGAATGCTTGTTGTCGGGCAGGGGGCAGGGCTACAATAGCGCAGCGCAAGAAATACGATTGTCCAATGGTAGTATTGTTCAGGGCTTCTCAGCGGCAGAACCAGAGCGTTTAAGGGGAGTTCAATTTCATAGGGCATGGTGTGATGAGATAGCTGCTTGGCGGTATCCAGAAGCATTTGACCAATTGATGTTTGGTTTAAGGTTAGGAACAAACCCTCAAGTTGTTATCACAACAACACCAAAACCAACTAAATTAATTAAAAATTTGGTAAAAAATCAAGGTTCGATAATAACCAGAGGTAGCACTTTTGATAATGCAGAAAATCTTGCACCTGCTGCACTGCAACAATTAAGAGAAAAGTATGAAGGAACTAGATTAGGTAGGCAAGAATTGTACGCAGAAGTTCTTGAGGATATTGAGGGAGCTTTGTGGTCATGGTCGATAATTGAAAAAGCTAGAATATCAAAAGAAAATATGCCAGAATTACAACGGATAGTTGTGGCTATTGACCCTGCTGTAACAAACTCAGAGGATAGTGATGAAACAGGAATTGTTGTTGCAGGGAGATCAGAAGAGGGTTCTTTCTATATTATTGATGATCTCAGTTTTTACGGCAGTCCTGATGCTTGGGCAAGGCAAGCGGTGGAAGCTTTTCACGAATACAAAGCAGATCGAATTATTGCCGAAGTAAACAATGGTGGAGATTTGGTTGAGAAAGTGATAAGAACAGTGGATAGACAAGTGCCATACAGCGCGGTCAGAGCAAGTCGAGGTAAGATGATTAGGGCTGAACCAATTGCTGCACTGTATGAACAAGGGAAGGTATATCATGTTGGAGAGTTTAAAAAGTTGGAAGATCAAATGACAACTTTTACACCTACGGCTAGACAATCACCTGATAGAATGGATGCCTTAGTTTGGGCTGTCACAGAATTGACGCAGAGAAGCGGCAAGCCAGTTTGGAGAATTTCTTAATGGGTATCGTTGATAATATCAAAAATCTTTTCGTAAATACTATGGAAAGAAAAGAAGCACCAAAAGTTTTTGTTGGTGGTGCGGCAATGTATAGCCATAGTCGCAGAGATAATTTTAAAAGCTATGCTAAAGAAGGTTATCAAGAGAACGCAATTGTTTATAGATGTGTTAATGAAATAGCTAATGGTGCGGCTGCAATACCCTTTAGATGCTTTCAGGGAGATATTGAGTTAGATTCTCATCCACTAATATCTCTGCTTAACAGACCAAATCCAACGCAATCAGGAATTGAATATCTTCAGTCACTTTATTCTTTTCTATTATTATCTGGAAATAGCTATGCTTTAAGCAGTTCGGTAAATAGTATTCCATCTGAATTATATCTATTACGTCCCGACAGAATGGAAGTTGAGCCTAGTGCTACATCTATTCCTAAGTCGTACAAATATAAATTGAATAATCAGGTCGTTGCTCAGTATGAAGCAGACCCAACTACTGGTCAGTCAGAGGTAAAACACTTTAAGTTGTGGAATCCTCTTGACGATTTCATGGGGTGTTCTCCTTTAATGGCTGCGGCAGTTGATTTAGATCAGCATAACATGATTGCCAAACATAATATTGGTTTGCTTGTAAATGGTGCAAGACCATCAGGGGCAATAATATTTAAGCCTCAAGATGATCTAGGTAACAGTACCATGCTATCAGACGGTCAAAGGCAACAAATATCCCAAGATTTAGAACAACGGTTCACAGGAACTAAGAACGCAGGTAGACCAGTTTTGCTTGAAGGTGATTTTGATTGGAAAGAAATGGCAATGTCACCAAAAGACATGGATTTCCTACAGAATAAGCATATGGCGGCAAAAGATATTGCGCTTTGTTTTGGAGTTCCATCACAACTTATTGGTATTCCTGACAGTCAAACATATGCAAATGTTCAAGAAGCAAGGCTAGCATTGTATGAAGAAACAATAATACCTCTTGCTGAAAGGGTTACAAATGATTTGAATGAGTGGATTTCTCCAAGTTTTGGCGATGACATACGCATTACATTAGATATTGAAAGTATCCCTGCCATGACTGAAAGGCGCAGAAGGATTTATGAAAATGTAACAGCGGCAGTCAGAGAAGGAATTATAAGTAGAAACGAAGCCAGAGAAAGGCTTGGACTAGAACCAATTAGCGGAGGTGATGAAGTATTTATTGCCGCTAACTTATTCCCATTAGGAGGAACAGATGTTGCAGAAGATGAAGGAATTGATCCAGAGGATGCTTCTAAGGAAGCCTATGGAGAAGACTACGGTAAAAAAGAAGAAATCAGGAAAGACGTCTTCACAAGCCAAGGCGAAGCGGAAGACAGGGCAGAAGAAATAGGTTGTATAGGCTCTCATATGCACACTGAAGACGGTGAAACAATATGGATGCCTTGTCAGACGCACGATGAATATGCAGAGCTAACTGGTGAAACTGTCAAAGATCATTATGATGATGATAAAAGAAAAAAGCCTAAAAAAAGAAAAAAACCAAAATACAAAGAAGAGTTTGAAGATTATCAATCTAAAGCAGAGAGTGATGTAGACACAAAGCCAACTGCGGCTATGGCTATAAATGCAACAAGGGGTTTAGAGCTACGGAAGGAATACGGCAGAGGCGGCACTAATATCGGTGTGCAACGTGCATCAAGTTTAAAAAATAGAGAAACTCTTAGTCCAAGCACAGTGAGAAGAATGCATTCGTACTTTTCAAGGCATGAAGTGGATAAGCAGGGTCAGGGATTTAACAGGGGTGAAGAGGGTTTTCCAAGCGCAGGTCTGATTGCATGGCTGTTGTGGGGCGGTGACGAAGGACAATCATGGGCAAAAAGAAAAGTAAAAGAGCTAGACGCGGAAAGAGATAAGCAAGAAGAGCTTGAAGAACTTATAACCGCAGCATTTGTTGAAACCAAAGCCCCAATATCAGCGGCAGTTAAGAAAGGTTTAGCAGAGAAGGTAAAAGATCATAATGAACAACACGGTGATAAGAAGGGTAAGAAAGTTACTCAATCAATGTTAGAAGCTGTATTTAGGAGAGGTGTGGGAGCGTACAACACCAATCCTCAATCTGTAAGGCCAACTGTTAGAAACGCTGATCAGTGGGCTTATGCAAGAGTAAATGGATTTCTTAGTGCAGTAAGGACAGGAAGATTCAAAAGCGGAAAGTATGATACCGATCTTTTACCAAAGGGGCATCCACTTTCCACAAGAGATTAAATATAACTGGATAAAAGCTTTCGCCACTGTTGTCCTTTGGTATCTTTAAATCCTGATTTTTCTGTGAGTTTCATTCTCAGGCTAATATGCTCATCAGCTATTCGTTCAAAGTTCCATAAATAATCATTCAAATAATCGGCATAGTGCATAGGATGTAGATGATGTTTGATATAATAAGAAATTGTTTTTTTCTCTACCATTTCTTTTAGCTCAAGGCTTCCTAATCCTTCATAGTATTTTTTGGGCAGTTGTGCAGATAATTTAGACGTAGGAGATTTGAAATAATAATCTAATCTAATATCTATAATCTTATATCGATATTCTACCCAAGGACTATCTGGTTTAATTCGATAAACTCCATCCTCTCTAATCTCCTTTGTATAGTCGTGAACAATAATTCCTTTTGGAAGCCTATGTTCTTCCCTTTTATCAAACCAATAATCATCACCTCTTTTAATTGGATGTGGAGCTTTCACTGTGTCATATTTCCATGTCCACCTACCATTTCTATAACCTAGAACTGGTTCTACCGTAGTAGCGATTTTGTGGTTTTTTTTTAACTGTTTTTGAGCTAATTTTCTTGTCGGTTCTATTAGAAATGGTTTCATGAATGTATCTTTATTTTGTTTTTTTAATTCAACAAAAAAACGATAGCTTATGTTACCAACCATCAAAAAGTTAGGCGCATCAAACTGTTCTTTGGTTTTTTCGGTATGAGCTTTATTGTATGGAGGATTAAGCCATTCGATAGTTTCTCTTTCAATTTCATTTTTAAATTCCTTATCAACAGGATAAACTATAATGTTTTTAACTTCATCCCACCAAGATTTGCTATTTCTGTGTTGGCTCATTCTTGCTGCTAATTTATCTGTTATGCCAACGTAAAGAGGTGTGTATTCTTGATCGCAAAGTATATAAACAACGGACTGATTATAGTCGTGCATATCCCCATTTCTTTCGGGAGCGTGGAAATGATCTATATGATTGACAACTTTATTCCCTGCTTTGTCTTTGCGAACCCAAGGCTTTGTTTTCAAATCAATTTTATTTTCGGAAACAATATAATCGGCTTCATACATGGGAGAGTCTCTAAGCATCTCTACTTTTTTGGTTTTAAGTACAGATATATCCTTTTTTGGTTCATCATCTATAAAAGGAGTCCAATCATTACTAGCTTTACCCATTTATAAATCCTCCAAAATAAGCCCATGCCAGAGGCAGATGAAATAATATAATAGTAAAAGCTAGAAAAATTGCTGTTTGTGTGGTAAGCTTAATTAAGTTCATTGGTTTCTCCATACACTAATGAGGTTTCTCCCCCAGAAAGGCCACCCTAATAGGTGGCTTTTCACTTGAGGAATGATATTAAATTACTTCCCCAGTAATAATATTCACAGGGTTTTCCCAACTATAGAAAGCGGCTCTTACTGCTTTTCTTTCTGCTTCTATTTGTTCTGGTGTTCTGTTTGCTTGAGCTTTCTTGTACTCTTTAAGAAATTCTGTAAGTTCAATATCTCTTGTATTATCAGCATATTCTTTTTGTTCTGCTGTAATGAAACCATTTTCAAAAAATTGTTCTACAATATCTTTTGGAGGAACTCTGTTATTGCTGATCCATCTGATTACATCACCATCAAAGTAAGTTTTTGTCTCAAATTTTTCTTTAGTATTGTAAGTCATTTTAATTTTACCTCTTTAAATTTTGCTTATGATTCGTTTTACCAAATCCTATTCAGAAAGTAAACACTTTATTTACACTTATGAAAGATAATAAGGTTATTTCCATAAATTACTTTCTCTGATATAAAAAAGTATGACTTTCCCTGTCTTCATAAAAGCATCTAGGAGCAAGATTTCTATCGCCAAAGAAATCAGAGAGGTGAGTAGGCTTAGATTACAATTTGAGAAGTCTTTAGAAAGTTCTTTAATCAGAGTTTTTTCTAAGTTTGGTAAGGCAGCGGCAAAAGAATTTGAGGATACTGGTTCTGTTGTGGATGCAGTACAGCCAATGCAACAGGAAATAGGTCAGATATTGTTTGCTCATTCTACAGCGGTTCTAACTAAGTTTGGTAATAGAGTATTTGAGAATAGAAAGTTAAGCTTTGAGAGTTTAATCAATACTTTCTACAGCAATGAGCAAGCTAGTAAGGTCGTAGGAATTGCGGCAGCTACACGAAATCAGATAAATCGCGCAATATTAAATGCTGAGAAAGAGGGTTTGGGTGTGCAACAGACCGCCAAACTCATCAGGGAGCGCACCAGTGGGGCTATTGGTAGGTCTAGGGCATCGACTATCGCTAGAACAGAAACCCATGCAGCGGCTTCTTTTGCCAACCATGAAGCGCAAAACCTTTTAAAGTTACCTAACCAAAAGAAAAGATGGGTATCAGTTGGTGATGGAAGAACACGTTCTCATCATGCCGCAGCTAATGGGCAAGAGGTGGGGATGGATGAAAAGTTTGTAATCCGTTTCAAGGGTCAAGAAATTTTAATGAACTATCCTCATGATGGTAGCGGTGGGGGGGCTAACAACGTCAATTGTCGATGCCTTGCGGTTTACTTTTCAGATGAAGATGAGATTGTGCCAGATATTGTAGAGGATACAGAGGTTGTTCTTGTCGATCTTCCAGAGGCTACATCTGAGCCAACTAGAACAGGGGCATCTTTAATTACAATATCTAATTTGATCATCAATGTGAAAACCAAGAAAAAGCTACAAGAGTTCGATGATCACATAAATGATAATACCAACGATCAGCAAAAAAGAATTATCAATAATAATGATAAACCAGAAAAGATTAAGAACTCTAAGAGAGGAAGATACTATCATCAAGGCAAAGAACTTTGGTCAGATTTAGACCGCGAAACTCTAGAACATGAGTATGGACATCATATTGATCATATTTTAGCAGATCAAACTGATCAAGACAAAGTGCGTGGAGGGTGGCTTTCTCTACAAGATACTAAGTTTCAGCAAGCGTTTTTAGATGATGCAAAAGATTTAGGATTAGGAGAGGAAGGAATAACGCTTAGTAATGGTATTTTAGGTCATCAGATTTCGGAAGGTTTTACTGATAAGTTGCCAGATTTAAAAGCATTTCTTTTAGAGTCTGTGGAGAAAACAAAAAAGAAAAGAAGTGGAAGAATTATAAGATACAAAACTACTGATGCTAAATTTGAAGGAGCAACAGGTATATCTGATATTATAGATGCAATGACTTCTGGTAGATTTTATACAAATTATCATGCTTGGGGTCATGGGGTTTCATATTATCGAAGAACTGGGAGTAAATATTATGAAACATTTGCTAATCTTTTTTCTTTATATGGAAGACCTAAAGCATGGAAGGAAGTAAATAAACTCTTTCCAAACCTTGCCAAACGATTTGAGGAAATGATGGAGGAATTAGACGTTGGATGATGAAGAATATGAACGTGCGGTAGCTATCGCATACACAGAAGAAGAGTGGGTTTCTATTTACAAGAAGCTATTTGGTGATTTGCCTGATAGTATAGATGATAATTGGGGTGCGTTTCCGATTGAAAAAGTTATTGATGCGGTTCTTGATAAGAGAAGATTACCCAACAAACCCTTGAATATTGCACAAGATGTTGTGCTTTAAATGTAATAGTTGATGTTTTATGGTGTTAATGCTATTTTGTGTTTAATGAGACATGAGGTATCGAATGCCGTTGCCTAAACCTAGTGTGGGTGAAAGCAGAAATGATTTTATGGGTCGCTGTCTTAGTGATCCCAAAATAGTGAGTGAGTTTTCAGGCCAAGATCAGAGGGTTGCAGTCTGTAGTACACAGTATGAGGGCAAAAAAATGACAGATGAACCCATTGAAGTAAATGAGTTTGAAGAAGATTTAGAAAATAAATTTGAAGATGAACAGCTTGATGTGGCCTTTGAAGTAAAAACGGCTGAAGATGATGAACAACAAGGTATGTTCTCAGGTTATGGTTCAATATTTAACAACAAAGACCTTGGAAACGATGTAGTCGTTCAGGGGGCATTTGCTCAATCTATAGGTCGTAAAGGCGCAAAGGCTGTCAAGCTTTTATACCAACATAAACAAGATGAGCCTATCGGGGTTTTTGATGAGATCATTGAGGACAGAAAGGGCTTGAAGGTTAAGGGTCGCTTGGCAATGGGTACTCAGAGAGGAAAAGAAGTCTATGAGCTTATGAAGATGGGCGCAATAGATGGTCTTTCTATTGGATACCGTGTTGATCCAAAAGGTTATGAATATGATGAAAAGAGAAAGAGACGATATTTAAAGTCTGTTGATCTTATGGAGATTTCCGCAGTTACTTTTCCAATGAATCCAAGAGCTAGGATACAAGCGGTAAAAGGTGCGGATCGCACAGTGAGGGAATGGGAGGAACTCCTACGGGATGTAGGTAGCCTATCTCGCACTGAAGCAAAGGCGGCTGCAAGCGCAGTTTCCAAGGCACTTGGACAGTGGGATGCTGTAAAAGAAGAACGGCCTGAAGTTCTTGAAGCAATTGATCGCTTCACAAATATCCTAAAAACTTAAATCTACGAAAGGTTAGTAAAATGACAGAAGAAGTCAAAACAGCCGTAGACGCAATGACAAGTGCCTTTGAGGAATTTAAAAAGGTAAATGACGAGCGTTTAGCGGAAATCGAAAGCAAAGGGGAAGCAGACCCACTTGTTGAAGAAAAGCTTGCAAAGCTAGAAGGTGAAATGGACAAGTTTGAGACTATCAATCAGTCTATCACTCAACAGCAAAAAGCTTCAGAGGGCATGGAAGGTAAACTTGCTGAAATTGAAACAATGTTGAAAAGACCTGCAAATGGTATTGAAGGTAAAGACATTGATGTTCAATTAAAAGCTTGGGATCAGTTCATGCGTAAGGGTGAAGATGGTCTTGATGAAATCGAAAAGAAAGCTTTGACAGTAGGAACAGCAGCGACAGCAGGTAATTTAGCACCTGCCGAATATGTTGAAGAACTGATCAAGGTTGTTACTGAGATTTCACCAGTTAGATCAGTTGCAAGAGTGCGTCAGACTTCAAACAAAGAAATTGAAGTTCCAAGCAAAACAGCAACATTTTCAGCAAGTTGGACTGCCGAAGGTGGTACACGATCTGAAACAACTGGCTACCAGACTTCATTGAACACGATACCAACACATGAGCTTTATGCTTTAGTTGATATTAGTTCACAGTTGTTAGAAGATAGCGTTTTTGATCTGGAAGCAGAAATGAACACTGAATTTGCAGAGCAATTTGCAAAAGCAGAAGGTGAAGCTTTTATTACTGGTAACGGTACTAATAAGCCTACTGGTTTGATGAACTCAACAACAGTTGGACATCAGGCAACAGGTGCAGCTTCAGCGGCTATTACTACAGATAACTTAATGGATATGGTTCATGGTTTAAAATCAGAGTACGCAAGAACTGCTACAATGATGATGAACAGATCAACATTAGGTATTATTCGTAAGCTGAAAGATACGGCAGGTGCGTATATTTTCCAAACTGGCTTTTCAGGTCAGTCTGGTTTGCCAAACACAATCCTTGGTCACCCATATGTAGAAGCGGCTGATGTTGCTGATGCAGCAAGTGGTGCAAGATCAGTTATCTTTGGAGATTTCCGAAGGGGCTATATGATTGTAGATCGTGTTGCTCTAGCAGTATTGCGTGACCCATTTAGCCAAGCGGCAACAGGTAATGTTCGGTACATTGCTCGTCGTAGGGTTGGTGGTGAAGTGGTTCTTGCAGAAGCATTAACTTCTCTGAAACACGCTACTTCATAAAATTAAGGTGGGGGGTAACTCTCCCCACTTTTAAAAAGGCTGTGATATGAAAATAATGATGATTAAAAATGGAATTGGTATTGCGCGAGAAGATGGAGCGCAGACTATGACTTACGAAAAAGATAAAGAATATAATTCTTCCGAAGCATGGCAAGAGGGCGTTTTTAAGAATTTTGTTGCAAATGGTATGGCTAATGAAATTGGTGGTAATGCGCCAGTAACGGAAACAAAAGCTTCAAATCCAGTTCGTGCAAGAAACGAAAAAGGTCAATTGGTGGGTGATGATCCAAGTACACCTAATGTCAATGAAGCTTGGGAAGGTGGCAAAGCACCAACAAAATAAACAGGGAATGATAGGCAATGAGTGGATTAAAGATTACAACACAGCCAACTATAGAGCCTATCAGCATTGAAGAGGCAAAAGAACATTTACGACTTGATGATGATGTAGATGATATTCCTGTTTTAACGTACATAAAAGCGGCTAGACTTTGGGCAGAAAAGTTCACTGGTCGTTTTTTCATAACCACAACAGTTCAGCAATTCTTAGATAGTACAGCATCTACTCTTGATCCTTTATATGAGGGAATGAGAACAGGGGTACTAACAAGACCATATGTTAACTATATTGAATTGGCTGCTTCACCTGCAATCACAGTAACAAGTATTAATTATTACAATGACTCAGATACACAATCTACTTGGGCAACATCAAATTATTATGTTGATAATGTCTCTGATATTGGACGCATTTATCTTAGGGATGGAGGAACATTTCCGACTGATCTTAGGGCTGCAAACGGTTTAGAGATAAATTATACAGCAGGTTATGGTGCGGCTAGAAGTGATATTCCATCAGATATAAGATTAGCCATGTTACAATACATGACATTCTCTTATGAGCATAGGGGTGACTTTGAAAGGTTTCCTCCTCCAGAACCTCCAAAGATTCTAAATAATCTTTTGTATCCATATAAAATTATGCGTTTAGGAGTTCACCCCTATTCTAATATGCTAAGAACAGGAATAAGCTAATGCCTGTTGGTAAGATGCGTCAGTTATTGCAGGTGCAGCGATATACAAAGACTCCAGATGGTGGTGGTGGGTCTGTAGTTTCCTATGGTAAGGTGGCAGATATTTTTGCTCAGATAATGCCTAAAGATTCTAAAGAGAATTTATTCGGTGATCAAATGCGAGAAGTAACAAGTCATGTGATAATGATTAGGTATCGCAGAGATTTAACACACGCAGATAGATTAATTCAAAATCATACAAGGCTTGGGGAGCAGTTTTCTAGAACCTTTGCAATTAAGGGAATTAAGAACGTAAATAACGAATTTAAATATATGCAGATAGCGGCTCAAGAGGGCGCAGGTGTGCCAACATGAGTGCAGTTCGTACAAAAATATTTAGAAAGTCAAAGAATAGATCAGTTTTTCCTGATTATCTAAAACAAGTTAAGAATTTAATCGCAGAAGGTGGTAATCTTGTTAGAAATACCGCTGTTCAAAGCATTCAATCTCATGGTAGTTCGGGGAGAGTTTATGAAAAATACAATCCTAGAAGGACACATACAGCTTCTTCTGAAGGAAATCCACCAAACACAGACACTGGTTTTCTTGTAAATAACATTCATTTGGTTATTGATGGCGATGCTTTAGGAGTAAGCGTTGAAAGTCGTGCAGATTATTCGGAAGCTCTTGAGTTTGGCACAAGCAAAATGGGAGCAAGGCCATTCTTGCAACCTGCTTTAGAAGAAAACAGGGGTAAGATTAGAGCAAAATATAAAAAAATCAGGGCTAGAGGTAGATAATGTCACTGCACTCATTTCCTCTACAGCAATCAATATTTACTAAATTGAATGGAAATACCACTGGCTTGTCTGGCGCATCTGTTTCTATTTTTGATAACGCAGATGAAAGTACGGCATATCCATATGTACTAATTGGAGAAGAAACTACAGCTAATAACGGAACAAAAACTAAAGATAGTAT
>Ga0181380_1001073_pt1 | contig 12105 bp, 17 predicted proteins | sample 3SPOviralmetaG_FD_130116 | JGI IMG/M metagenome (GOLD analysis project Ga0181380, IMG submission 130116) | Marine viral communities from the oligotrophic San Pedro Time Series (SPOT) site, San Pedro Channel, CA, USA - 3 SPOT_SRF_2009-08-19 | ecosystem: Environmental > Aquatic > Marine > Strait... | reverse complement strand
TCTTCCGATCTGGGGGACCCCCAGAGGGTTCCCACCCCTGCGGGCTGGTGAACTCACCGACCCTAAAAACCATGAAAACAAGGAAAAGTAGGACAACAAGGCGATAAGTATAAGTAGCAAGCCGACCATCCTTGTATTATGGAAGAGACTCCTACACAAGCCGAGCCGACGGCAACCCTTTCGGAATCAACCTACGAACACCTTGATGTGGCCTACGACCACAGGTTGCATTGCACCTGCAATAAGCCTGTTTCTCAAGGCTACATCAGCATCCTGCACCCCGATTGGGGAGCATTTTGCCGTTGCTACATCAGCCACACCCAAATGCGAATGGAAATCCGAGCAGGAAGGGTGGACTGAATGACTGGCTACCACACTGTCCGAGGACAGTCCATGCGTTACTCTTCGGATATGTCCGTCCGAGACTGCATCCATTTGATGCGTAGACTCGGATATGACAACCTCCGATGTGGAACTACTGCTCAAGACTTGGCTGGAACTGACCTGTTATCGGAACGATTCCCAGGCCGCACCCTACAACACAAAGCCCAGTTTGCCGCAAACTGGTTTAACTTGAACATTCAAGTCCGAGAATGGGGATGCTTAGGATCGGCTACGCACTACCTTTGGCATCACAAGCCGACAGAAACCGTTTTGATTCTAACTAAGAAACTCGTCATGGAACACAAGCCGAGCCGACCTGTCTACAACTCAAACCAGCCATTCTACTCCATTGATTGCAACGAGTTCCGAGATGGATTTGGAGGATGGAAGAAGGGCGTTACTGTCATCAAAGAGGGTGGGCTTGAAATACCAAGTAGAACACCCTTTACAGGAGGCGGACAATAATGGCAAGAGACGCAAGAAATCAACTACGAGCAATCCGTGATACTGCGGGTTGGAGAGAAGCGGCTAAGGTCGCTGGAATCCCTAAGAGAATCGCTGTGGCTAAACCATCCAACGCTTCGGGAAGAGGATTCAAAACTCTAAGCGACAAGAACCGCCGTGACCGTCTTCAAAGACTCATTGGTGGACAAGTCCGAGCCGATGGTAGCCGAGATTTTACTAAAATCTCCAAGAAGACCGACAAGGGCATTCGCACTGCAATGTCCGACGGCGACAAATACAAGGAAGCCCGTTTGGTTCTCGCAGTTCAGTCATTGAACCGAGAGAAGGCCATTAAGAGGGACTTGGTGAACACCACTACGATTTCACTTACTGATGATGAAAAGGAGGTTCTCTTGGAAGAAACAGAACCTCTTGATGATGCCGAGGTAGAATCCCTACGAGGACACCTTGACCGAGACGACTGGGCTTCGTTCAAGGCTGAATACGATTCCATCATGTCCGATGTGCAGGGGTTGTCCGTATGAGTTGGGTCAATATCGCATTGCGAGAGGATTTCATCTTCAAGCAACAGAAAAGACGAGATCAAGCGGCCAACAAACAGACCATGAAGGACATTGCCGCATTTGATTTTGAAACATCACATGGCAATGTCGTTATCACCTCATATTCCTACCATAACGGCGACAAATGGGTTGGAGAAGCATACGACCACCGAGAATCCCCATTTACAATCAAGTTCTGTATGGGTATGGTCTGGAAAAGTGGCCGAGTTCACACCCGAACTGAAAAGAAGAAGCGAGTGAACCGTTTGGCAATCCCTAAGAATGTCTACGCTTGGAACTTGGGTTTTGAACAAGGAAGTATGCTCAAGACACTACCTGCGGAGACTGTGGACATACTACGCCGAGATGTAGGATGCGTTATTGATTTGGACACTGGCGTAGTGGAAGCGGACATTTACAAGGACAACGGACAATGGAAGCGACACAGTGGCGGAAGAATCAACCGCAACAAGTATGTCGCCATATTCTACATTCCAAAGAAGATGCTCAAACTTGAGCCAATTTTCTTCCGAGGAAAAGTAGGCGACAAGACCGATGTGCGAATGCCGAAGATTCAATTTATGGACATTGCACAATTCTACGGTGGTAGTCTTGACAATGCCGCTAATGATGTATTGGGCGAAGGAAAGGTGGACAACATTGACCGAGAACAACTCGGCAAAAATGACCCCGACCATGCCTACTGGACTGACAACTGGGAAAACATTTGGGAATACGCCATCAAGGATTCTGTCCTAACTGCGAAACTTGCATGGCTCAAAGTCCAGGGTTTTGAGAAGCATGGTGTCCGTATGGCTAAACCAATCTCCTGTGCATTCGTAGCCGAACAATCGGTCTACGACCTGTGCGACCTACCTACCATGAACAAAATGTGGAAGTCCATGCCCGATAACATCAAGAGAGCATGGACAGCATACCAAGGTGGATGGTTTGAGGCTACTGGTGCTGGCTACTCCGAAGATGTGCGAGCCTACGATTTAGCCTCGGCTTATCCGCATGTGATGTGGTGGCTACCCGATTACAACGGAGGCATTTGGATGGACTCAAGCAAGGCTAAGACGGCTGAAAAGTCCAAGAAAATGTTGTTCAGTTACTTGGACAATACTCACAAACTCTACCGCATTTGCTTCGTATCTGCTAAGGTTATGTTCCCCAAGGGTGAAACCGTCTACCCTGCGGCTAAAGGTCGCAAGGCTGATGGAACTAAGACCGCTACGGTGATGAATCCAAGATCCACCGAAGGATGGTTCACTGGAGATGAAATTAACGAGTTCCGCAAGTGGGGTGCTAAAATTGTCGTAGGCGAGTGGTTCTACCATAAGCCCAAGAACGACCATGATACCACCAAGAACGATGTTGGAGAAGACGGAGTTCGCTACCCACTACGACCTTTCATCCAAACCTTCTACGGAATGAAGTTGGAACATGCAAAGAAGCGAGATGAATGTCCCGACTGTTCATCCCAAGTCAAATGCACTCAAGAAACATGCGAGTTTGACAAGGATGCTTACAATGTGAGCAAGGTCATGATTAACTCAATCTACGGAAAACTGATGAGTATGGTGGAGGACAAGGCACTCAAAATGGGACGAACAGGCAACCTGTGGAACTCCATGTGGGCTTCAATCACTACTGCTGGATGCCGTATGCGTTTAGCCGAGTTCGCTCGCATTAACGGAACGGAAACCGTCATGTCCTTAGCGACTGATGGTATCATCCTAAACTGTGATGCTACCGTTCCCGAAAATCCTGCACCTGTATTCTTTGATGATGAACGAGTCAATCTCGGAGACTGGGAAGACGACGGAACTGGCAACCTACTACTCTTGATGAGTGGTGTGTATTCCATTATCAAGCCTCCAAAGGCTGACGGAACTGTGCCGAGCAAGTCTACCTACCGAGGGAACTACGCCCTGTTCATTGGACGACAATATCCCGACAACTGGTGGGACTTCTGCAAGACCTACGATGAGGAAACTCAAGTGGTGCGAGATGAGGACAACAACCCGTATTCCCGACCATACTCCGTTGGCGAAGCAGGGGTTCGCAAGGACTACTCCCTAATCAACGACTTCCGAGTTGTGAGACAAACTGTGCGAGCAATGGGCGATTCCAACAAACGCTCTTGGCACAACTGCAACAAACCTACCACCTTCGGAGATTTAACCTCCGACTGGTATGTTTCCAATCCCCACAGGAGGATGAACTGAATGATACCCGACAATCTAAAGAAATGTGCCAACAAGCGAAGAATGCAACTGTATGAAACAACCTTGGAATACCTTCAAGAAAATGACGAGATCAATCAAACAGAATTGGTGGAACACCTTAACGAGAAGCATCCGAGAAAGGAATGGAACAGCAAGGCTGTTGGACATTACCTTATTCCATTGGTTAGCAGTGGTGTGATTATGAGGGAAAGGAAACGAGTCCTTGGAATCATGGGAACATACTACACACTGGGCTTCTTTATTACAGAAGGAACTCCTACGGAACAGTATGACCTGGAATCATGACGAGAATACGATGAACGCTTTTGACGATTTAATGATGTCAATGGCACAACCACTTGACCGCTTTTTGGAACACATGGTCGGACATGCCGACCAAAGCCCACCTTGGCTTATCCTGTTTTCCTACGGCAAGTTTGTGCTGGAATATGACAATCAAAGGAACTTGGGACAAGAACCTGCATTGGCCTACAACATTGCCATGACAGTCGTATTATCCGATCCTCAAATCCAAGCACTACTGGCTCGCTTTACTCAAGAAGCAATGCAAAGAGGACTTGGTGGTTTCTAATGTCAAACATGAAACCCTGCCGACATGCAGGATGCGATAAGGAGTTCAAGACTGGTTCGGGACGATGGAAGCATGAGAAAAAGTGCGAGTTCCGACCACAAGAAACAGAACAAACTCAAGAGTCTACGGTGGAGGAAATCCCCGTAGAAGAAACACCAATGGAGGGTGCTGAACCAGTGATGGAGGATGATTCCTCGTCTCTTCTTTCTTCCACCCCATCAGCGGACGAAACTCCGCCACCCTCCGCCTCTTCCAAATGGCAGTCCTTTGATATGGGCTTTGATTCGTCAGTTACCGAGGCAATGCCAGCACCACTAAAGATGATGGCGAAGCCGTCGGGTAGTGGCAAGAAACTCACCAAACAAGAGGCTAAGGCACAAGAGGATTTGAACATTGTGCTACTCAAGTCTGGTTTAACCATGCTGGATGGTGCAATGACTAAGTATGGACAAGCGGCATTACTGGACGACGACTTTACTGTGCAACATTCGGAAAATGACAAGAACATGGTGGCAGGGGCACAATGGAGATACCTAAAGTCAAAAGGTATCATTCCAAGCAATGTCGTTAATGAAGGAGTTCTCGCCGCAGGTATGACCTTGTGGTATGTATCACCTACCTACAAGATTGTCCGCAAATCCAAGGTAGCCATGCTAAAGGGTCGCTTAGGATTCCTACAAAAGATTCCACTTATCGGACGATTGTTCGGACGAAAGAAAAACAAGAAGGTTACATTGAATGACTTCGCACCTAAAGGAGATGAAGATCATGCTCAATGAAATCTACGAGGTAGACAAGGCTAAACTCAATGTTATGGTATGGGGACAAGCAGGTAGTGGCAAATCCTTCTTCTTGGAACATACTGCTGGCAAATACCTACAAGGCAATACAGACCCTTACTACCGTATGGTAGCAATCGCTCCTAAAGGAGAAGGGTATGAATCCCTACTGGGCAAAAAGGAGAAGCCTGTGAATAACATGGACGACTTCGCTAAGTCGGTTCAAAAGCAAAGAGTTACTGTGTTTTATCCAAGTATGGCAGGTCTTGATGAACAAGTAGACCAAGCAATCAACACCCTCTTTGACCTACGAGAACAGAACCCCGATTTGAAGGTAGCGTTAATCATTGACGATGCTCAAGTCTTCCTTTCAAGCCGCAAAGCGGCATCCGACGCTCACAAAAGGCTGGCCTTAACTGGAAGAAGCCGAGGTCTTAGGGCGATTTATGTTTCGCATAACATCGTCTTCGCAAGGGAACTGGAGGGACAGATTACACACCTTGTAGGATTCTCCAACCCGAATCCAATTTACTACAAGCAAGCAATTGAACGCTTTGACTTTGACCCTGCACCATTCCAAGACGACATTAACTCCAAGAAGTATTCATTCGTCTACTACGATGTTACCAAAGAACCGATCCTAATGTCCCCAATCGGTGAGGAATAATGGTAGCACCTGCGGTTATCTTCTACTGTCGCACATGCGATAAGCCTCACAGCGACCATCCTCGCTTCTCAACTCCAGGGTTTAACTGCCCTTGGTGTGGAGATTACGGCTGGCGTAGAAGACCCAAATACATCCCAAAATCCAAGGAATGAAGTGCTTCTTTATTACAAAGGGAACTCATACGGTAGTTCATGGCATCTTATCAAGGAGCAATGGGAGCAGTCGGACTCGGAGTCGGATTCGCTCTTACAGTAGCAATTATGAATGGCCTGTCTCGTTATTTGTTTAACGGCGACAGTATCAGTGAACGAGCAATTAACAAGTTTGGCGGGGTGAACTAAGATGGCAGTCAGTCCTCTACCAAGTTCTCTTCGTGGCATGGGTCTTATTGACTGGGCACTCTACGGAATGCTTGCAGTTGCGGCCTTCGCAGTTACACAAGGCATCGCTGGCAGTGATGTTGATGATTTCGTCTACTCTTTCCGAAGGGGGAATGAGTGATGGGAGTTAGTTACCTAAAAGTCTACCAAGACGCTGTATCACTACCAAGTGAAACCGCAGGTGCTTCATACGATGTTTCCAACCCAGTTCAAGCAGGTCTTCTTGAGATGGTCGGTATTACCCTTAAGGGAACTACCGCCGCACAACCTACCGCCGCTTCAACAACTGGTCTAATCAAGAACCTTCGTATCATCTACAACGGAGATCAACTCTTTTCATACACCAACCTTGCCGCAGTGAACACCGTCGCAACACTTGACCGATTCTCGGCTCTTGTGCAAGACATTGGTGGATTCATCAGCGAAGCAGGTTCGGCTACGGCTAACGACACAACCATTTGGATTCCAGCAGGTATCATGCTTCCTGGCAACTCCCGAATGGAGATTCACATTGAATATGTTACCTCCGCCGCCGCTTGGAGCAACTCCAAGTTTGAGGTTTGGCACAAGATGGGTAAATCATCCTCGGCAACGGTTGTAGGAAACCAAACTTCCTCTACCATGGTTGCAGATGCACAGGTGCAAGTCACAGTGAAAATCCCAACTTTCAAGAACGCTACCGTTTCAGGTATTCAAATCCAATCCACAACTGCTGGAGACGACATGAAGGAAGTTATCGCAAAGCCTCTTGGAGACTTCGCATTCTCTACTACCATGGCTCGTGGCCTTGCAGGTAGAGCCGCTGGCCGTGACCCATACGAGTTCATGGACGCAGGTGCTTCCGCAACTTCTCCGCAATTGACTGACGGTGCTGGAACTGGACAGGTTTTCTTGCCTCTTTACGATTTGGCAAATGTTGATGGTAGCGTGACCCTCTTGGTTACTGCCGCTACTTCGGAAACCTACACCTTTACACCGATTCTTCGCCTACCTACTGGTGGCAGTGGACAGTCTCGCCCAGTGCAGACTGCATCACAAGCAACTGGTGGGGCACAAGCAATTCTTGACCGTGTTGAATAATCCTCCACACACTGGAGGTATCAAACATGGTAAGTAGAATGGCAAGGTATAACATCGGAGCAACAAGCAGTTCAGTCCGTTTTGATGGTTGCCGCAGGGCAGTTATCCGTGTCAGTGAAGAAGCCGATGTGCTTATCGCATACGACGAACTTGACTTTGACATTGGACAGTTCTTTACGCTAAAGGCAGGATCAATCAATGTTTTTGACCCCGACCCAATAACGGGTGAGAACCTGCTGGATGGCTTGTTCTACGCTAAGAGCAGTGGAGCAGATGTTTCACTTGAAGTGTGGTTGCAGTCAGCAGGTGGTGGGTATTAGTGTCTTACATTACCCTACCAAGCAGTGGTGGCTCGGACACAATTAAGACCGACCTCATCACCATACGAGGGGATGGAAGTTCTCTTGACCCAGTAGCATTATTGCAGGTGCAAACCGATGGTGCTACAATCACAGGTGATGGAACGGTAGCAAACCCATTAGTGGCAACTGGTGGCGGTGGCAAACCGCAAACAATGGCCTACATGTGGGTGAACAAGACTACACAAATTGCACCTCCAGCCGCAGTGCCTTTCACCCAGTTCCCGTTGTTTGATTCGGGAGAATGGACAGAAGAAGTTACCAGTGGAGATTGGGACACAGTGAGTGGTTCACTACGATGTTTCAAAGATGGTGTCTACAAAATCACAGGTCAGTTCACATACGAATTGACCGAACTTGTTCCAAGCAACACCGAGTTTATTCTTCGTGGTGGATTAGTCCAAGCAGTAGACCCATCGTTACCGATGTATTGTCAAGGCTACCTACATGCGAACATTGAATCCAATACCGCATGGACAGGCACAGTTCACTTCCAGTGGATGGGCTTTGTTTCTAAGAACCAAGAGTTCTTCCCGTTTGTTGATGTTCAAGGAGATCCATGCGATTTAATTGGTGCATTGAACTTCTCTACGAATGTTGTTATTGAAGAGGTGAGCCAATGATTACAGGACTTATTGCTTTAGGGGCGTTTTACTACGCCTTAAAGGACGAGAAATCTACCGATGCTACCCCTACCGCACCCGACGCTCCCAAAGCCCCACAAGACCCTCCTAAACCCATCACACCCGAAGGCGACAGCATACGCTTCGTAGAAGCAGGTCAAGGTGACGGTGGAGTTATCAGTTTATTGCAGATGCGAAGAGGACTCAAGTATGACGATGGTAGCGGTGGCTACTCATGGGAAGACAGTGGATATGTGCGTGGTAGTCCAGCAACAGGATTTGTTCGTGCCCCTCGTTTCGTAGGTGGCACAATCACCATCACATACCAAGGGACAGAATACAAGCATGTATTGGTCTACCCTTCCTTAGAAGTCGCACAAGAAGCAGACAAGAAGGATGAACCCGACCCTAATGACCCTACACAACCTCAAGCACCTCCACCCGAAGAGGACAAACCCGCACCTCCTAAGCCTAACCGACCACCAATGCCAGGATTTGGCGGTGGCGTTCAATCACCATTTGGAGGTTTCTAATTATGGCACAAGGATGGGTAGAGAAGCGTATTTACACCATGAAGGAGTTGTATAACAACCGAGGTAGTGCTGGCAACCCAGTATCGGAGTTTTTGCTCAAAGGTGACTACAAATGGAAGGACTTAGGATCGGCTAAATCGGGAGCAATGTTCCTTGACGAAGATGGCAACCATTTGTTCAAACAAACAGGTAGTAGAGATGGACTGGCAGTAGACGACTACCTCCTACTTTACGACGACGATACTCCTTGGGGAGAATCATCAGCCGCTAAGGTTCGTATTGCTCAAGGCTGGAAGGTTGAAATGATTATCTCTACCGATGACAACGACTACTGGACAGACAACACCAACGGATTAACCACTTGGACAGGACGACCTGCTCTCGCAAATCGTCAAGATTATGTCCGTGTTATGATGGAAGGTGGCGATTGGGTTTCAGTGGATATTGACTCCGAGTTCAGCAAAATTGCGAACCTCACCATCATGCAAGGTGGACAAGAAATGTCCATCAGTTCTCCCGACAATGTGGACGACGAAGTTCGCATGATTGCTCGTAGAGTATGGCACTACGAAGAACTACAAGACGAAGTTCAAGGCCCGATTTTCCAAGACGAAGAAGGAAACCAAACAGGCGACTTGGATAACGACGGAGTTCAAGACCAAGACGACCCCGACCCATACGACCCCGATATTAAGGAAGAAGGAGATGTGGACGACGACCCACAAGACCAAGACACAGTATATACTCCACCTCCTACCGACGACCCAATCGTTTGTGGAGATGGTGAGTTCTACAATGAAGAAACAGGAATGTGTGAAATCATTATTGTTGAAGAAGACGAAGAACCATCGGTTATGAGGGCATTAACAATTGCCGTAGTTATCGGTATCATTGGCTACTTAGCATTCGTAGTAGTTCGCCAAGTGAACCTCCCAGGAGGCGAGGAATAATGGGTGAACAAGATGCTCACAATGTCAAACAAGACATGAAAATTGAATACCTTGAGGAACGAATAATCAAGAACGAAGAAGTCATTGCTCAATTAGCCGAAGGACAAATCGCCATGCAACAAAGTATGACCGAGATCAATACCACACTCAACCTCTTGCTCAAAATGGGCAAGCCAGCACTTATGCTTCTCGCAGGTGTATTAGCGGCAATGGGGATTGACATAACTGGAGTAGTGAATTAACATGAAAATAACAAGCAAAGAAGCATTAGCAATTGGAGCATTAGGTGTCGGACTTTTGATTTTGAAAGACCGAAACTGGGACATAAACAACAGTGGAACGGCAGACGATTCCGACAAGGGTATTATCCTCATGGTCGGAGCAATCGCAGTGTTCTACCTCTTCTTGAACTAAGGTGAATAACATGGGCGAAATTGTAGACACACTGGACACAGCCGCAGATGTAGCGGTAGCATCCTCTAAGGGTATGCTAAAGGCAATCGCCATTGGTGCGTTGCCTCTTGTTCAGTTCGGTGCAATTATCGCCATTAGCCTACTCGTAGTTCGTGTGCCATTGATGCTCTTTGATTCGGAGTGATTATCATGGCTGAACCATCCGTAACAATTGAATCCCCAAACATCCAAGTGGATGCTCCAGTAACAGTGGGATTGAAGGGGATAACGGAAGACATTTCAAACAGATTCCGAGAACTCGTAGATGCCGTTAAGTCGGGAGACGACGAAGTTATGGCGGCATTATTCCTTGGGGTTGCATTTGTAGTCGCAGGGGTGTTCGTGTGGCGAAGATTGTAAGGTCAGACCGCAAAGGAAAAAAGTGGTCTGTTAAAGCCCCATCGGGCAAGACCATTCATGCAGGAGCAAGTGGCTACACCATTGCACCTGGGACTCCTAAAGGTGATAACTACTGTGCCCGTAGCAGTGGCATTAAGACCAATGGAAAGTGGTCGCCTAATGCTCTCGCAAGACACATGTGGGGATGCAGGGGAAAGAAGTCCTACAAAGAATCAGCAGGGAAAGTAGGAGATGATTATTGATGGCAATTCGCTACGGTGCTAAACTTGCAGATTTAGCAAGGGGAGACAAATTAGCCAACCCCATTATTGCTAAGTCATTAGCCGCAGGTGCGGCGGCCATTGGTGCAGACCGACATTATACCGTTCTTGGAGAAGACTTTACAGTGGAACTAAACCAAACTCCGAAGAAATGGGTCAGTAGTTTAACCGATCCTGTCAATGCAATTTTCTCTACAATCTACGCAGGTAGTATCTACCACTTCTCGGAGAAATTGAATATCCAGCAAAGAGCATTGAATGTGGCAAGAGCCTTGGATGTTTTCAGTCAAGAGGCAGTCGTTCTTGACGCTACCTTAGCCCAAATTGATTCGGACATTAAGGTGCTTGGAACTCTTGACGATTTGGGCGATATGAGAAGGTATCAAGGTAGGATAACTGCAAGAGCATTGAAAGCACAGCGATTAACAAGGGCAATGGAAAACAACATCAATGCCCTACTCTACCTTGGTAAAGCAGGTAGCGACGACATACTACTTGAGACACTACGAGAAGCGAACCTTGAGGACAATGTAGACGACCTTAAGGTGTGGCAATCATGGGTTGATAACCCACCAAAGGGTATCATTAACGATGAGATGTTGGGTCTTCTTAACCAGTTAGCAGATCCCGATGATTTAATGGGTATCAAGTCGGCAGTGGAGAAATCCAAGGTGCTTAACGACGACATTATCCAGTTCTTGACTCGTGTAGAAAGGTTCGCTGATGATGCCGATGCACTACTCAAGAACCCACCCAAGAACCTTAGCAGTGTTGATGAATTAGGCAAGGCATTAGGCAAACTCGGACAGGGAGAAGTAGGCGGGTTTTTCACCCGAACTTCTAAGGAAATTAAGAATGTATCAGTGACGATGAAGAACATTGCATCAGCCAGTGCAGACGCAAGAAAACTCGGTCAAAGAGCATCCTTCACTGCTAAGACCGTAGGCCGTTTCTTCTTTTGGGACACAGCCTACTGGGTAGTGACTTTGGGTGTGGACATTGCTTTGAATCCATTCCTACCCGAAGACAAGCAAAGAATCCCATATTTAGCCGATTTACCCCTCATTGGAGGGTTGTTTGATGTGTCGGAATCCGCAGGGACTTCGCCACTGAACCTTGTCATTGACTGGGCGATTGGTGGTATCATTGACTGGTTCGTTCCCGACAGTATTGCAGAATCATTCTACAATTTGCTCAATGGAGCAGTAGATTCCGTAGACTTAGCAGTGTGGTATTTTGCAGTCATAACTTTCTTCTACGACCTACAAATTGACATAACGCTGGAGAACTTAACGATTGAAACTCCCCAGGATTTGACCTTTGATGTAGGTTTCCCCATCCCCCGAATTGACCCGCTTGATGTATTAGCCTACATTGCAGTAGGTTGCATCGTAAAGGTGGTGTTCAAGGGATGGGTAGTTCCAGCGTGGCAAGCCCTACAAGGGAC
>Ga0181380_1001070_pt1 | contig 12124 bp, 2 predicted proteins | sample 3SPOviralmetaG_FD_130116 | JGI IMG/M metagenome (GOLD analysis project Ga0181380, IMG submission 130116) | Marine viral communities from the oligotrophic San Pedro Time Series (SPOT) site, San Pedro Channel, CA, USA - 3 SPOT_SRF_2009-08-19 | ecosystem: Environmental > Aquatic > Marine > Strait... | reverse complement strand
TTAGAATCGATTATTATATTGCGGCAAATTTATTTTTGTGATATTGATGATAAAACAGACATGGAATTTAATTGGAAAATCGGATTACCGAAAGATACTCAAACCGATGCAACATACGCTCAACCCGTTGCAACATACGCTCACGCCGTATTTGACCATTTTACTAGACAATTTTTAAAGCTTAGACACATATACAAGACAATCGCAACCCAAAGCAAAACCAACGAAGATATTGTTAAAATGTTGGAGGAAAAAATAAAAGAAACTCCAGGGGAGGAGGACGCTTATTTATCTACTAAACTTCAACAAGACGATGAACCCGATACGTATATATTCTTTGTATCTCAATCAGCCGTTGTAAATGGTATACGGGAAACAATGGCACAATCATTTACAAAAAAGATATTGGAAATAGCAGATTGGTGTAAAGCGTTGAAAGGGCGAGGAAAAGGAAATCCTAATAAAAACTCAGTAGAATGGAGTAAAGGTATTAAGAAATTGGTAAAACGCTATTTTAAGCAGCGGCGCCTTGTCAAGAAAGAAGAAGAAGAGCGGAAAAAAAATGTTTATACTATTGCAAAATATACAGGTGATACTTCACATGTAGTAGTTTGTGAAATATTACGAGATATTTCTAGTGATAATGAAGAAGGATATGGGAATTATTTTAATTCTCTAGAAACACTTTACAATATATTACAGAATGAAGGCGAAACCAAGGTAGTGCTCCCTTACGGTGAGGAAGAACTCAAAAGGTTGTTATCTAATATGACTGTTCGTCTTTATTTAAGCGAGCGACCTCTTGCAGCAAGAGTTTTAACAAATTGGCCTGAAACAAAACATCGTAAAATGCAATATGTTATTGATAAATTAAATTGCTTGTCTCAATTGTATATAGGATCAGGAGCATCAGGGGCAGGAACATCAAAAGCTCACGAATGTTTTTTTATAAGTTATCCTAATCCACAGGATGATCTAAAAAAACTCAAAGAAGAAATGCAGAGAGAATATAGGCCTGATAGGCATGATTTGTGGAAGGACCCGGTTATACGAGATCTGGTGCTTAACGAGCCGGCCGACGTTGACGCCGACGTTGACGCCGACGACGATGCACGTGAAAAATTCAAAAACATAATAGCGGGTCAAGATTATAAAACCTTTCTAGAAGAAAAAAAGCTTACGAAGGTGAAGGGGTGCCTGCAAGACTTGATGGTAAACCAAGCTACCAACATTATTAGAGAGGCTGTAAATGTGAATCAGTTATTAACTGATCCTAATAAGCCCATGTTAGGATATTTAATACCAAATTTACAATCTCTAAAAGGCCTATCAGACCGCCAGATAAGTAAGTGTAATGTGAGTGGCTTACCAAATGTAAAAAAATTAAAGGGTTTTCTAGATGCGTATAATACATTTCCTCTATTATCGCAGTTCGCATCTTGCTTAAGTACTGCTTTCACATTTATGGATTGCAGTGAGGTTGATTTTTTTTTTGTTGAGAGGCTTAGTAAACTCGGTATAACTTTTACTTACAGTTTAATACTCATTGATGACACTAAACTAGATTCAGTGGATTCATTTAGTAAGGTACAATATTTATTATATAACTTAGGTAGAGTATTTCAGAGTAATGATAATATTTATGAAACACTATATGGGATTTTGAGAACAGAAATATCCCCCAAAAAAATTCTTAAAGATTATGAAGATAAGTTAAGGTTTGTTTCAAAATTTTTTGAAAATGCCGTAAAAATTTTTAGAGGATACCTTGGTTTAAATAAAGATGTTTTAGTTGATGCGGAAAAAACATTGAGAGAAAAAATTAACAACGCCGAACTAGATAATAGTTCAAGTTTAGGTGTTGCTGATGACGAGGTATATAAAAATATGACTGGGGGGGAGAAGAGGAAGGCAGATGATCTTGGACCTCATCAAGGTCATTATATGCAGATTGAACCGGGCGGCGACGTCGCTGATCCCTTAGTAACGGCTCAACCCCGCCGCGTGCCGCCGCTTGCGCTTCGCAAGCGCGAACGGCTTGACTATACGCCGCCTGTCGATCATGCCGTGGCTGCTCCAGTTACGGCCTCTGTCGACGCAGCCAACGATGTTGCTGCTGGTGTTGCTGTTGGTATGGATGTTGATTCTGATATAAATAAAATACTCAATTTAATTGAAGAACGCAAGAATTATGGTATTTCATACAAAGACCTCAATAATATAGAATTATTAATAAATGTCTGTGAAAACTATAATTTTGGATTAACAACAACTACAATAAAAGATAAGTTAAAAGTAATTTACGAATCTACAATGAAACATGATGCTGATGGTGCTGCTGCCTGCGCTGCTGCTGCTGCTGCTGCTGCTGCTGCTGCTGCTGCTGCTTCTAGTGCTGCTGGTGATGGTGGTGCTGGTGCTGCTGCTGATGATGATGGTGGTGGTGGTGGTGATGATGGTGCTGCTTCTAGTGCTGCTGGTGGTGATGATGGGAGTGATGATATGGTTGATGCTGATGCTAGTTATGAAGATTGGTATAATACGAATAAGGATAATATTATTAAATCATCATTTTTTCGTTTATGTGAAGGATATTATAATTATACAGAACATAGCGAAATTGCTAGATTTATAGTATCTATAAAGTATATTATTGATGCAGACCTATTTACCCTTAAAAAAGATGTACCTGTGGGGATGCGGGACAGCGACGGCGGCCAATCAAAAGAGTTATTAGACGATGAAGCAATTAAACATTTAAATGAGAAAGCAATCGTCTATTTAAATGGTTTAATGACACCTGATAGTTCGCCTAAATCTGACCTTTCGGAAAAAGATAAGAAATTCTTGAAAACTGCATTACGTTCATTGTTGTCAATAATAATAAGTAATAAATTAGAAGAAGAAGAAGAGGGAGAAGAAGAAGAAGAAGGAGAAGAAGAAGAAGGAGAAGAAGAAGAGGAGCAGGCGAAGGAGCGGCAGCCAGAGAATGTATACACCCGATTTCAATATGTACAACCCGCCGACCTCCTGGCCACCGCCGACCTCCTGGCCACCGCGCCCTCCAGCGCCGCAGCGCCACCTGGCACGGAGGCCAGGAGGTCGGCGGAGGCGGAGGCGAAGAAAAGGCGAAAAGTTGGGGGGGGCGGCGCGACACAACGCATCAGATGTAAACACGCGTCAAAATCAGAAAGATTAAAGAAAAAGGTTTCTCGTAAACGTAAGCGAAAACGAAAATATACGAAACGAAGGGGTAAACTTGTCAAAAATATAAAAGCATCTAAGCGGAAACGCAAGCGTAAAAAAAAATATACAAGATAATTCTATAGTGCCTAATTCTCGGTTCCTTTTTTTCGGTTAATATTTTTTAATTTTTGAAGTTTTTTACAGATTCTCATTTTCATTTTTCAGAAAAAACACCCCTATTTTTTTTGAAATCCACGAAAATGAATCTCGAAAAAACTTAAAATTTTCAAAAATATGGATTTACAGCATAATGCTCTAATTTCCAAAAATAATATTTCTAGCTCCTTACCATATTTTTTTTCAAAAAAAAATGATATAGGTTTAAACATAATATTTTTTCTATATATATAGTTTAGTGATGGAACTATTTGGAACTAAAAGTACTAAGCAGAAAAGTCCAAGAAAAAAATATAATCAAAATGAAAGCATAACAAATAACAATTCCAAAATCTTTGAAAATTCGCCCTTACCTAAAAACGATGGAACTAAAAATGGAACTAAAAAAGGGCCAAAAAGTACTAAGCAAAAAACACAAAATAAATTTTATGAAAATAACTCTTACGACAAAGATTTGTGTTTTGAGAATTTTAAAAAAATAAATGAGACTGGGGCTAGCTTAGTACTTAAAAGTACTAAGCAAACTTCTCAAAAATATATATGCGTATTTTGTGAATATCAGACAAATAATAAATCCAATTATAATAAACATCTCTCTACAAAACGCCATCAAAACAACATACCTCAGACCAAAACCAAAACGAAACGTTCTCAACATATATGCGAGGATTGTGGAAAGACTTACTTATATGCTTCGGGTCTGTGGAAACACCGGCAAAAATGCGGTAGTCGTTCTATGGTAACTCACGAAACTCCGAACGTTCAAAGTGATAAAGATATTATAAAGCTTATTATGGAGGAAAATGCTAAGCTTAACGCTCAAAATGCTAAGCTTTATCAAGATATGCAGAAACAAAATAATAAACATCACGAAGATCTACAAGCTATTATTCCACACGTTGGTAATAATAATAATAATAAAGAATTTAATATTAATATTTTTCTGAATGAGACTTGCAAAGATGCGATGAATATTAAAGATTTTGTTGAAAATATAAAAATAACTCTAGATGATGTAGTTCACGCCTCCCAAAAAGGCGTTCTTGATAGCTCAAGAAAACTTATCTTGCAAGGTTTACAGTGCATGGAATTAACAGAGAGACCTATTCATTGTACCGATATAAAACGCAATATTATGTATATCAAAGATGCGGGGCTTTGGAATAAAGATAAACAAAACGAAGAACTTAAGAATATACTACAGAACATATCGGGGAAACATATGAAAGGAATAAACGAATGGGTTGCAAAGAACCCAAACTATATGGATACCGAGAAGGGACAACAAGAGTATGTAGAGTTAGTAAGAAACATTACCACTCCTATATCTGATAACAAGAGAGAAATTCAACCAACTATTAAAAATATTTGTGAAGAAACTCTAGTAGAATAAAGTTTTCTTTTCTAATAAAAAATATAATATTATAATATATTTTTTATTTATCTAATCCATGTCGTAGTCGTCGCTGTCGTCTTCAAACATTGCATTTGATGCTGCTGCTGCTGCTCCTGCTCCGTGTGCAATGTCGAGATTTTGGTCAAGTGGTGCTGGTGCTGTTGTTGTTGGTGCTGTTGTTGTTGGTGCTGCTGCTGTTGTTGGTGTTGTTGGTGCTGGTGCTGTTGTTGTTGGTGCTGTTGTTGTTGCTGGTGTTATTGGTGCTGTTGTTGTTGGTGTCTCCCCGAGGACCTCCTCTAAAGTAATAAATCCTGGTCCCCAATTAGTCGTTTTACCAGTTGAACCACTCTTTGCACTCGCTATTTTAGCATCCTGCTCCTCTCCCTCCTCTTCCTGTGAATCCATTAATTGTTTAATTTCTATGATTTTTACTCTAACAGAGCTAGAGCGACTACTATTTTCAGGCAATTTTGCAAGTTCTGGTACTTTCATCTTACCGAACATACCTTTTTCAAATCCAGTAATATCAGATACAATATACTTGTATTGTTCATTCTCACGGTTGACATAATTAAATATTACATTGTTACCAGAAATATATTTTTCACTATTTCTATCTGTAGATTTATAATCAATAATGCCACTTACAGCATTTCCATTAATATCTTTTATATTAATTATAAATTGAGCTTTATCAGCATCAGCATCAGCAGCACCAGCATCCATAGCATATATATATTTGGTAGTATCTGAAACTTTCACCGCCCATATAGTTGGGGGTATGTTTTTCATTTTGAATTGGGTGATTTTAATCAATAAAATATTATAATAATTTAGCCATTTCATCATACTGCCGTTCAGGTTTGTTGTGCATTCAGATTCATCACCAAAAACTTTTATTGCAGTTTGGTGTTCTTCCATTAGGTTTGTATATACCTTATTTGCCTCATTAAATGGATTCATTAATTTTTTCTGTTCTATAATTTCTTTAATAATTTTGTTTACTTTGTCATACTTGCCTCTGTATAATTTCATATATGGGTTTGCCCATTGCGCCAGTGTCCTGTTAAAACTTGGAATAGTTACCTTACTGCCGGACACAAGCTGGGACAGCGATGTTGTGACGAATAATGCCGCGACTGGTACAGACGCGGTAATACCCGCCAGCACCTTCGCCGGCCGACTTGATCCCACCCACATCGCCGCCTCCCCCACCGCCGTCTTCGCCTTCTTCGCCCCCTCCCACACCAGCCTTCCCAGCCACGCCACGCCTTTTATTAAGTTGTATATAACTCCTTTACCTAAGCCAAATATGATCCCATATAACAAACGACCTCTTGCGTTTTTCAATAGCGTATTCTTAAATTTTTGGCGTTTTTGGGAAATTTTGGTGGAGACTGACGCTGTCGGCGTCTCTGCCTCCATAAGTACATTATTATTTTTGTCTATTTCAAGAGTTAAACGTTGTTTTTTAGCTTCCGAAAGCATATTCCATTTACTATCAGCAGTAGCAGCAGTAGCAGGAGCATTAGCACCAGTAGCAGCAGCAGCAGCAGTAACAGCAGCACCAGTAGCAGTAGCAGCAGCAGTAGCACTATCAGTAGCAGCAGCAGCATTAGCACTATCAGCAGCAGGAGCAGGAGCAGGAGCAGGAGCAGGAGCAGAAGCAATAGCACTAGTAGTAGTATCATCCATTTCTGTTACTGTTTTCCAAATTTTATAATTTTTATCATACATTATCTCCGCCATTTGATTAAATGTTCTTTCTGCCTCTATTTTTTTTACTATTTTCCAAAACACTTGCATCTTATCTGCATCCATGCCGCACGTTGATCCTTTATTTTCTATGGTTGATTTTTCAAAATATTCTTTATCTTTATCAGCGTTCCAATCTACGCTAAAATTCTTTGTTCCGAGCTTCGCAAGTATTTTTTTAACATCTTTATGTTCTGTACATTCTAACCATTTTTTTAATACGCCAGATTTTTTGTGTAATCTGGAATCGACGCTGCCGTCATTGCCGAGTGAATTAATAGTTGTCTTGTCCTCTGGGTCTAAATCATCATTAATAATATATTTTGTCGGATCACTAATCCTACCGTCATACATTATTTCGGCTAATTCATCCTTTGTTTTATTGATTAATTTATCTTTCTCACCATCACCCAACTTATCCCATTCGGTTTGCTCTTCACTTTTTTCAAAATTATATCTTTCTTTTGTCATTTTTTCTGCAAATATCTTAACTATATTTTCTGCTTTTACTATATCATCACCACCAATAAACTCACCATTATCATTGAAAAACTTTTGTTCTGGTTTACCTCCTTCTTCAACAACCCTTGTTGCGAAATCCCATATATTTTTTGCTGTTTCTTCTTCTATTGATTTTTCCCAGCCTCGTTTTTCACTATCTTTTTTTAGTTTGCGGATACATTCATCTACTTGGTTAATAAGATTTTGTTGAAAGGTTTGCATATTCACACGCAGCGGCGATGCGTCGGCAAATGAACGTTTATAATAGTTAATAAATCCCTTCATTAGAACTGTTTTTACTTCTTTTGAATTCCGCTCAGCTTCTCTTTTTGAAAATTCTTCATTACTTTCCCCCTCTTTCTTTTCAAGGTTGGGATATGTAAAATCACTGAGGTCGGCATGATCATCGAGATATTCAAGACTATTATTCGTTTCTTTTATTAATTCTACTAATTTAGCGTACTTTTCCGAAGTAATAGTTGTATATCTGACTGTTAACTTCATCGCTTCATTATAACTATTGAACTTAGCTAGATTAGTCTTCGCATCCTTAAGTCTATCAAATGAATCTTGGATATTCAAGAATGCCTGTGCGCTAGCTTTCTTTGAAATTTCTATAATAAACAATCCTTCTTCATAAATAGGATTGTCTGTAGAAAACTCGATACTTACTGATGTAGGAATTGGTATATGTTCGATCTCGTTCCAACTACTTGTTTCTGGTGAAGTGAGGGAATCAATATTTGTTTCAAAATCATTACAAGGTGTTGAAGATGAGATTGCTGTTTTACCAGTACATTTTTTAATTAATTCACCTATAATGGTTTCTAATTTAGTATATTCAACAATATCGTTTCGAATGAAAGATAATGGTTTCTTTGCAGTATTATTATCTTTTGATGTGTTTTCTTCTTCTTCATCTGTATCTTCCTCTGTGTCTTCGTCCTCATCATTGGATTTATTTCTGTCGGGAAGTATATATTTTACTGCCTCTGCAAGCTCAGTATTATCATTTTCTGGTTTAATAATTTTATTCATAAAAAAATCTGCGTTCAAATTATTATTATATGTTTCATTTAATTTTTGTTGTTGATATGCATATGTATATATATCAATTAATTGAGTTTCATTTATAGCATTTAATATGTTAATGCCATTTGCTTTTAGATTATATAATTTTAATGTATCAAGCCTATTTAACCTGAAATAGTCTGTATTAGTGGCACAGACCGAAACGATTCTTGGCGTAATCCTAACTGGAATTCTTTTTGTTTTAAGAACAGATTCATTTTTTAAAACTTTTCCAATCTCCTTTTTAAGAGATTTCGGTCTGGAGTATTGAGAATCTTTGAAATAAACAATAATTTCTTTTTTCTCCGCATCCCACCACTCATTTGTTTCAGGAGGTGTTAGTTCGTTCATTAATAACATAGTAAATCCTCCTTGTCTCTCTCGTTGCGTTAAGGTCATCTTATCAGAAGATAAATCCCCTTTTATTCCAGCTCCCGTAAAATGATTGAACGGGGGTGCGTGCGTGCTGCCTAACCAGTTATTACTTAATTCAGGCTTTAACTTTTTATAAAATTCTATTTCTTCCGGAGTATTAAAATGCTTTCCCCCTGTTGCTATTTGATTATAATTATTTTCTGATGTTTTACGGTATCCTATCATTTTTTTTGCAGAATGTGTTATGTGTCCTCCTTTTATACGTCCATCTCGCTGAGCTTTATATTCTTCTTCGCAATGAAGACGACGTTCATCCCCTTTTGTTTGTGAAGAAGGACATGCACATACCATAGACCACGTTTCAATTTCACTTATAGATATTCGCGTTTCTTTATACAGACCTTTGAATTCATTAAATGCTTTTTGTAATAAATTTGTATCGGAGTTACTGCTATTATTTTTTTGTATAGAAATTTTCTTGGTTTTAATTACGTTGTAATAACGATCGGCATATTCGCCAGAATTTAATTCTTCTTTACAAGTAGGAACATATGCTTTAGGGACTGTATCTATATAACTTATATAGAAATCCTTTGTGTCGGTACTTGGTCTTGGATCGGGTTTTTCTTTAATTTGGAAAATTTGTGGGATTTTAGATTTGGTTAGTTCGAGTGCCTTACGTTCCCTCACCCTCCCAGATGCATCTTGATCTTGAGTATTTGTAACATCAAGAACATCTTTATTTATTTTATATGGTTTTGGCGGCAACTCCCAATTAGATTGATTGGGTTTTTTATCAGATAATTCCGGTATACCTGTAAATATATAATCTAGAGCTTCTTCGAGAGTACTAGTTTTTTTAACAGCTTTCTGGGCAATTTCTTTTATTTGAGTTTTATCTACACCCATTTCTGTTAATGCGTTTTTAATTCTTGTTTCTAGTGTTAATAATACCGGTTTGTCTTGTGCTTCTGAGTTAATTGTTACATAAGGCAGAGATTGAGGATAGGTAAAATTATCCTTGACCGTGGTTGTGATTTCTGTTATTGGAATAACACATTGAAAATGACCTCCTCCGATATTTGCTAGAAGAATAGGAGGATCGAGGGACAAGCCGCCGGTAATACTTATTGGATATCCGAGATATTCAAATTTTGATGGTATTGCAGGCATTTCAAAACATTCATTATCTACTTGTGCAATCCATCTTCCTTTAATTGATTTATATAAAGCACAACCTATCGTAAACACCGGAATATAAGTCATCCGATATAGAGTAATCATGATGTCCGTTGAAAATTGCCCCTTTACATCTTGCACCGGATTATTTGTGGTTGTTTCGCAAATAAGTTGCGAAAATGCAATGTATATTGATCTTGCATCGGTAGGCAAAAACCCTTTCTCATATGTATCCTTATTAGCAAATGACGATTTCTCTAGTGCGGTATTTGCATCAACTGCGGCTTGATTTAATTTGTTGATTTCATCAGGAGTAAGCCAAGTCACTCCGGGTTTCGCAGTAAATGTTATTGGTTTGCCATTACGAATGTCATCATCATTGTTTAAATATTCATTAATTGTAGGTGCAGGACTAGTATCAGATTCCGGTTTTGGTTGTAATTCTTTTTTACTTTCTAGTATATCATATATTTCTTTAAGTTTGGTACACATAGTTTCGATATGTTCTGCCTGTTCTACAGGTAGGGCGATTTGTTCTTTATTTTGTGGGTTTATCCAAACTTTTTCTTTACAAATTGCTGTATAACTATCTTCTGCATTGTCTGTAATAAATTTTAGCATAGTTGTCTTGAATTTTTGTACTTCAGGTTCATCAAATTGTATTTTGGCTTCGTCGGTCTTGGTCTTGTCGGGAAGGTAGATCTGCGGTTTTAAATCTAAGACTAATTTACTAGCTAGAGTTGTCTTATCTTTACGCTTATCTTTACGCTTATCTTTACGCTTATCTTTTTTCTTTTGTGGTTTGGGGTATTCCATCCGATATAGTAAATACATATATGCATAAAAGCCACAATTACCATCCCCACGTGCATCAAATATCTTGAAACGAGTATTGTCATAAGGATGAATATAAACATTTGTCGTTGCTGCTTTTGCTTCTGCTTCCTCGATGCTCTGATGCGCGGGTCTGCCCGTCCATGTAACAGGAGTAGTATCTTCTGTATTTGTTAAAATGCAATCTTGATTTGGCAAGTCTGTGCCTGACAAAGATGTTATTTTACTAGAACTATCTTTGTTAGGAATTATTGGGATGGATATAGGTTTATCTAGTTCATCTTGTTGAGGTGAGGCATCACTCATTATATATAATAACTTAATACATTATTCTAAATAAATTTTGTTTTAAAAACTTAATAAAAGTACAAATATCAAATATTTAAAGAAAGAACAAAAGTAATATATAATGAATATTACTAATCCTCGTATCGTAACATTTTTTAAAGAGCATCCTAATCTTGATCCTGAGACAATATTTTTAAGGTTTATTGATATTATGGAATCTCTGAATGAAAGTATGAATAGTTCTATGAATAACTCAATGGTTGTTGATATGCTTGATAAACTAAAGCAAATCAATAGTAAAATAGATAATGTTTCCGAAAGAGTAAATAAGATTACAGATGATACACAGACACAATTCACACTGAAAATGGCTGAATTTAAAAAGGAATATCTCACTGAACTGAATATGGTATTGACGTGTAATGTATCTGATAAGATCGCTCCTTTAGTAAAAGAGCAAAACGAAGCTCTATTTGCTAAAACAAATGCAATGATTAAAGAGGTCATTCCTAAAAATGAAAGCTTTGTAAGCGATGGTATTGAGAAGATGGTTTCAAAGTTTCGGGAAAGCGTAAATAATGAGACAAAAGCCTTGATGACTAATTCTGTGGATAGAGAAACATTTACTAAATATCTCTCTGAATTTAATCAAAACATGGGTGGAATTATTGCCGCCTCACAGGGTCTAATTAATGATGCTATATCTCGGTCGGAAGAGAAATTAGAACATAAAATTGATAATATTCAGCAGTTATCTGCAAATAGCAATCATAATACTATTTCTCTCCACTCATCTGTTGGAGACCTCCTTAAAAAGTTTGAGAATTCCAGTGCTAAGGGCAAAATGTCTGAAAATCTCCTAATGAATATTATTGAAACCCTTTATCCTACTGCCGAGATTGAATCGGTGGGACAAACAAAGGAAACTGGCGATATTATGATGACTCGGTCGCGTAAGCCAAAAATATTAATAGAAAATAAGCTTTGGAATAGAAGTGTAGTACAAGCAGAGGTCGCTAAGTTTATTCGTGATGTAGAGATGCAAGGGTGTTGTGGCATTTTCTTATCACAGGGTGGTAAGATTACTACCAAAGAAAACTTTGAAATCAATATCCATAATGGTAATGTTTTAGTATACGTCCATGATGTCAATAATGACCCGGATAAGATCAAACTTGCTGTGGATATTGTAGATCATCTTAAATGTAAACTGGATGAGTTTTATATGGTAAATGCGTCGGACAATATCTCTCAAGAGGTATTGGATTACATTAATGCGGAATACCAGAATTTCGTCAGTTCTAAAACTTCATTGATAAAGCTGACTAAGGATTTTAATAAGAAATTATTGAAGCAGATTGA
>Ga0181380_1001068_pt1 | contig 12134 bp, 19 predicted proteins | sample 3SPOviralmetaG_FD_130116 | JGI IMG/M metagenome (GOLD analysis project Ga0181380, IMG submission 130116) | Marine viral communities from the oligotrophic San Pedro Time Series (SPOT) site, San Pedro Channel, CA, USA - 3 SPOT_SRF_2009-08-19 | ecosystem: Environmental > Aquatic > Marine > Strait... | reverse complement strand
ATATTCCAACTCTAACAATAGTTCACAATAATGGATGATCTTTTTAATATCTTCTGCGCCATTTTTATCCCTAGTCGCATACTTAATGATATTTCCGCGAATAAAATCTAATTTGTTTGCGGTAATGTATTGAATCGGCTGGATGGCTAACTTGTAATGATCGCCCCCTTCTTGTTTGTTTAGCGCACTCACTCATTTTCCTCCGTCTCAAGCATTTTAACTTCGCATGGCATCCCAAGATTGCAATAAGGGCAAATGCCGTAAGCATTGTCATCATCGCCAACCCAATACTCAAGGCCATTGCCGCAATCACAAAACTGTCTAACAGCACTAATTCCACTTTTCGGAAAGTTGATAACATTACTCATCTCTTAAACTTGGCACTACCGTTTTGCGGGAATGCTCTCCAGTGCGATTATGATAGGTGATTGCATGAGCCGCCCTCCAACTTACATAACCGCCCCTAGCGGCATAAGCATCAGCACCAGCAAGAGTTGGGTGACGCTCTACAATAGCCCCGCCTCCCTCAGATGCATCCTGCTCCTTATGGTGATAATGCCCTGTATGGATGTAGCAGTATTTAGCCTGACCCCACATAGCCCTGTATCTAGGTTCTGCGCTAAACAAAGTAGGGAGTGCGGTATTCTTCTTTTTATGTCCATGATGGAAGCCTAGCATTATCTCGCCATGCAAATGCGCGTAATAAGGAAACTCAGTATCATCAACTTCTAGCCTTGGATTATTTTTATAAATAACCTTTGCCGCTTTTCTCAGCCAAGCAGAGCCAGACTCATCATGGTTACCCTCGCAAACCAACAGCTTGACCTTTTTATGCTTGGTTAAAAGTATTTCAATACACTGCATTGTAAGAGATAAAGCCATTTCTATTAGCTTGCCATATCGCGTATCGGCATCAAGAACATGCTTGCTTGCGGGAGTTACAGCTAGTAATCCATCCCAGTGCAGGAAGTCGCCCTGTAGATTTAGAATAGCCAGTTCGCTATTAGGTGACCCGTCTGCCATCCTAGTTATTGCGGATAGAGCCTCATGCTCCGCTATCGACATATCCCAATCATCACCAGTTTCAGCCGCCCAGCTATACATCCCTAAGTGAAAATCCGTCAGGGTGTAAAGCGTTAGTAATTCAGAATCATGGCCTTTAGGCGGCTTTATTTTAGGTGCTGGCTTCCACTCAAAGCCCTCGATGGCCTCGACTATTTGATCTTTGTTTAATCCCCTGGCTCTCTCCTGAATAACCCATTGTAGGGCTTGTGAACCATCTTCTTTATAGGCAGTAGATATTCGCTTTGCTTCAAAACCTTCTGCGGTCTGGTGAACCAAATCCCTATGCGGGGCTACGCCCTGAGATGCGGCCTTTGCCTCTAATGATTTTAATAACCTGTCAACACTGCGCCTATTACATCCTAACTTTCTAGCCGCCTTGTTAGCTGATCCAGTTTCAATAACAACATCCAGAACCTCGTGATGCCTATCTGTTGTTGCAAATTCCTTTAACACTCTAGGATCGATCTTGTCCATTTAACTCTCCTGCTGGTTTTGTAGCCTCGCGTATTCCGAATCATGCGGCACTTTAAGCAATACCCCGTTATCTCTAGCCCAATGATACACGTTATCCATAAAGTGTACCATTTCGCCTTTATTTAGGCTTGATGATGATTTTACCTGCCCTTCTATCAGGGTCTTGCCTACCTGAATATCATACGTTCCTAAAAACCGTTGCTTCATCATCGTCTTCATGTTTTCTTTAGTCGCGGTAGGCACTTTCTTGATAAACGCCTTCGATAACTCAGCGCACCAGACATGGAACAAAGCATTCTGGCTTAGTGATCGCGGGTCTTTATATGGCTCTAATTTAATAACCAAAGGCGCAGAATAATCCCACGCTTCGATCCTTTTTAAAACAAATGGAAGCCGATCTTCAGACTCGCGCTTACTGTTAATCTTAACGTGATCGCCCTGACTCACAATTTTACCCTCAACCATTTATCTGACATCTTTTCTGATTTGCCTTCCAGACGGGGCGAGTTTAAAACGCGCAGTCTAGCTTCCTTGCAGTAGCCTCTCAGCTTTTTGATCTTCTCGCTGGTAGCCGCAAAGTCAGCAATTGGATATAAATGTCTAGGCTCACAGAATGGTTGCCCTCTTAATCTACCCTTCATGGTAGAAGGCACAATGCCATTGCGCTCATCATTTTGGAAAGTCCAGTTACTGTACTCACGATAGCTGTACGCCTTGCCATCTTTAAAATAAGGATGTTTGCCCTTAAACGGAACTAACACTGGGTGATATTTACTAGCCATTGATTAAACCCCCATCGTAATAAAAGCCGCGAGTCTCAAGATAATATTGTTTCATTTTTTCGTAATCTTCCCCATCTAGCCAAGATATATCTGTAAGTTGCATATCAATGGTCTTAGCGCGGATAGAATCTGACTTAGTGGCTGACTTAGCTTGTGGCGAACCGCCCCGATCTTGCGCCCTAGCCAACCACGAATTAACAAATCGTTTTATGCCTTTAGATGTCTTTCTTTTGGTTGGGTTAGCATCGCACCATGACTCCATTGCGGCTAGTTCTTGGTGAACATTGATAGCAGGTTATGTTCTCTGCCAGGCGATCACATCGGCTTCTTCTGGTTGCCAATCTTCTTTGGTATTCAATAACATAATCCCTCCTATTGGAATTTGTGTTGCATCAGTCTCGACCATAAACTCTCTATTGGCAACAATTCATCATGCTTTAAGTAGAGTCTATCGCCATACCCGAAATTGTGACTGTGACATGTTTTTTTAAAGTTAGCGCGATCCATCCATCCGTTAACACGCATGACATCTGGGTCATCAGTTCTACCTACTAATATGCCAATTTGTGATTTAAATTTTTCCATAGAATCGAAAATAAGATTTCCGTATTCATCATTGGTAAATTTAACATCAATGGTAAAATCACCAAACCATAAATCAACGCCTCCATCTGTAGCTACATTAACGGTAGGTAATTCTAAATTAAACAATCTGGCAACAGCAAATTCTGCCTTAAATCCGTAAACATTAGCCTCTGTTCTCGATTGCTTTTTATTATCAAGTCGCGGAGCAAATCCCTGCATTTCGCATAGTTTTACAGTATCAGCACCCATTAACTGGCAAGTGTGCGAATCCTGTTTGCTTAAACGTATTTTCATTTTTTGTTTTCCTATGGCTCGGCAAGCCTCGCCAAGTGATTAATAAATTATTTTTGTTTAAACTTTGTTTATACTTTTCTAAAGATGTTATAACCCTTTTACTTCAGAAAAAGTAAATTTACGATCTGAGGGCTTTTGCAACTCAGCGGTTAATTCGTATTCGTATCGAATCTCTAATCTATCCCTTGGCAGAAACCGATCTGCTTCGGGGGCTATGCACTGGAGGGTCAACCACGCTCTGATGTTTAATTTAAAGAGTTCATCAGCCTCTAGCCCGAATACTTTTTGAACCTTAAAAGATTCAGCGGTTAAAGTAAACTTAAAAGCCTACTTATAACCAAATGATATAAAATCATCAATCGTTATATCCAAAGATAAGCACAACAACTGTATTGTGTGCATCTTCATGTTATTACTTTTGCGCCATCTTAATACCTGCTGTGGCGATGTATTAGCAATTTTTGCAAGCTGGCGACTGTTAACGCCTTTGCTTCTTTGGGCGGCAATTAAGCATCTGCCAGTGTCGATTAATTCCATGATCAAAAACCTTGTGTTATATTAATTAGGCGGGTTCCCCCGACTCGCAACCTCCTATGGTTTGCCCCCTTTCGAGGGGGCTTTTTTACCCTAGAACGGCACATCCTCATCTAACTCTTCCAGGCTCATGCCAGATTGCTCTACAGGCGCACTGCTGGGCGTACTACCATCGGTATAAAATACCTTTACGTTACCCAGTATCGGGGTCTGTACGTTAGTCTCGCGCTCTTCCTTGGTGGTAGATTGAGAGATAAAACCATTGTTCTCATACTGGTCTTGCTCATCGGTATCCACAAAGGTAGTTAGATCAAGATAAGTACCCTTTGCCCCTTTATACAGGCGAGACTTATCTATTTTTGTAACGTCGATTCTTACAGATAATCCTACTTTCATTTTAACAACTCCACTTGGTTTACAATTTCAGCCACAGCCTTATCAACCTCTGTGGCTAGTTTTGCGATATAGTCATCATCGCGCTCAACCCTCACCAAAACGTGAGGCATTTCTGGATGGTAAGCAAAGAAGTCCCACCACCCCCTTCTGGTTATCCACATACAACCTTGGATTTGTTGCCAGTATTTCTTAACGCCTACCTGTGGATCACGTAGGTAGCTGACCATCGTTCTAGGCGCAGGGCATTTAATCTCCAGCCCTCCCTGATCCAGTATCAAACCATCAGGCGAACAGCCAAACTCCCAATCGGTATCTAAAATAAACCCAGTTTCGATAACCTCATTGCCAGAGATAAACTCGTAAGCCTCCCTAGCTTCTGGCTCTAATGCTGTGCCGCGCTCCATCCATTCGGTAACATGGAACGGCTCAGATTTACCCGTAAGGCGTTCTGCGATCAACTCATTAATATATCCATCAGCAGAGGTAGATGGCTTACCAGTTTGCGTGATTAGCTTGTTAAACATACTGGCAGAGGGCTTACCCAATCGTGCGGCAAGCCACTCTGGTGACCCCTGCTCATGGTCTAAGATAATCACTTCTTAGCCTCTAAAGCGGCAACAGCGCGATCATAGTGAATATCTAAAATCTGATCTACTGACCGAACCTTGAGCCACTTGCAGAATTTCTCACTATCAGCACCAGTCTCATCAAGTAATTTCTTGATAGATATGATCTGGTCATCAGAGATAATCTTCTTATCATCACCCCGTAGCATTGCAGATTCAGCGTCATCATCTGCCGTAGGTATTCCCGCGATAGAAGATAAAGATACACGACGCGCATACGTCAGGGAGCTTGAAGCCGCCTGTGGGTCACGCTTAACCACTGGCAAAGTAAATTGACCTTCTAGCCATTGCCCAGAAACGTGCATTAGCCTTGTGCAAACTCCCATTCCATTTTCATCGGTGACTGGAAACTGTGTATAACTAAGTCCGTTATCAGCAAAGGGTTGCTTGATGGCCTTAATAACTGACGTTAGATCAGCGTAGCTAGATTTAAAGAAAGGGTTGGCACTGTCTTTAACAGCACCCCCCATTTGCGACTGAGCATTGCAGAGTGCATTTGCCAGTTCATTGATTGCATCACTTGATTTCATTGCGACCTCCTACAGTCTGTTCTTTTGCGTACTGCTCACCATACCCAACATAGTAAGCGTCTGATTGCCCCTCTAGGGCTTGATAACCTAAAACGCAGTCATACTCACCGCGCTCCAGATCGTTTAGATCGTTGATTCCCATATTGCCTCCTACAGCAAATGCCCCCGAAGGGGCGGTCAGATTATTTAAAAGGGTGAGCGTTTATTGCCTTTATCATTGCGTCACTTCCAAACTTGTCGCAGATAGCCTTATGGAAAACAGGAATAGTTCTTGCACCATCGGCAAAGCTAATTCGCGCCTGAGTCCAACCTCTTCCCATAAAGCTGTTTTGCTTTTTAATCTGATCTTCTAAATTGTTCATGTACCTAACAAAACTTCCGTAGCTTTCAACTGCCTTATCAGCAGTATCATCTATCTCAAGAATTTTCTTTAACTGAGTAAAATTAGCCATGTCTTTATTACCTTTTTTGATTGATTGAAGTTAGATACTAGGCGATCTCAACCCTATTGTCAACACTTTTGTTAATTAATAGGCAAAAAAAGCCCCGCGCTTGGCAGGGCTGGTGTTCTATGTGGAACCTAGTAAGACCAGATAGCAGGGCAGGGGAAGCCGTCATCTTCTGTACAGCCATCTAGGTGAATAAATCTGCCGCCACCTTTCTGCTGTATGCCTATTCGCTGTATACCATGCTTCTGAGCCACTCTAATGATCTCTAACGCCTTTTCTCCGCTGGCTAGTATATCGACCGCCTTACCAGTGGTATGCGCTCCTAGCACCTCTTTACGCGCTTCTATGGGGTGCTGTGGGCTTCTGTAGGCACTGGATAGGGCAAAGCTAAAACCGCACTCATGGCGAATAGCGTTTAGCGTTTCAAGAAAGTCCTTGTCGAATCCTTCCTCTCCAGTGGCCTTGCACTTTAACTCTTTGGGCTTGAAATAATTTAGCTTCTCTTTTTTAGGTGATTTAGCCATTTTACTTCCTCATGTTCATCAATTTGCTTGCGCCTTTGATCCCAAAACTAGCAGATATAGCTACAAACAATAAATACTGATACCACTCTGGCAGATCATTTAATGCGGCAAATGCTTGCTCAACTCTATGTATTACCGTCATATCATCTACCACTATTGCATAACCTACCATAAAGATAGGCACTGCTAACACGATAGTCCAGAATTCATCTTTCCAGCTATTACCAGAGGCATCAGCCATCTTTGCTTCCCAATCAGCATCGTTCTGGATGACGTTCATTTTTGCTTCGTGCTTGGCCTTTGCTTGCTCTGCTTTATTCTTCAGGAAACCACCAGCAAGATCAGCAATCGGGCCAATCAACAATTTAAGCATTAGATAAAGCCTTTCTCGATTAGAAATAAACCGATAATCAGGGGATACATACCCCACAGCATGAGTTCGCTTTTCCTGAATCTCTCAGAGCCATCATCAAGACGTTTCTCGATGTTCTGGTATCTGATAGCGCATTCCTTCTCGTGTCCTTCTAAGCGGATCAATGCTTCTTTAACGGTTGCCATTTATGAATCCTTTACTAATATTGCTTCAACAAAGATTGAGACTTCGTTTTCTGAGGAACTGCTTTTCGCCTCGAAATGAAAATCTGATTTCTCTGCAATCTTAAACGGGAGTTGGCGATCAAAGCTGACCTGCGATGTGGCGAATGTCGCTTCTGCAACTCTTAATGTTCTCCCAGTGTTTGTTTTAACCACATTCCTAAACGTAAGATATTTCTGGCCGTTATTAGTGCCAGATGTAACATCTATTCGGAATAGGTAAATTGAGTGCCCTGCGGGGACAGTGTAAACGCTAGATTGAGTAGTGCCAATCGTTGCACCTATAAAGGCGTATTTAGTCCCGCCATTTGTAATGTTTATATCGCCAACATTAGAGCCAGCTAGGATGATCGCAGAGTTGATTCTGAGAAATGACGCAGTAGTAGTTACAGCAGAAGTACCTGTCAGGGTGACAGTCTCACTGATCTCGACATAGTTAGCATCTAGGCCGTTAATTTTGACATCCATCGTATCGGATAAAGAAGTAGAGACGACATCCATCGCAACAGCAGAACTAGGGTAAGCATAATTACCGCCATCATCCCATAGCGTCTCGAATGATGTTCCTACAGTGCGGTTAAATCCGAATATATTTAATGCCCTAGAATCCCAAATATTTCCTTTTGCAACATCATGCAAAAAGTTAGGGGTTGGCATATCTTCATCAAATTGATACATCTTACTGCCTCACTAAGAAATCAATAATCAGATATATTGCATATCCTAAAACTGCGATGCCTGATATTTGAATGCTATTCCAGAAAAACGCTTTGCGCTTTCTCTCTTGTAGATAAATTGTCTTTTCTCTTTTGGCCGCGATAGAACGCCTGAGATCAACGAGTTCTTGGTAGCCACGCTCTCCAAACTGGAACATAAGCAACTCCCTCAACTCACGCTCCATCTGCTGAGTTTTCTTCTGGCGGGCGTATATCTCCATCGCCTCTTCATTGACTGACTTGCTGGCAATGATCTTTTTAAATAGCGGGGGATTTTCTGCCTGGCGTTTATGTTCTGCCAAATCACTCACAGCACCGTAGAATCGCCCTATCTGACTTAGGGTATCTTCTACCTCACGCCCAGCCGCAACCATCCTTTTGACTGTACCAAAGGCGTTAGTGGCTATGCTGATGGCCGTGACGGGATCAATCATTACCAAGGCACTCCAGTGCTAATCGCGGGAGCTTTGCTGTCTGCAATCTGTGAAGCAATGCTTGCCTCTACAGCGTCAGCGTCTACGTCAGCCTTTACCCACTCAATGACCTGAGCCTCTGTGATGTCTGCGTAGGCTGTGTAGCCGTCAGCATCTGCGTCAGGGGTAAAGCCGCAAGTGCCGTATGAGCTACCTACGTGTTCTACTTCGCCTACTGTTTCGCTATCGCTAGCTTGCCAGTGTGCCACAACAACACCGTCATCAGTGTTGCGTTCTAAGGTTGAGATTGTCCAAGTTACTGCCATTGTTTTATTCCTCTAGTTGTGCAACACGGTTGCGTAATGATTGAATTTCTTTAATTAACATTGGTACTAATTTTGAGTAGTCCACGCCCATCATCTCTTCTGAGTCAGCATCGCCCGACACAGCCTCTGGTGCAACAGTCTGTAGCTCCTGTGCAATCATGCCGTAGTCTTGATGAGAGCCGTCAGCCTTCCAGTCGAACTTGCGTACTTGGATAGCGTCTATCTTGCTACCTGCGTCATCAGCGTCTGCAATGTTTTCTTTGAGGCGTTGGTCTGATGAGGTGTTGTAGGTGGTTGTAGAACCATTGGTTTGGATAGTGCCTACATTGCCATTTCCATTGCGAAAGACAATCATGTTAATAACTGTAGTAACGTCGGTTTCAACAGTGCTAACTGTACCGCTGGCTATCTTCAATACATGACCACCGTTAGGCGTTGAAGTAGTACCCACCAACAGGTTGCCAGAGGAGTCTATGCGCATACGCTCTGTGCCGCCAGTTGCGAAAGCTATCTGTCCGTTGACTGATGTAGCATTTATTTTATGCCCTGCGTTTGGTGAAGCAGTTGCAAAAGTGGAAAAATCTAACTGCCTAGAATTATCTGCACCGCCTCTAAAATACGAGTCACCAACAGTGTCTGTATTGATAAACAATTTAGATGAAATAGTACCGCCACCAATACCCACGTTGCCAGAGGAGTCGATACGCATACGTTCTGTAGTGTCATGCTTAAACAGAGTGCTTGTACCGTCGTGCTGAAGAATAAAAGATGTGCCACCGCCAGAAATATCGTCTAGTTCTAATGTCGGTAAGTAAGAGTGAATTACTGCTCCACCAGAGCCGTCTGAAGTAGTATCTGTAATGTCTAACGGTCTGTCAGGCGAACTAGTCCCTATGCCCACGTTTCCAGAGGCATCAAAAGTCATTCTTTCTGCGTTATCAGTAAATATACCCAACGTGTTTGGAAGGGAAGAATGAGCATTATCTCGACCAATAATCTTTGTTTTATCTGAGGCATTACCAAAATGTAAAACACCAGAGCCACCACTTTGACCAATTTTAACATCACCAAATATTTCAAGTTTTTCATCTGGGTCTGTTAAACCCACGCCCACATTGCCAGAGGAGTCGATACGCATGCGTTCTGAGGTAGTGCTAAAAACAAGATTAGCGGAAGTTGAACCAGTAGCATTAATAACACAGTCTGTTGTGCTTTCATTAGTAGAAAAGAATAAGCCAGGATTATTTGTTCCGCCTATATACCTAAAAACTGCTCCTGTAGAGCCATCAGAAGGCATTTGCACATGAAAAGGGTAGAGAGGGCTAGTCCCTATGCCCACGCGATTGTTTGTTGAGTCAACGTAGAGGGTGTCGGTGTCTACTGTTAGGCCGCTCATTGTCACCGTACCAGTAAAGGTAGGCGATGCTAATGGAGCTTTAGCATCTATCTGGGTCTGGATAGAACTGGTAACACCATCGACATAATTTAACTCTGTAGTGGTTACAGTCGCGCCATCGAGTATTTCCAACTCTGCTTCTGTGATAGTCGCGCCACCAATAGTAAACGATGTGCCTATAGTGGGGGTGTTTAGGATCGGGCTGGTCAGGGTCTTATTGGTAAACGTCTGAGTACCTGCAAGGGTAGCAACTGTAGAATCAATATTTAAAGTCACATCTCCGCTAGTACCGCCACCAGATAAACCAGTACCAGCAGTAACGCCTGTTATATCGCCTAGCGATACAGATGAATTAGAGCCATCTGCTCGCATCAATTCAAAACCGCCAGCAGTCGATCCATCGTGAACGTGTACGGATTCATTGGTAGTATTTACACTAATTTCACCCTCTAACCCTGTAAAGGATGCGTGTTCGGTGTTAGTGCCTCTGCGTCTTTGTACTGCTGTAGTCATTTCGTTACCTCGGCTTTGTAGGCCAAATTATATCATCATTTGAAATAGCATTAGGGTATTCTTGTGGCAAGTCTCTTAACGCTTGCCTGTACGTTGCCCATTCTGCCTTTTTCTTGTCGGTTAATGGGCTGTCTGCAAATTGAGTCCAATCTGATTGTCTTAACTTTTGCAATCGTCTATCTTTAAAGTGTTTAATAAATTCCTGACTATTAACTTCTTGATTAATTTGTTTAGGCTCTATTTGCACAATTCCGCTTGGCGTTAAATTATTTGGATCATAGCAATGCGTATTTTTATCGGCATCACCTCGAATTACGATTACCGATTCGTTTTCATGCTGTAAATAATTTCTTCCTGCACAAACTCCAAGTATTTTACCTGTCACCCTATCAACTAAATGAAACATTAGGTTTTACCTCCAGATATTACTGCGGATTTGCCTGTTTGCGTTACAGTTGAACCGACATATGAGCTATGTATTACAATTCTTGATTGCAATTTATAAGTTAAATTTCCTGCTGGTGGCGTATCAAATAAAAATGTGGGAACATTACTTCCTGCTGACATTGAATCTATCCTATATTCATCCTCATCACCAACATTAAAATCTCCCATTGGAGTGTTTCTTTGAGTTATGTCGCCAGTCCAAATAACAGTTGTACCTCTTAAAAGTCTAGCTTGATATTGAACAAAAAGATTCGTTGGATTATTAGGTGGATTGCTATCTTGTACAGTAATTGAAGCACCGCAATCAAAAAATAAAACAGTTTGTCCTGACTTAGCATCGGTGAAATCAAATGTAAATATATTTACATCATTCCATGAAGTAGAATTTATCGTATTAGTGTTAGTTGAATATACAACAGGCAATGAAACATTGACGCTAGTTTCAAACATCTCTGTAATAAATACAGCACCATCTGCTAGTTTTAAAGTATCAACAGCTAAATTAGCAATCTTACCTTGAGTTACTGCAAGGTTTGCAATTTTAGCTCCAGTAACGACTAGGTTATCTATTTGTGCCGCGCTAGTGATTACACCTGATGCCGCAATAAGACCGCCAGTGATAGAGTTAGCCGCCAAGTCTGATGTTTGTATAGCACCTGCCGCTATCTTGTCAGATGTAATAACATTAGCCGCCAGCGCATCAGCACTAACAGCACCCGCTTGAATAGCACCAGCTGTAACAGCATTGGCCGCAATCTTATTTGATGTAATGGCATCAGCCGCAATAGCGGCCGAACTAATAGAACCCGCAGTAATCGCATCAGCAGTAACCGCGCCAGTTGCTATCTCATTTGCAGTAATCGCGTCTGCCTGTATCTTGGCTGTAGATATAGAGTTATCGCTAATTTGTGTACTGCTTACCTGACCCTGAAGATCGCTAGTTGCTACGCTTGCGATAAATGACGTTCCATTATATCTGTATAGCTTATTGTCAGATGTAAGGAATACTTGCCGACCTTGGAAGTTACCTGAAGTAGGAAGTGTAGAAACGATCTCTACTGGTCTAAGGTTATTAGGGAATACATCCGATCCAATAGTGCCAGTAATATCGCCAGCCGCAATGCTAGAGACAAATGCACTGCCGTTATATCGGTATAACTTATAATCAGTAGTCAGGAATACTAATTGTGGTCCAGTGTAGCCTGATGGGTTAGGCAAACTAGAAACGATGCTAATCGGCTCGATACCTGATGCAAACGATGCCGCATCTACCGAACCAGACGTAATCGAGAAAATATCATCAGTCCACGCAGACGTTGAAGAATCCCAGCGGTAAAGTTTATTTGTAGTTGTTAGGTATTTAATCTGACCGTTAAAGTCACCCGTTGAAGGAAGCGAACTAACAGGCTCGATACCATACGCCCCTGCCTCTTGGAATAAATCATTCACCGCCTGACTGAAGGAATCAGT
>Ga0181380_1001062_pt1 | contig 12164 bp, 10 predicted proteins | sample 3SPOviralmetaG_FD_130116 | JGI IMG/M metagenome (GOLD analysis project Ga0181380, IMG submission 130116) | Marine viral communities from the oligotrophic San Pedro Time Series (SPOT) site, San Pedro Channel, CA, USA - 3 SPOT_SRF_2009-08-19 | ecosystem: Environmental > Aquatic > Marine > Strait... | reverse complement strand
CGGATAGAGAGTATAATATGACTATACTTGACCGGATTGAACAGGCATACGAAGAACAAAAATGCACCGTAGTGCGTGTGGTATATTATTTATTTAATGGAGTGACGATGTCGTAAACTATTATAAACTATTATACACTTATTATACACTTATTAGATTATACCCAAATATTCTTTGTATTCCTTAATGTAAATGGCGGCAAAGACAAAGACACCTCCAAAAACAAATAGGAAAAAGACAAAACGTCCGCCGGTAAAAGCCAAACGACTGGCTTCTCGTCATCTCCGATGTCGGAGCGTCGGAGCGTTCTGTCTATGATGAACCTTCCTTGTTCCTCGCTCGCTTTTTTTTTCTTTTTTTACTCCTTTTTGCGGGAGCAGCCGGGGCGAGAAACGATTCCCGTGGTCTTTGCTTAAGTCGCCTATAGCGCATACTAAGAGGTTCCTCTTCTTCTTCCCTCAGTCTCCACAAGTCGTCAAACTTTCTCTTCCAGGCCGTGTCTGACTCCAATTCGGATTGACTTCGTTCCTTCATTTTCCCATGGTTCCTACGTTTCGAATCGTGAAACACACTCTCTGCTTGATTTGCTTCCCGTTTCAAGCCCTCAAAATACGCATGAACACCTGGGAAAGCGGACGGCGTTGGTAAGGACTTGAAAAGGGTGGCCTCGATTATACGACCCTCTGGGTAATCCAAATATGTTCCGGTCCCGCCTTCCTCCTTAAGCCCAAGGTGTGGCTTGTTCCGGAGAGATGTCTCATCGAGTTCACCCGGGGTATAGATGTTGGAGCGACGCAAGGTCTCCCACACACTTGGTCTCCTCCACTGAGGTGACCCCAGGCCCAACTTATGCCGCTCGAGCATTCTCTTGGTTGCGTCGAAGTTGCGCTTTGAGTTTTGGTAAGTTTCCACTTGATTCCCTCCTCTCATGGTGTTGCCAAACTTTCCCATCTCGATCAACATTTGCACATCTCTCCCGATCTCACCAGACGCAAAATACTCGTGATTCATTTTCGCCAACGCTTTCACGATCACATTCCCACTTGATGTTGTGTGTGAATCAATCACGTCAAACTGAGACGACGTGAATCGCAATCCGGTGAGAATTATTTCCACCAAATCGGGAGGAGGATTCGGGTGTGCAATGATAATCGCATGAGGTTCACCTATGCTAAATCGATTCGGAACAGGAAAATCTGGAAATTTTTGCTGCATAGTGCTCCTTGATGAATCGTTCCCATGCGTGTCAGTATATTTATCTATAAGTGGATCATAAATGTACACCTGTAAAATGTTTTGAGTGAGTTGTTGGGCGGTACTTGATCTCCCCGTGCCATATAACTCGGACAAAAAGAAAGATATGTACATAAAATATTGCCATAGGACAAGGTTGTGTCCATCAAGTAATCGATCGAGCTTCTCAGGTCTCGAATTCTTAAACACTGTTCTAAAACTCTGAATAGCAGAATTTCTACTATACATGTCCAAGAGAGGTTCATGAAACTTGACAGTGAGAATGAAACCAATTCGGTCTTGTCCCTCGTGAATGATGGCGTGAGATGCTAAGGTGACATCAAAAGAAGCTTCTGCTTCAATGTTGCCTTCCTTTGGGTACAGTCCAAACGTTTGATTTAATATTCTATTCAATTCACTAGCGTCGCTCTGTGGAATCCCTGTAAATCCAAAGTCGATGCGGTCTGTTGGGGCTATGGGTGGATTTCTTGACGCGTAGACCTTGCCAGAGCGGAGGGTTGAATTTTGAGCCGCCATCTCTGAAGTCTCTTTGTACGATCTTTCTGAAGTCTCTTTGTACGATCTTTCTTACACCACACACAAAAAAATTAAAAACTTTTTTAGATAAGTATAAAGAAAGTTTAAGATGGAGGGTAGAAAAAAAAACGGGGGGCCAAAACAAAAAGCTGTGCAAACGGCAAATTATTACTTACAACGTCTGAAAGCTACAGGTATTGCGAATGCGGAAGCACGACAAGCCATGGCATTGGCAAAAAAACTCGGCTGGAGAGAGGACTGGAAAAAATGGTTGAAGGCATCCCCACAACGTAGGGCGTCACAACAGCAAAAACGCTATCAATCACAGATTATAGAGGACATGGACGTTGAGCCGCCGGGCTGGTTCAACCCATCACCCGCTTTCGCAGAATCCCGTTCACCTCCAAGGACACACCCGCCACCAGCTTACCCCGCGGCACCTCCTCTACCTCCTCTACACGACATCCGGGAGAACCTCAGTAGAACCTACCCTAGCGTGCAGTGGTTTGAGTTTCCACCGCGAAGGACGTATATATCGGTCCCCCGCGCGTCCGGATACGATTCTCAATATCATCAAAATATTCATAGACTTTACAGCACAGAACCACAACCACCACAACCACCCCCTGATTATCAACCACGAAATGTATCACGTATCTTCCCACAATATGTCCCTGACAGAGACCTCTTTCCCCACGGCGGGCCTCCACTTGTGAACCACATGCCTTACGTTCCTCTTTCACCAAATGCGCCTTTCTGGTTCACAGATCTGGACGGGTCGCATACAGCAAGAGCTGCCGGCTCCCCGTCAAATATGTCGGAAAGATTCTCGATGCGGCGCTGAGCAGGGTGTATTGTGTATTGTGTATTGTGTATTGTGTATTGAGCATCATGGACCAAATTGATATTCTCGTAGCACGCTGCCCAAAACACTTTTCGGCCTTGTTTCGTTTGAAGCATCTCTGATTCTATCAAGTTGAGCATCGGATTCTTCGAGCACGCATTCTGTACCATCTTTCATAACAAAATTAAAGTGCTTCACTCGAACAAAGGTCTCATTAGGCCGGTTTACTTCTTCCAACTCGCTATCGGATTCATAGTTGTCCCATAAGTCTCTTCTTTTTTTATCGATAATATCCTGCGGTCCTGCCTTAAAATTAGGACTTGTTTTGATGAAATCAATTATGTCGTCCATGACGTACATAGGACAATCTTGGCCGTCGGGTGTCGTGGGGGCTGCTCCTATCCTTACGTAAATCGATTTGTTCTGTCCCTTAAATGATGAAGGTGTTGCGTAATACGGGAGAAAATACATACCATCTTCTCCCGTAGAGAATAAAAATTCTACCGTACTATCCACACGTTCGCGCCCCAAGTATTTCTTTATGTCCTCACATAGCTTCCAAAGCCATCTCTCCTTATATCTGTCACAACAAATAAGTATCGCACTATTGTACGAACCCCATAATCCCTCATAAGTATACAATGGCATATTTTCCTCACACGTGGTGCGCCCGTAGGTATAATAGATAAGCTTGAAAAAGGTGAGATTAGGCCCAAAAAGTCTGTCCCGTATGCTCGAGTATGTGTCGGGATCAAGCGAATTGTAAAGACGAGGAGCTATCGTTTGGAAGGCTCGTCTTCTACGGGAATGTGTTCCTGTGGGACCAAAATAACCTTCGAAAATGATAGAGTTTGATTTTGCTTGCGGATTCACGGACACAAGACCAGGAGGTTCTTCTTCTGGTAGTTCTTCTTCTGGTATTTCTCTGGGATCGAATCGCACACGTCTAACATCATAGAAGGCGTCCTTGTCACCTTGATGGAACAAATGCGACCAACGCGACATAAAATATTTTTTATTTAATTATATTTATTTCTATTTCGCGCAACAAAAAAAAATTAAAGGGCCCGTGTTTCAATATCAAATTGAAGTTATGTATGATGTGTAGAATGCATCTTGCATCTTGCATCTAGCATGCCTCTTAGCTCTAGCAAAACATCTCCCGAGGAATGGTCACGTTTCCTAAAATCAAATAAAGGAGATACACGTGCAGCAATCGACATGCTCGACAACCACCTCGCTTGGAGAGCTAGGACAATCCCCCTTCCTCCAGGGGAGCCGAGTCTAGGCAAGGAATTGCCTGATCTCCTCGTTTTTGCGGGCATAACCATGTCTGGTCACCGAAGTGTCATCCTTTACGCAGCAATGTACGACGTCGAGAAAGGCAATGTGGAGAAATATACAAACGCAATCGCGTTCAAACTAGATACGAACATTGACAGGAACGACACTGAAAAAATAACGCTTTTGATCGACACTCGCGGAGGGGAAGGGTGGCCAAATCCGAGCGCGATGTCAGTTCTTCCTTTTCTGAAAGCCGTCTCCCAAACATTGAGTGCGAACTTTCCAGAAAGGCTTCATGCTGCGATCGTATTTCCTGTGCCACGGCTAGCCTCTGCTATTTGGGGCTTCGCCAAACCATTTTTGGATCCACACACTGCGGAGGTTGTGAATATCTTGCACGGGCCAGCAGACCGAAATGCGCAAGTACCCGAGGACCTTTCTCTTTTTGCCGATCGCGACTGTATTAAAGTCGTAGAAATGCATCGTAATGAAAGAATATTGAGCACAAAAGCACTTTAGATTGTGCATTTCATCTGTTGTGTATTGACGCTCGTCACCACGGAGGCTCCAATCGTGATTGGTCGAATCTCCGTCCATGGTCCATCTGGAGGAAACATAGCTCCATTCTGAACGGTCGTCGGTTTGTAGTAAAAATTATCCATATTCAACCCGCCTTGGATCACCCAGTACAATCCACCTTTATTAGCAATTGTTGATTGCGTAAGCCTATACACAGCGACGCCGGATGTGCGGAACTCCCATTCTTTAGTGTTTGTTGGTACCATGTTAAGCGTATTGAGACTACCGACGATATCGTCCATCTGTAACTGAAGACTAATACAAATATTTTCTCCTTGCAATAAGCTATCCGCTACCTTAGTGTGAATTAGAGCCACTTTGCATTTTCCATTTTGGCATGTTTTTACCACTTGGGTTTCTAAACACTCCGTGTCACCTGTTGGACATGTTGTGCACGGAAACCCTTCTGGCTTCCCGGAGCATCGATTGCCATCTTCATCCCAAACGCATACCAGTTTATCCTTACGCTTTTCACAATATTTGGTTTCTAAGGTTTCGAGGCAAGAATTTTCCGTACTTGGTGGGCAAATTTTACATTCTTCTCCTACACTCTTATTATCGCAATCGTTGAAAGTGATAGAATTGGATCGAGTCTGCTGAGAATCTCCATTGGTTCCACCATTGTTGGAAGCTTGATTAGAACCTTGCTCAGAGTTTGTTTCCGTTCTTGTAAAAGCAAAGATAATAAATGGGGATGCAATCATTACCACGAACACTGCAGCAACGAGAAATACAAGTAGACCCATCGACCATTTCGAGAATTTCCCCTCCCGTGGATTGTCCACCAATTCGTAAAAATCCGACCTGGATAATCTTGATTTATTCCTCATATCCTTCTTTGCTCTTGAATTGTTCACACTTGTTTGAAGTTGTTGCCTCTTTTACACATGTAAAACAGAAAAAAAGTAATCAAATTCGTCTGATAAAATGGCTGTCCGCCTCGTGCCAGGTAACGGCGGAAAAGCCCGCCTGCAGCGGTCGTTACAGCGGTCGTTACAGCGGTCGTTACAGCAGCGGTATCATAGTAAAAGGTTTAGGGGTTTGCAGTGTTTGCAGTCTTTTGCAGTGTTTGCAGTCTTTTGCGAGATCACGTGACGATGAATCTCTTCAAAATTCTTACCCCTTTTAATTGGCAACTTCAGACTTGGGTGGATGACGAGAATCTCGTCGAAAAGCAACACGCGTGGAAAACAATTGATGGAGTAAATCGACATAGAGATATCATCAACTAAAAATTTTTTATGTGCATTAAAGTAAGAAAAATTTTATAAAAGAAAATCGAAACATGCTTGTCATTTTATTCCTCGCCTTTATAGTTTGTACTGCAAGGTGCGGAGATGATAGCTTCATTTGCCAAATCACAGACCATACAAATGGAATAGAAACGCTCATTTCCTACCCTTGTCGCACAAACAACAGCTACGTCTTGGGCAATTCCCTGTCCAAATACCCATGGGAAGAAAATAAAAATTGGTGGAATTTGCTTGTAGGTGTTATTTCCGCAGTGGTCGCTGCTGGATTGCTTGTCTTTTTCGCATGGCTTTTCGTAAAATGCAAATACTACGAAAATATACAACGAGATCGCGACAAACAAAATCTGAATGAAATTGTAACGCTTGTTGGAGGTGGGAAGAAAGGAAAATCCACAGCGTCTAGTCACGCGTCGATGTCCGCTGTTCCAGCAAGGAGAGGTTGAACTCGTGGACCGTTCGTAATACTCCCACGATGTCTAATATAAATTAGTGCGAGGCTGCAAAGCCGAAGCGGGCCGCTCGAAGTGCTTTCAAGAATTTCTCCCTTTCAAGTTCGTCTACCATTCTTCTTTCTTCTTCTCTATCTGCTACGCTCATTTTGCTCTCTTTTTGTCTGTTCCTTACCTTTCTTGCCTCTTCAAGTTCTGCATCCATACTTTCTGAGCTCACAGGGATTGAGCGGTCCGTGGCCCAATAAGACCTATAATTCATAGGATCTATTATTGCTCTATCGGCCTGTCTCAAATCTGCCTGACCTTGAAAGAGATAGATATCTAAAGGTTCCCCAGCAATCTGCCGTCGCTTTTTCCGCTCACTATATCTACTCTTTAGTTGTACTGTGTTTCCTTTGTAGTCAATCGCATCATCGAGATCGCGCTTTGTCATATTTCCTCCACCAAGTCGTCTGGGGACGTGAGCGTAGACTTTCATGAAGAAAATCAAAGCCACAAGGATGAGGATAACAATGAGAAAGATAAGGGTTGTTTCCATGTGCTTTTCAATACTTAATCTCTTCCTTCCCCTTTCCTTTCCATATGCCACACAAAAAAAACCAATTTCACCTAACCATCAGAGATCGTAATTATTGGCGCGCTCAACTGGTTGTGGGTGGCAATACAGCGGATGGGCGGCAACAAGGTAGTCTTCATTCCGGACCTGTTCTGGAGTATGGGCATCGGCAACAGCTTCATCACTCTGATTGTATATTCTGTGGTTGGTGCGGCTGGCATTGCCTCTCTCGTTTCGGTCGGCATGCGCCTTTCGCGAGAGAAGAAAGAGTGAGAAGTGGAGAAGTAAAAAAATTAGGGATGGCGGATGTCAAGCAACTTGGGCTTCTAATGCCGGTCAAAGACACATTTGGAAGAATCGACTACCCCGAGCATAAGTGAAGCGTCTGTCAGTTCAAAGCCAAGTATTGTCGCTGAGTTTGTGATTTCGTAGCTGGGACTTAGGCGGTCATTGACAGCACCGTCGCCCTCTGTGAGATCACACTGAGCAATGATGTTTGTGCTGCGTGAATGATCAGGCAGAATGTGTGAGTGTGAACGAGAGTCGGCTCTTTACAGGGTCGAGAGATGCTTTACCGAAGTTGGTCTTCGGCGTATGGCATCCTTTAGTACGTGCTCAAACCTGTGTGTTTGTGTATTGTATTAAACTGTCGGTGTGAGGAGAATAATACACAAAAACAACATTTGTCGCCCTTCGATGCCGCCTATCATCGTGGTCAGGATATTCTTGCAAAAGGTCGACTGTTTTCATAACACTCATGAAAGAGTCTTGACTTAGTGGCGAAGCATATGCGTCGTCTGTAAACGTATTCACTACAACTGCGTCATCCTCGCCACATGGAATGAGAGCCATAATATGCCGATCCGAAGTGGTGGAATCCTGATATGCTCGACCAGGAAGAATAAACGTTATGAATGCTGCTGAAAAATAAGCGTCGCTTAGGACATCAGCCCCAAAATTACCCATGCGCAAGATCCAGTTGAAGAAAGGCACACTTATAAAATTATTTCCAGATCCCTTTAGTTCAAGACGAATGAGGTGAAGTTTATCGTCCCCTGTGACACCATTCACGTTCTCTTTAGCATCCGCGAATATATTATGCATTTCTTCGTTGTAATTTTCTTCTGGATCGAAGTGGCCGTAGTGTCGCGAGGTTTGGGTTATCAGGAGATGTATTCCCGAGTTGGCGAACAAACCCATTATAAACGCTGTGGGATCTCCTCCCTTTTCTTCATCACGTGTTCTCAGAGATACTTGGAAAATTCGTGGAGATTCAACTTTGCTTGTCCCCGCGCTTGTCCCCGCGCTTGTTTGTCCCACCCTTAACCCACCTTGTGCAGTAGAACGCTCGTTTCCTTCACTTTGTGGCAATTTGCGGAATTCGACGGTCGTCATGTCTATACGCTTTCTCTCAAAATTGTCTACCTTAAACCTTGGAATGATCTGATAAGTATGTACTCTTGGCCCTTTTCCCCAATCTATGAAATCGTCGAAGTTTCGGTCGAAAACATTGTAGAACCCCCAAAGTTGGCGTGGAATGGGTTTGCAAGCAAAGGAATTGTTATTTTGCACACTCCTCTCTCCCCCTTCCATGAAGGTATTCATTGGAATAGTTTCTTCCAGGTATTCTCGGATTCTCCAGTCATAAAGCGCAGGTCTGGAGTATCTGTCGAGACGTGCACGCAACAGTGGCCAAAGCATTAACAAGTGCATGGCTACAGTGTTCGCCGTCACCATAAAACAACCATTCCTGGATTGTCGATTTGTCAGTACATTAGCGCAATCGCTCGCATACCTTGTTGCATCTTGGGGGCGCAATAAGCTCATCGCTTGCCTCACTGGATCAACTTTGGCTCTTTTAGATTGGCGTGTTCCAAGTCTTTTTTGATTTCTATATAATCTCTTGCTGAGCGGCAAGCGCATGGTTAACGGCTCATCATCATCAGAGAAATATGGGTCGGTCGACCGGTCCGTGGAAAGGGAGGGGAATTCTAGTCTCGCGGTCGCGAACGGCATCGAAATTGAATGTTCATTGTAAGTAGGCAACGGTGGTAGATACAAATTTACGCTTCTTCTTTCGAACGGAAATGTCTGCGACGATGGCCCGCTCGTACGCAATATACGTCGCCAAACGTCACTTCCGCTGTAATTCGGTTGGGTCATTTTGTTATTGTCAGCATAAAAAAACTACGTGATTTTTTTTTAGTGATTTACAGACCAAATACCAAAAAGTGGTGAGCATGGAAGAATTGAGTTTCGACAGAGATTTCGCGATATCTATGCAAGTCGCCGAACGAGCTCATCGCTCCCACCAGATCATCGCGATGGAGGAGAACCTAATCTTCAACAAGCCGGTGAGGAAGCGGTGGATATAATATAAAAAAGTAGTACTTTTTGTCTCTTTAAAAACCGATAAAATCACAATTTTTCGCGATCACGCACCGCAAGAAAGACACTCGGACTTTGAGTGACAAACCGCCTCACCACCTCTCTCCGTATCATCCATGTTGTTATATTTTCCTTTCTTGCCGACCTTCTCTACCACGCTCGTATCGACAGTGAATTTTATCGCGTCCGCAGCGGGACGGGCCCGAATGTAGTAGCTTCCTGTCTTGAGCCCCTTCTCCCATGCATAAAACAAATACGAAGAAAGCTTCCGAACGGTCGGTTTCGCCATAAACACGTTCAAAGACGCGGACTGGCAGATGAATCTTCCGCGATCAGCAGCAAGGTCCACAACCGTCCTCATAGACATCTCCCATGCGTTCTTAAAAATTGCCTTGTCATTATCCGATAATCCTTCAACACATTGCACGCTTCCATCGTTTGCGATGATCAGTTGTCGCGTATCATGATTCCAAAGTCCCGCTGCCACGAGCGTATCCACAAGATAGCGGTTTATGACCGGAAACTCTCCAGACAACACGCGACGCACGAATATGTTTGATGTCTGAGGCTCGAAGGCCTCAACATTCCCCAGGATCTGTGCTGTAGAAGCAGTCGGCATGGGAGCAAGAAGAAGAGAATTTCGCGCTCCATGGTTTACGACCCGGATGCGTAGCGACTCCCAGTCGTGCCTTGCGGATATAGGAAAGCGAGCTTCTTCCTCCCACAAGTCGAATTGGAAAAACCCCTTTGAAAGAGGGCTCCCCGCAAACGTCTCGTAAGCGCCATCCTTCTGTGCAAGGTCAACAGAGCATGTCATTGCAGCAAAATATATAGTCTCGAATATATGCGAGTTCAACTCCGCAGCCTCCTTTGAGTCATACGCTATTCGAAGCTTGAAAAATACGTCTGCCAAGCCTTGCACTCCAATGCCAATCGGGCGATGCCGGAAGTTGGAGCGACGTGCTTCTTCTATTGGATAGTGATTGCGATCAATAATTTTGTTCAAATTGACAGTGACTTTGTACACGACGTCGAAGAGCATCTCATGGTCGATCCGACCATCATCCCCCACGAATTTAGGAAGAGCGATAGAAGCAAGGTTGCAGACAGCAATCTCATCTGGTGACGTGAACTCGATGATCTCGGTACAAAGATTGCTCGATTTGATAGCCCCGAGGTTTTGCTGATTGCTTTTTTTGTTACACGCGTCTTTGAATAAGATGTACGGTGTTCCCGACTCGATTTGACTCTCGATGATTTTATGAAATAGCAGTTGCGCCTTAATTACGCGAATGGCCTTACCTTCTCTTTCGTAAGCGCAATAGAGCTGTTCAAAAGCCTTGCCATGCGTTTCGTCCAGCCCTTTGCACACGTGAGGGCAGAACAATGACCAGTCTTCGTCGTTTTTCACACGTTGCATGAAAAGGTCGTTTGTCCATAATCCGAAGAACAAATCTCGAGCACGCATCTCCTCCTTTCCCCCTGGCTTGCGCAACTCAAGGACGTCTATGATATCTGGGTGCCACGGCTCCAAGTATATTGCGATCGCTCCTTTGCGTTTCCCACCGCCCTGATCAACGTAACGAGCGAGGTTGTTGAAAACTTGCAACATCGGCACGAGCCCGTTTGAACGCCCATTTGTCCCACTTATCTTGGTGCCTGTTGCACGGATGTTGTGCACCGAAAGGCCGATTCCACCCGCACTCTTTGAAATAAGAGCACATTGCTTTGCCGTCTCAAAAATGCCTTCTATAGAATCAGCTTGCATTTGAAGAAGGAAGCACGACGACATTTGCGGCTGCCGCGTGCCCGCGTTGAAGAGAGTAGGAGTTGCATGCGTGAATAGGCCATCAGACAACATCTTATAGGTTGAAAATGCAGAGTCTAGATCCTCGCCGTGAATACCAAGCGCAACGCGCATGTACATATCCTGGGGACGCTCCGCGACTCCCGAACTCGATCGAAGGAGGTAGGATTTCTCAAGAGTTTTGAAACCGAATATATCGAAGACGAAGTCCTTGTCGTAGTCCACTTCAGCGTCAATGCGGTCGGCGTGCTCCTTGACGACTAATGCGAGCTCCTCCGAAAGGGCATGCTCTGCGAAGAGCAACTCCACAGTCTCGGAAAATTTGGGACACGTCACCTTGTGAAGGTTGGATACGGCTATGCGTGCGGCGAGGTAGGAGTAATTGTAATGCTGGATAGATAGATGAGTTGCAGTTTCTACTGCGAGCTCATCAAGGGCAGCTGTGGTTACCCCGTCGTAGAGACCCGCAACAACTTTTTTAGACACGACAATGGGGTCGACATATTGAAGGAGAGTCGGGTATTGAGACAAAATGGAGACGCGCTTCGTTATTTTATTAAGATTCACTTCTTCCAATCGTCCGGACCGCTTCTTGACCATCATAGTTGGCGTAAGGGATATTGGCGCGGAGGATGATAGATTTTTTTCTGATGTCATGATATCAATGATATCAAACGGCGTCACAATTTTCAAGTTCTTAGTTGGCAAGGAATGTGGCTTTGGCGGTTGAGTAGCACAGCCGGTTGTACCAATCAACCTCTCTCTCTGAAGAGAGAAGTATCTGATTCAAATTTGATTTTACCACACGAAAAAATAACAAATGGTTCTGTCACAGCCCCTTACTGTTGCATAGCAATATGGTACATTTTCTCTGAATGTTGTAAAACTTGTGAAAGAAGGCGCAATGAAGAACGGACTATCGAACTAACCTCCCTATTTTAAGCGCGACATACAATTTTGCTTGAAAAAATTATTAACGTAAAATTCTGTTCTTGAATGTCTTGATTACGATTCGTATGGGACCGTTGGTGCGGGAGCAAGCGCGATTCGGTTCCACGTAGCAACATCTTCTGGAGTTTCGACTCCATGCTTTGAAATGTCCATGTCGACGTCAATATCATCTGCATTATTAGGTGCTTCTTTAGATTTGACGCAACCCATACTTGGTAAGGCAGGGTGCTTGATGAAATTTCAAAAATTCAAAAAGGAGTCTCACGTCTTTTTTCCTTTT
>Ga0181380_1001060_pt1 | contig 12181 bp, 12 predicted proteins | sample 3SPOviralmetaG_FD_130116 | JGI IMG/M metagenome (GOLD analysis project Ga0181380, IMG submission 130116) | Marine viral communities from the oligotrophic San Pedro Time Series (SPOT) site, San Pedro Channel, CA, USA - 3 SPOT_SRF_2009-08-19 | ecosystem: Environmental > Aquatic > Marine > Strait... | reverse complement strand
TCCTTCCCGTGTTTCTTGATCGTTTCTTGGATCGTGATCGGAGTCTGAGCATTGATACGAACAGACGGTCTGCAGGCGTGCTTGTTCCGATCGTCGTAACCGCATGGAGTTCGCTTTCCTGCGATATAATCAGCCACGTTTATCCACTTTTCGTTGAGCCATCTGGTCGTTCCCGTTGATTTCGTTTTCGATCCCTCGTAGGTGCCTCCGAGCTCCTTGTATTTTTTCACGATCGCCATCGATCGGTACGCTGATGTTTTCGTCCCGTACGATTTGTTGATCTCCTCGATAGCCTTCTGATATAGAACTGGGTTACTCGGGGTGCTCATTTTATTAAACATGCATAATTTATACCTGCAGTCAAGAATCTTGTACGTCACTTACATGGGATCGCTCAGCCTGCTCGACAGTACAGAGGCGACCTCGCTACGCGATCGTTGCAACATCGGGTTCAAGACCATCATGCCTTCCGTCGGTCTTCGTCGACGAGGTTCCGATGATGACATAGGATCGCTAATACGGGACGATGGAGGTCCTGCGGGTGTGCGCGGCATGTCGCCCTGTAGTTGCGCTGCAAGGCGTTCCTCGGTTAGCGATGGAGCGCCGATCAACATCGAGGGCTGTACGATTTGCATACCCTCTGTAGGGCGACGACGTGGTCGCATGTGAGGGATCAGATTCTGTCCCATAACCTCGACGTATCGTACTCCCGCGCCCGATAGAAGGTGATGCTCATCCTGCTGTGTGTAGTTCTGATAGGTCTCCTTGGGTTCGAGAGCGAGCAGGTTGTCCATACGACGACGATCCGCTGTCCGCATGTATTGCCCAAGACGATAGAGCGGAGTGATCACGTCCTTGTCCGTCCACTTGTAGTCAGGGTCTATGATGAACCCGATAAAGGGATTGAGGTCCCGTGCTACCTGATGATCGAACTCGGCAGGAGTAACACCGCGCTTAGCAAGAGCGATCGCACGAGGCAACGCCTTGGGAAGACGAGTAACAACAGAGGCGTCGCTGTTGATCGAGTCTAGGTACGCTTCGACATCCTGGATCTTTTCGTACGCGTCGTAGAGGCGCTTGAAATGCTTCTGATGACGCTCGACAGTGGTCTTTAAGTTCTCTTTACGCACTTTGAAATTCTGATTGTCGTCCGTACGCGTAGCTCTATTATTAAAGAAGTTTTCGATAGCGTGGGCGTGATGATCAGGGTCGTTGTCGATACGATGGACCTTACGATGAGGTTGATGATCGGCGATTACATGCGCTCCTACAGACACGGGATCGATCTCCGTGTGATAGATTTGTTGGGTCGTCTTGTTATCGTAATGATCCTTCGAGAACACCTGGGTCGCCGATATAGCGGGATTGTAATGATGACCCTCTACGTCGTAGCGCTCTGCGATGTGCATACTGATACCGCCTCCAAGGGAATGGCCCGATACAGCGATCGATCCGTCGTACTTGTCTCGAGCCTTCTCGAACACCGCTTCCGATCGCTTGTAGCGAGCCGTGTGCTTCTCGCGACCCATGGCGATGTGCCCGTCTGTTTTCACGTCGGATAGAGTGGTCGTGCCTCTGTAGGCGATCACGGTCTCCTTCGTCGTATCGTTGCGAAACACGGAGTGCTCCTGGGTCGATAGCTCGCGATCCAACACGAACCCTTCGAGTTCGATCATCGGATTGAAAAGGTCTGACTGCACGTACTCCTGGTTTTCGAAGTAGTAGGCCGCCATGGCGAGACGGGCGAATTTATGTTGATCGATCGTTTCGAAGGAGGTATGATGTGTGAGACGGTCTTTGATGATCGCTGCTGTGAGGATCGACATTATATGTTCGTTTTATAGTAAAGCAGATATGAAAAAGAAGGCCTCTTATCTCGATATCCGAGTTCCGAAAGGACGAGACGCTTTCGCCGTTAAAACCGATTCGTCGTATATCAAGCTTCATCAATTACAGGTCGTCGTGTCGGCTCGAGGTGGTGGGAAGACAGTTTGGATCACGAATCAACTCCGTATGATGAGGGACATGGGCTGTTTAGATAAAGTAATCCTTGTAACACCGACGTACGAGTCGAACAAAGACTCGTTCCAAGGCTTACCTATCCATGATGATATCATCGATCCGAATGATCCTGAGGCAGTTCAGAAAATCAAGGAGATCGTCGAACATGAACGTGACCTTCTCGATGAATATTGGGACGCCATGGAGAGGTATCACGAGCTCATGAAGCAGATCAAATCGAGACGGCCGATCGAGCAGATCGATGAAGATTTACTAGGGTTCTTCGGTGGGGAGATCGAGCGGCCGAAACACTGGCTCAACGGTCGTAAAGCAGTGATCGCTGTGTTCATCGACGACGCTCTCGGCACACGGATCTACGGAAGTAAGAGCGGGCTTAACAATTTAGTTATTCTTCATCGTCACCTCGGTGTTTCAAAGCACATCGGGGCGCTTGGGATCACGATGTTCTTCGCGACTCAATCGTACAAATCGAATATTTACGGGATTTCGCCTACGATCAGAAACAACTGTACATCGATAGCGATCGGTCGTACGAAGAACTTGAAGGAGCTCGAGGGGATCGCTGACGAGGTCGGATCGTTCTGCACACGAGACGAGTTCATGGACGTCTACGATCAAGCGATGGCCGAGTGTGGATGCGGATGTGTTAGCCGTCATAATATTTTGTTTATCGATACGAATCCACATGAAGGTTGCAGTCACTTTCGAAAGAACATGAACAAGATGATATACCCCCGTCTTAAAGAGTCCTCAAACTGACCCCGTGATTCACTGGGTCAGTTTGGGGGAGAGGGCTAAAAAAAATTTGACAGTTCAGAGAAGAGGGAGCGGGCACTCATACACCAACGACATGGACTCTCTCATGAACTCTATCGATAATATCAAGGTCAAGATCACCGACGCCGAGTACAAGGAGCTCTGTGATAAGATGCAGGATCTTTTCAAGAGGAAGGATGAAGGTTTTTACCGAGTGTGGTACATCGAAACGAAGGTTGATTACGAAGGTGATCGAGATAAATACGTTGGCGATGACGATGACGATGACGATGAAAAACCCAACATGATCACCACCTACTACTATACGTGCGTAAGAAACACCATCGTCCGTATGGCATCTGACAAAGCAGAGTCGTTTATTGAACGAATTAGAGACTGGGGGTTTATCTACGCGGATTCCAAACTTCTGAAGGTTGAACCTCCGAGGCCGCTTCACGTTGTTAGCGAAGGAGAGGTGAAACAATCCCTTTCCAATGGTTCCTCCTGTATTACGGTCGTGCGTATTGAACTCGCCTAAAAAATTTGACGGCGAAGGGACTTAAGGATATGCCGCATTTTTTATCTATCGTCAATATATAAGCGCGAGAATGCCTCGCAAAGCCACATTGACAGACGAGCAGCGCCTCGAGAATCGTCGTGCTTATGCTCGCAAGTATTATCAGTCTCGCAAAAATGACGAGGATTTCAAGGAACGTCAGCGGCAATATAAAAAGAAGTTCAACGATTCCAATCGAGAATTGGTCGCATTAAAATCCAAGGAGTTTTATTGGAGCAACGAAAGCTATCGTAACGCTAAGCTCGATAAGCTAGCCGATAGATATTCCAATGATGATGAATACAGGCAGAAGACGATCCTAGCCGCGAGGAAACGGTATTGGGATAAACGTACGAAGGATCTCGCGGAAGCCGACGGGGACGCGAAATCTACCGATCCTTAAGGGGGGGAGGGCTTCTTTAAAAAAATTGATTTAAAAGTTTTTTTCTTAGGTTAAGGTATAAAAACATGTCCCCTCCGCTCACGACTATGCAGATCTCCGAACGATACTACAACATCGACGACCTCGACGTTTTGGTCAACGTTACGACGAACAAACTCCCTAATGATTATGATACGTATATCACTGAGGAAGAGCGGCTCAAGATCGTCAACCTTTTGAAAGATACGAAACTCCATGACGATGGCTATCGATACAAAAGGCTCACCTTCTCCAAGAAGCAATATGGAAAATTGCGCTACGGCCGCGTGATCGCCGATATGGATAAAGACGGTAAATACGTTGAATCTCTTCAGAATATGTGGAAGTTTGTTCGCAAGGTTGCAAGCGGTGATAATATCATCGGATTCGACATGGAGAACAGTCAACCTCGTATCTTGAAACAGCTATGCGATCGTTATTTCCCTACAGCAAAGCTCAATCACTTGACCGCCTACGTGAATCATCGTGACAATATTCGCAATCAAATAAAGTGCCATTATCGCGTTAACAGTGGTGCTGCTAAGGAGCTCATCGTTCGTCTATGTTTTGGAGGTTCTATCAGTGAGTGGCGTAAAGACAGTGGAATCGATGATTCAGTCGCCGAGATGCCTTTGGTTGAAGGTCTTCACATGGAGGTCGATCATATAATGAAAGTGTTGGCTCCACACTTCAAGGGGTTTGAAAAGGCTCAGCAAGTGTTCGCATGGCGTGTTGAGAACGAGCCTCAGAAAATGCAAGGTAAGGTCAGGTGTCGATCCTCTCTCGCTATGTATTTACAAAACATCGAGGGCGATATCATTCTCTCGATGAATCGCGCGTTGATTAACATGGGGATCGATGTTCTGACTCCGATTCACGATGAAATCAACGTAGAAGCTTCCGATTACGTTCATGAAAACTCGAGTGATATCATTGAAAACCTTCAAGCCGCTGTATTGGCCGACACATCTTTCGACATTAAACTTAAGGTTGAAGATTACAAGATGGATGATGAAGCACGTAAGATTCTCGATGCTCATCGTCAATACGTCAACACAAGTGCAGTTGACGATCCCTTCGCGAAAGGGTATAGTTCTGTTAAGGAGGAATTCGAGAAGATCGCCTTCATGCTAAGGGACACGGTCGAGTACGCTTTCGTGAAGTCGTCTGGGGATATTCAGATCGTCAAAAAGAAGGACTTCAAAGATCGTTTCGAAGATTGGAGTTACATGGAGGTCAAACGAAAGAAGAACGGTGAGACTTGTACAGAGCAGGTGCCTTTCATCGACAAGTGGCTCAAAGATCCCGAGAAGCGGTATCACACACATCTGGATCTGATTCCTCCTCCGCTGAAAGCACCCAACGAGGTTTACAACCTCTGGAAGGGCTTCGATATCGAACGATCCAAGGTCGCTCCGAAGAACCCGTCGAGAGTCTTCGAACTCATCAAGGTGTTGTGTAATCATGATATGAACGCGTACGAGTACGTCGTCGATTGGATTGCTCAGATGTTTCAATTTCCCGCGGTCAAAACGGGTACAGCGATCTGCTTCAAATCGAAGCAGGGCGCGGGCAAAGGGTCACTGTACAACATACTGCAGAAAATGATGGGATCGCTGTGCAACGAGACGGCCGATCCTCTACAAACGATCTTCGGAACACATGGCAATATTCACATCGGGAAGGTCTTCGTAGCCATCGATGAGACAGGGTCGGGCGACACTTGCAAGGTGCTTGGGAAGCTCAAGAACATCATCACGAGCGACAAGACCATTTACAACGAGAAGGGCTTGAAACAGGTCGTTGTGTCCAACTTCACACGATTTATGTTCACGACGAACAATAGTGTTCCGATCAGCCTCGACGGTAAAGATGATCGCCGCTACTGTATCGTTGAGTGCTCTAGTGAGCTGTGCAAAAAATCCGAATTTTGGAATAGCTTCTACGATGAGGTCGTCAATGACGAGGGAGTGATTCGAGGTTTCTACGATGCTCTCATGGGTCGCGACATATCGGGTCGCAATTGGATGAAACTTCCCGACACCGAGCTTCGACAGGAGGTAATCGATGTCAGCACCCATCCGATCGTATTTTGGTTTGATATTTTCATTCGTTCCAATCCCATTGAGCAGAGGTGGACCCCTATACAGTTATACGACGGTTACAGGTCGTACTGCACGGAGCATGGGATTAACTCATGTAGGAACGTCAAGTCGTTCGGTATATCATTCCGCGATCACATCGCATTCGACGAGTGCGGGATCGAGAAGGTGAGGACAAATCGTGGGATGGCCTATGAGATTGATCGTCAGCGATCGTTTGATTGGTTGAAACGGAACAACTATACTGATTTCGAGGATTTGATGATGATCGGAGAGGATGAGGATGACTGCTAGACAGGTGTCTCCCTCTGCCGTCCCACCCATCTCCCTCGGGGCGTTTTTGGTCGCGCTTCGCGCTCCGTCTTTACATGGTCTTTAAAATTCTTTTATTGATATTTTATCGTCTTTAATATTATTATTATAAAGAGTGTATAGAGTGTATAGTGTATAGTTGTATTTTATAGAGTATAGAATTTGGTTTTTTTAAAAATAACTATAGTTATTTTGCAAAATAGGCTTTTTTTAGTATATTTTAAATTAACTAAAACTGCACTATACACTATACACTCTATGCACGCACCACATGTCCTGAAGGATATATTGACGGCTAACAAGGTTCTCTTGGCCATGAAGAAAAGGGGAGGTCGCGTAGTTAGGTATCGAGTGGGCGTACGGGTCCCTACCGAATATGACGATGGCTCCTGCAGGATCACTGATTGTGATGATTGTTAACCCTATAATAATAGGGTTACGGGTTACGGGTTACGACACCACTTGATGTCGTGAAACACGACACCAAGCATGGAAATGCTAGCCACGCTCACCTCAGAAAAAATCATCGTAAATATAAAGATGGACATTGACGACGAAAAGGCGAAGCTTAGGGCCGAGAAACGTCTCGCTAACCTCGCTAAAGCACGAGAGAAGGCCGCGATGCTCCGCGAACAACTTAAGGCGGCTCGACAATCGAAGAAGCCTATGAAACAAATCGATGTTGATATAAAAGATGACGACTCCAAGCCCGAAGCAGCCGAGCCCGAACCCACTCCCGAAGAGCCTCCCGAGGACCCCGCCGAAACCCCCGCAACCGACCCCGCCCCCGCAACCGATCCAGAATCAGTACCTGACCCTCCTGCAGAGACACACGAACCGAGCGATCACCCTCCTCAAAAACCGAAACGTGCGCCTGCAAAGAGAGCGCCTCGAAAGAAATCAGAGGATCGTCCAGAACCTCGACCAGATACTAAGGAAACTCCCACCGAGATCGTAGCGCCGCCACCTCGGGCACCCCTGTATCGTCGAGAGAACGGTCTTCTGTTCATCTGAAAAAAATCATTCTAATTATTAAAAGGACATGCCGTACGAATACCTCGCGATCGATTCCCGACACGCTAAGTATCATGAAACAGCCTCGGAAATGACCGTCAATTTATCAGCACCCATTCTACATGCGAAGAGCGTCCGACTTGTCGGGTTCAGCCAAGCGAACGAATATCATAACGTGTACACAGGATCAAATACCTTGATATTTAAAGCGTACCGCTTGACCGACAATGTCACCGACACATTGACGATCACCGTCCCTCCAGGGTTGTACTCCATCGCCGATCTCGTAACGGAAATCAATAATCAAACACCAACCTTCTTCTCGATCAGCTTATCGTTCGCCCAGCTTGCGAACGGTAAGGTGACGATCACCGCTACATCAGCGTCAAGCCCAGCGAAGCGTATGATCCTGTTCCATCCACGATCGAAAGATTTCTACAACTCGCTCGCATATCGTCTTGGCTTTGCTCGCGAACAGGTTAGCGACTCCTTTGCGAACAACCTGATCCAGGGGCCGACGGGTAGCGTCACGATCAATTACAAGGGGGTTACGACACCTGAGGCCGATTGGGATGAAACTGCTCTGTTCGCTATATGGCGACCGAGCTCGACGGTCGCCGCCGATCAGGTGCGAACCTCCAACTTCATAGGGTTCGAATCTCGTTGTCCTAACGTATACATTCACAGCGATCTCGTACGCGACTTCCATACGACGATGCACGACGAAGCCAACGATATGCAGTTGACGTCGCAACAGAACGTGCTCCAAAAAGTGGATATCAACGTGGGAATCTACTCCTACATTCATTATCGTTCATCGCTGACGGAGGCATTCACACACTCGTTAAGCGGACAACCGATCACCTCTTTCAAGATATCGCTACGCGATGACCAACACCAGTTGTTCACGGCTAAGACATACAAACCATGGTCATGCGTGCTTGTATTCGAAACCGTTGACGATGCGGCGGCTATCCGAATCAATGAGCAAGTGATCTCTGACAATCAAAGACGCATGTTCTTGGCTGAGCATCGGTGTTAAAAAAAAACCGCAATATATAATAAACAACAACTAACGATGTCGAAAGCCGTGCCCTCGAAGATGCTGCCGATGAGTGAAACCATGGGTGTTGACGCGTTTCGCGATATCACCGTGGAACGCGTTAGGCTGCAACCCATCGGTGTCAACGCCGCGACCGCTTACACTCCCAGCGCGTTGAATAAGATCCATTTCCGTTTGCCTGCTTACTCCGCGAGCTTCCTCGATAATTCTCGTACACACCTTTCTTTCACTGTCCAGACCACGGGTACCGATCTGACCGCCACGCACAACGTCGTGTTCGGCAACGGCCTCCCAATCTTCAACCGCATGCTGATCAAGAGCTCCAGCGGCCTTGTGATTGAGGACATCACCCAGTATCACCTGTTGACCCGATTGTTCACGGTACTCTCTACCGAGGAGGATTACCGTATTCAAGAGGGCGTGTACGGAGTAGACGATCCCGATGTGACTGTCGGCAACCAGCTCCTGACGGGTCTGAAATACACTATCCAGTTCAACAGCGGCCTGCTCGATAAATCGCTCAAGAGCTTCCTTCCCTTGTTCATGATGGGTCAGGGCTACGCTCTCGACCTTGAGCTTTACCTGTCATCCCCCGCTGAGTGCCTGCGCCTCGTGGGCAGCGGCGGAACCACCCCGAGCGGTGTATCGTACTCCCTGACGAACCCGATCATGAACCTGTGTCTCCTCAAGATGGACAACCAGCTTTGCTCTCGCTACAACGCGATCGCATGTGATCCTGACGAATCTATCGTGATCCCGTTTACGACCTATCGCTGCCATGTGCACACTCTCAACTCTCAAACCTCTGTCGTGCACATCAACGATGCATCCACGAATGTGCGTCGTATCTATTCCGTGTACTCCCCTGTGTCTCAATCCGTGTCCAACGGGCTGAAGCTGCCGTTCAAGGGGTCCTCCAAGCAGGCCTCTGCCGCTGAGAAGATAACATCGTACAACTATCGATTGGGAAACCAGTTCTTGTTCAGCGAACCCGTCGTGGAAGCTTCCGACAACAAGGAGTCTCTCTTCTTCGTCAAAGATTCTGTGTGGAGCGGCGACAAGCCGATGATGCTCTCCAAGAACGAGTCTCTGCTCGTTACCAACTTCGAGAGTGCCAGCAAAGAAATGTTCTTCACGGTGGCCAACATGACGTACAGCCCCGAGGAGGCCCGTGGCGTCGTACAAGGCACCTCCTCTGCGATCCCGATCGAGCTCAATGTGACCTTCGGCGCGACTCCCACGCTGCTCGTCAACAACTTTATCGAAGCAGGGTTCGACCTCGTTATCAAGAACGGGCAGATCCGCTATCAGGAGAAACTCCCAGGTTCTAACAAGGTATATTGATACTTAAAAAATCGGTACCGATGTAACGAGGGGCTGCCCAAAAAAAATTGACGGACTTACCCGTAACATCAACATCAACATGAACATCAACCCCATAAATTATGGGGGGCATGTAACAGGGCTATCCAAAAAAAAATTGACGCGCTATTTTTTTGGGGGCTACACAAAGCGAAAAGGACTTAAAGATTTGAATATTATATATATATAGTATAAAGGGCCAACATGCCTTACAAGAATCGCGATGACAAGAAGGCTCACAACCAACGGTATCATGCCGAAAAGAAGGCCGAGTTAATGATCACTCGCATGCAGAAACGAGGTCAGACTCGTATATCTCAACGAGGCTACGATGAGATCAGAGAGACCGCCCCCCAGGAATGGCTCCAAACGCTCCGTATCATCGGAGCTGACAAACTCAAGGCGAAACCATCGACAGCCGATGATGAGAAACAGCGCGTACGACAGAAGCGCGCTAAAATCACGCCTGATCGCGTCAAGGAGCTCATCGATACTATGCAGATCGCTGATCGAACCAAAAAGAACTACAAATCGATGGTCAATGCGCTGACTAAGCTGCTTTGTGTAGATACCAAGGACTTCACATGTATCTACACCAAGATCAATGAGAAGATCAACCTGATCATCCGCGAGTATAAGAACGCGAGTCCGTATCTTCAATTCATGAAATCAATGATCGATAATCATGAATCAATCCGTCGACTCGTCCCGCAACAGAATCGAAACATTCTGAATCGTCGTGCAGCTAACGTTTCGACAACCCAGGAAGCAAAGAAGATCGAGAACAATCAACAGCGTGATCGTGAAACAGATTGGGTCGCCGAATACGATAAGATGGTCTCACATGTAGCTGATACCGATGATCTCAAAGCGATCAAAACGCTGTACCTCGATGGAGTCAATAACGACCAAGGTCAACTGACAATGATTCCGCGATCGTACTTCTACGACACCGTGGTCGTCGCGAATCAAAAGAATATCAACACCAATCAGAACTACTACGTGAAAGGATCAGGTACACTCATCGTGAACGTATACAAAACGTCGAAGCAATACGGACAGATCAAGTACAGGCTGCCCAAAGCGGTCAAGTCGAAGATCAATGCTTACGTCGGATCGAAACCGAGGCTATTCGGATCCCAGAGTGAATCGGCGATGATAAACAAGGTCCGTAATGCGATCGGTGTAGGGATCGACGATTATCGTCGGATCATGAAGCACAAAGCACAGCGGGACGGATACAGCATCGAGGCGATCGCGAAGGCGATGGGACATGCACCGACGACAGGAAATGTGTCGTATTAATAAATGGGCTACACGATCACCAAGTACAGTCGCGACCAAGCTGCGAAGCTCGGCGTCACGATCAAAGCATCGACCGTAAAAGGCAAAAAGATCGATGTATTCAAGGACGATAAGAAGGTCGCTTCGATCGGCGCTGAAGGAATGTCGGACTACCCGACGTACATGCGGACCAAGGGGAAGGAATACGCTGACGAGCGTCGACGATTGTATAAGATCCGTCACGAGAAGACGAGACACAAAGTGGGATCACCCAGCTTCTACGCCGATCGGATTCTTTGGTGACAATTTTTTTCTCCCCTTTTAATTAAAACCGAATGGTAAACGAGTCACCCGAACGGTGGGTGAATTTTTTTGAAACCTACGAAATCTCCCCCGATGGACGATGTCGTAGACGATTGAAGACGGGTAAATACACTGAGATTCATGGCTCGATACTCTCATGTGGGTACCGATACTTTCAAGTACAGCGAGGTGGTCGAAGAATCAACAAACTGTTTCATCATGTAGTCGCTGAAGCTTTCATCGGACCGAGACCGTATGGGTTAGTCATCGATCACATCGATCAATCAAAATTGAACAATGACGTATCGAATCTACGGTATATCACTCAAAAGGAGAATATGCGAAATACACACCGATACCGACATGATCTACCGACCGATCCAATTGAACGCCGCCGAGCATTCAATCGCGAATACAGGAAACGTGTTAAAAATGTGTCTATAAAACAAGTCAATGGATAACATCATCAACGAGCCGATCGTCATTCTGAAAATTCCATCGTGCCCCAATTGTCAGAAGGCTATGCGATTACTCGAAGACATAGGATTGAAATATACGTTAATCGATATCACGAAGGTTGATTTCGATGATATCGAAAACATCATGACATACCTCGAAAGAAAGACTCAAACTCGAACGTTTCCGATGATCTTCTGCAATGGACGATACGTCGGCGATTACAAAGAGATCGAGAGCCTCCACCGTGTTGGCGTCCTAGAATCGTTACTGACATATCGAATTTAGTTGATACAGGGTCTTAACATATATAGATTAATGATTTTTAGTTGAGTTTTTGACTCCGACGAAACTCATTTTCAAAATAGAAGCCGAACTGTGTTTTTTTTAAAATTGCACTCATCGTGAAATTTAACTGAAATTCACGATGGATGGGACTTAACAAAAATAAGAAAGATGAAATTGGGATAGCATGAGCTACGATCGACTACGATCGGGCTACGATCAGACTAGGATGAATACGATAGGTA
>Ga0181380_1001059_pt1 | contig 12198 bp, 30 predicted proteins | sample 3SPOviralmetaG_FD_130116 | JGI IMG/M metagenome (GOLD analysis project Ga0181380, IMG submission 130116) | Marine viral communities from the oligotrophic San Pedro Time Series (SPOT) site, San Pedro Channel, CA, USA - 3 SPOT_SRF_2009-08-19 | ecosystem: Environmental > Aquatic > Marine > Strait... | reverse complement strand
TTTTAAATTCATTAACAAACGCTTATATCATTTTCTATTAGTATATCCATTGTACAAGCCCATCCTGCTAATTGATTTTCAAATCTTTCATAAAAAGGTTCACAAGTAGGGTCTCCTTCCATTTGATATTTGTCTCTATATAAATTACCTCTTTTAAGTAGTTGTATTAATCTGTTCTGTACAGCTAATTGAGAATTAAGTATATCTTGCTCATTGTCGTTACCTACAAATATGTCTGTAGTTGCTTCTTTGTCTATATCAACTATATCCATTGACATAACAGTTATGTTAAAACTTAATACTTGCTCTTGAGCTGTAACACTATTTACGATTATATGCGATAAAGGAAATATAGTTTGTTTAGATAAATCTACTTTAGTAATATCTCCTGTTGTTACCGTATTGACATTTATGTCGTTTAGTAACTGGTCTTTTATTGTTTCAGTTAGTTGATAAAACCCTCTTATTCCTTGATTGCTCATTTAATTTTATTTTTTATTTGTCTTGCTTCTGTGTCTGCTTTATCTTTCATAAACGATAGCATATATAAACATTCGTGTAAATTTAATTTAGTGATATGTTTAACTCTTGTAATATCCCCTTGAGAGAGTGCGTAAATTGATTGATACCAACCCCACTTTGTCGCAAACTGTCCTGTAGATGTGAGTTCGTTACCTCCTCCTGCTCCAAATAATTCATCATAACTTTCGACAAGTCGATTCCTAAACGGTAAAAAAAAAGCATACTACTTAATACTGCATCCATTGGCATATCCTTCATTATGTCTTGATCTTTTGCCTTATACTCCTCTATTATGTATTTGTCTTTTAGTTTGTTTGTAATAGGTCGATATAGAACAGCCATAGCATATTCCATAGATTCCCATTTAGACAAATAGTTATCTAAATCGACATACTCTCCTAAACTCATATTGTCTAGGTTAGGTATAAAACCATATTCTATTCCATTCATTTTAAACTTCTGTACTAGGTTTGGTTTCTTCTCAAACATATCTGCAAGTATAGATGTTATTCTATTTACATCAGTAGCTCTCATTTTCATAGCATCTCCTAACTTTATACCACAAAATATCTCCATCATTTTAGAAGCTAAAAAAGATTCATTCTCGTTCTGTTCTTGTATTTTTAAGAACTTCTGATATTGCCTTAAAGTGATTTCTGACAAATAATTAGGTATCGTAACTTTAACTCTCATATATATATATCGAAAATTAAAAGCGATTTTAGAATAATACAAAAAAAAAGGAGATCCCTTTCGAGACCTCCTATCAACCAACTAATAACAACTAACCTAAAAAACTAAACGAGTTGGATTGTAAATATTAAAGTGAACACTATAGCACAAAGATAAATAAATGTCTTTACAAATGCATCACTTAATATAATTTTTTCTATAAACTTTTTCATACGTATTCTTTTAGTATTTGTTCTTCCCATTCTTCTACTATATCTTGATCTATTAAATCAATTATATCTTCTTTGTTTTTTATTCCAACATAAACAGCTGAAATCGTAACTCTTGATTCTGTAGGTGGTGTGAAGTAATCTCCTTTACAACCTTCTTCTAAATAGTAATCTACTGATAATTCGATACTATCACTTAAACCTTTGTAACTAACTGTAGTATTTCTTTTCATTGTTTTGTTTCTAAAGTCGTTGTATTGACCTAACGTCTATTCCTTGAGATTCTAACAACTCTTTAGCTTTTTGTACTGTCCAAGCGTCTAGCACAACTATAAGATCAGCTCTATCCTTTAAGAAAAAACCTTCTCCAAAGCTTTTAGGGTTAAATGTAATTCTAAATTTTGTTTCCATAATGTTTTGTTTTATTACTGCTAATATACAACTTTTTTAGTTATACACAAATTTTAATAACTTTTTTTTAAAGTTTTTTTTGGAACTCTAATGCTTCCTGTTTTGTCTTGAAGTAATAAGAGTTATAATTACCCTTGTTTACTACATCTAATCTAAAAGAGTTCCTTTGTTTGTTTGTAAGTAATCTTGTTTTCATATACCAAAGATATTAAAATATGTTAATAAAACAAATCTAATTATTGTATCGTGTATTTACCTCTATTAGGATTTTGTAATTGCATTAATAAAGCGTATCGAGCTGCATCAATACAGTCAGGATGCGCACCTGTAGGTTTCTGTATATTATTACCCTCTTTGTCTTTAGCCCAGACATAGCCCTGAAGTTCTTTAATAAAATTCTTTGATCTTGATGTTACATATATCTCATTCTGATTTATTAGATTGATTCCATATATAACTGAATCTCTACCTTTAGTAACTCCTGCTATCTTATGACCATAAGCTCTTATCTCACTAATACTTTTTGGTTCTGCTGAATCTGCCCACAAATGAGTAGTTATGTTATTGTCTTTTAGAAATCTACTTATATCTCTGTTTAACATTCCTTTTCTATAAAGTACTTCATCAAAGATATATGATTCGTTCCACTTGTATAAGTATATTAATGTACTAGGGTCTAATGAATAACCGAAGTCGAGACCTGCACAAAGTAATCTAGCATCTTCTGGTATATTATCTATAGATTTCCAGTCAGGTATGCAAACACCTTCTAAACTTCCTATTTCTCCTAATCCGTAAACCTTCCACCAGTTTGACCAGTAAGTACTTGTCTTTGCTTTTACTCTTGCCTTCTCTATTTCTCTTACTATTGATTCAGGCAAACTATTATTGTCTTTATATGTCAAAGTAATAAAGTCAGTATCTTCTTGTCCTATTAATTCTTTATCTACCCAAAATAAATTACTTGGATTATAGTCAAGCCATATGTTTCCAGATGTTCTTACTGCTAATTGTTGATAGCTTTCAAAATCAACATTATTACACTCATTAATAAATAAGTCAGTTCTTCTTGCACCTCTTAATCGGTCTGGTTGATCTGTACTAAAGAACTCTATATAACTACCTGTACTAAATTCGTATTTTAAGGTACTTTTGTTGAACTTTCTGTCATCGTACCTATTGGTAACCTTAAGTATATTAAGAAAGTCCTTTAAAGCTCCTCTACGCAAGTGTGGGATACTTTCTGCTACTACGCTTATTTCTTTATAGTTTTCTTTTATAGCATAGTCAATAAGTATCATTAAAATTGCTATTGTCTTACCCGCAGAAGAACCACCTCTTATGATCTTAACCCTATTGTCTAATTTTCTTAAACGTTTTACTGCTTGTGTCTGTGTAAACATCAATCAATAAATAAAGGTACATCTTCGTTTATATGTATGTCCTTTGTTTCTTTTGGTTTTCCGTACCTGTAGCCCATATATAAATTTAAAGCTCTTATATCTCCTTCGCCTATTAGTTCTTTTAGCTTCTTAATAACTTCTTCATTGTCTATTATGTTATCAAGTTTCTCTATAAGTTCTTTTTCTTCTTGTTTAGGTTTTCTACCTGCACCTATTCTTTTACCACCATTATTTATTCTTTTATCCATAATTGAAAAAACATTGATTAATCAATCTTTGTATATCTATATATCGTAAAATAAATTAAATTTTTGACTAAACTTTATACATTCTATATGTTACTAATATTTCTTCTCCTATTGCAATATCTTTTATTGTTTGTAGCATAAGCGTTCCACATTCTATTTCTCTACTTTCTGCACAGCTTATAAGTTTAGCATTTGGTGTTTTGCTATGATTTATAAATCCGCCTAATGGAGTTCTTATAAAACCATTGTCAAAGTTATTGTTAGATATGTGTGTTATGCCTAGTATCGTATCTTTGTTTATGTCTAATATAGCAAATAAACCTAGTCCGTCTATATTAGATTTTTTTATTGTTACTTGATTTGGTAAAGGTCTATACTTCACTTAATTCTTTTTTAGCCATCAAATCTATTATAGTAGCTATTTCATCTACATCTTCATTTGATATGTAGTTTACTTTAAGTTTTATTAGTTCTCGTGTAGCTTCATTGTTTGCTTTATCCAAATCTGTAGTTATAGCAGTAAGCCATTCCATAAGTGTACTGTTATAGTGTGTGTACATATCCCAGTTCTTTATACTATGTAAAACTGTTGTATGGTCTGAAGATTTACCATTTGATATATAGAAGTTTTTAATTTCGTGTAAGTTCATCTTCTCATATTTGTATAGTACCATTGATAATAATGATCTTGCTTCTATGTGTTCTCTTTTTCGTGTATTCTTAAACACATCTAGTTTTGCAAGTTTGTTTACTTGTCTTGCTATTTTCTTTGCTTTATTCATATTTTATTTCGTTTTATGTTATTTTCGTCTCGCCATAATGGCTGTGTATTTGTGTAATGCATTAATAGCTTTACTTCTTTTACTGACTTTGCAGAAGATAATGGTATGATATGGTCAAATTGCCAGTTATCTTTTTTTTTACCATAATTGTTCATATCCATTCCTTCTTTAAACTTGCTTTGTATATATTCTATAAATTGCTGCATTGTTTTAAACCCTACAAGTTTTAGAAATGTTAAGTTATTTCTATAAGGGTAATTCCACGCTTCTTTTAATAATGATCTACATTTTACCAATTCCCTATAAACTTCATCTTGAGCATATTTTATTTTTCTATTTTTATTTTGTGCTTCTTTCCATTTAGGATTAGTATGATACTCTTTTCTCTTACACGCTTTACAAAATGTATAATCTTTAGAATATTCCTCTAAAGGTTTTAACTTATAACATCTTGTGCATTGTTTCATAATATTCCTGTTATAATGTAATCGTCTAGGTCTGCACCATTGACAAAAAATGTTTCGTATATATCTACTGCTTTTTTAGTTAGTTCCTCTCCGTCTTTATAAAACTCCTGGCTACATTCAAAGATACCTATATCTAAACTTCCCTTATCTACTACTAAAAACTTAAACTGGTCGTAAGTAACATCAAAGAGCTGACAATATAAATAGCATTGTACACTATATAAATATTTCTTTGCACTATGATAAAAGTTCTTTATACCTCCTGAAGTTGTTTTAAGATCAACTATACCTTTTTTACTTAATACATCTGCTTTACCTCTAAATGGGTATCCACATATATTGCCTATTGCAGGTACTTCAAACTCGCATTTAGTTATTAACTTCAACGCTTGTTCGTTCCTAAATATTGCATCTGCTATCTTTTCTGCTTTTTGTCTTTCTACTCTTGTATATACTTCGCCATACTTTGACAACGCTTCTTTATAGGTTTTAGTATTCTTACTTGCAACATCTACATATATCTGTTCTTGAAATTTGTCTGGTTCTAGTATAGCCATATGTATTAATCTACCATCTCTTAATGGTTGCGTTTCAGGACTTCCGTACTGACTTACATAAGCATACTTTTTAGGACTGTCTAATAAGAGTTTTAATGAACTGCTACTTAATGCAAGTTTGCCTAGTGTACCATAATAGTAACTATCATCATACATTTGTTTTAGTACATCTTGTTTCTTATAATCCTTTTGGTCTAATAGTTTTATCATTTTTAAATATTACTTCTTCTGCTATTCTTGCTCGTTCCGCCCACTTGATCTTCTGATCGTTTACTTCATCTTCACGAGACTTCAGTATATGGTTTTCAGTTTCTAGCATATTGGCATACATATACATTTTATTTATGCAACCTATAAGCTCACCTATTTGTTTTTTTTTATCTCCTTTAGTTTTTTCGTAAGCGTCCTTTAGAAAGTATCCAATCATATTAAAATTACTTTCAAAGATTTGTTTTTGTATTAAATCCATCAAGCTATAATTATACAAGATATAACACTAACAGCAAATACTATAAACGCCATCTTTATTATACTATATATTTCTTCTTGTTTTTTAGGACTTCTTCCTTGATTACTTCGATACTGTCTTTGTTTCATAATTAACAATTTTTAATAAATATACAAATTATTCTGGAACTACAATACTTGCCATATTTTCTGTAAGTAAATAAACTTTCTTTAGTACTTTCTTTTTAGTCCAAAATGTCGTATCAGGACAGTAAAGTTCTTTAACTTCAGGCATCTCTAAATAGTTTAACCAGAACAAATAAGTTCCTTTAGGGTCTGATACTAAATACAGCTTTACTATTTCACTATCCATACTCATTAAAGTATCGTATTTAAACTTTTCTAATAGTTTGTCAGGATAGTATTTGTTTCTAAACTTCATCTCCATTACGCACTCGTGTCCTTTAGGTGTTTTACCTTTAGCGTCATAGTGATCGTATCCACCTCCAGACCAGTCTAGTTGCCATCCCTGAAACTCATTCATAAATGTAACTACTGTTTGTTCAAACTTATGTATTGTTTCTATATCCAAGCTCGTACAGTTCGTTTATTTGTTTAATCCATTTGTTCCACTCTTTAGGACTGCATCCGCAAGGTAAATAAAATTTATGAGCAAAGTATTTAGCGTGTATAGTAGCTATAAGCTCTTGTTCTTTATTGGTTATCTTGTTGTTTTGTACTGATCTAAATGCAGTCCATTTATTATATTCTTCTTTATTTAGTTTCTGTTCCATCTCTTGTAATTCCATTTAAATAATTTTTCCGCCTGTTACATCCGCAATCTTCATAGCCAAGTTTGTTAGCTATCCACATAGCTATTGCCTTACCTTTACCAAAGGTTATAATATTTATTATTGTTTCTAATTTATCTCCTAGTTTCATAATAATTTTTTTATATCTGTTAATAAATCATTTCTGATTTCATAGCTATTAGTTTTCATTTTAAAAGAAGTATTATTGCTTCTTTTTCTTACTGTACCTTTTTTATAAAAAATAGCATTTTTAAAAAGTTCTGCTTTTGTTATCCATCCACAAATATTAAGTTGATTAGTTTTTTTGTTTAAACTGTTGAATATATAAATATCACAGTTATAAGTTTCTTGAAAAGCTATAAAATTATGTACAAAATAATCTTTTACATCTACTGTCCTACCCATTGTTTTTACATCTACTTTTTTTGTTCTATGTATAAAATCATATCCGCCATCAAATCCATTCTCAAAATAATGTTTTTTCTTAAATAACTTTTTTGTCAATATCTCTCCTATTAGTCCTACAAACTGTTCTTCTTTATTTCCATTAGCACTATGTCGGTTGCCCATATTATTTTCTTCTAGATACTCCCAACATTGTTTCTTTATCTTTTCTGGTATGTTAACAATCATATTTGTCTTATATTTTTATTTTCGGAACTCTATTGTATGCTATATTATGTTTATTTTTATCATCAATATTCCATTTATTTATAATATTGTCCTCTAAATCTATTATAACAAACCCGTGTACAGCCAAAAGTTTAATTGCTTTTTTTATTTCTTCAACCTTTTCTAACATTATAATTCTTTTTTTTCGTAAACTGTATAACCATTTTTTTTCAAAAAAGTTATATATTTTTTAATCTTTTTTTCTCGTTTTCTAAAAGCATCAAAAATTTGGTTTTCAAATGCGTGGTGGTGTTTTTTCATACGTTTATATATTTTGTTAATATTTTTTTTACCTTTTTGTAAGTATTATATAGTGAATAATAACTTATATTACTTTTTCTTGATAATTCGCTTATGTTCGTTCCTTCTTCTATAATTTCAAATACTTTGCGGTCATACCAGTACATATCTTTTAAAACGCTTTGGATTTTTTCATATACCATTTGATAGTTGTTGTGATCTTCTTCGCTAATCTCTATATCTTCAAATTCAATTAATTTTACTTTTGCTTTTTTTCTAATTAAATCTACATACAAACCTCTTAAAATTCTGTAGACATACCAATAATTAACTTCTGTATCATTGTACATATAATCAACCCCCTTTTGTGAATTTTGTATTAATAACATATACATAGTTTGTACTAAATCTTCTACTTCTGTTTGTTTTAATCCACCAAAAGTTTTTACTATGTCTATCCATTTATTGTGTTTTTGATATGCTATTTCTACTGGTGTTTTCAAAATGGTAGTTTTATTTGTTCAACCATTGTACTGTTTACAGCTTGACTATCTCCTATATTAAAACCTACATTATTAACTATACTTTTTACTCGTATAGGCGTATCAATACCTGTTGGTCGCCCACCTGTATCAATATCTTTAACCTTTCTAATATGTATCATCGAATACATCCAATCAGTTGGGTGCTGAATATATCTGTGTATAACCATAAAATCATCAGCACGGTTCACGAATTTACCGCCACCTTCAACATCACTAGCCATAGGAGGTATAGGATGCCCTGCATATTCTTCATTTTGATTATGTTTTTTTCTTAATGCTTCTGTAGCTGCGTGAGTACATAGCCATATAGATACATTATGTGTTTTGCAGAATACTCTAAATTCACTTGTAGCTTGATAATCGTAATCGTGACCAGATATTCCTTTAAGCGTATCACGATCTTTGACTAAAGAATTATATGGGTCTATAAGAAAACCTTGATAATCCCAAGCATTTTTAATAACAGTAGCCAGGTCAATAAGCGACTTATAAGTATGTAACTCATTAATATCAATAAACTTGAAATGCTCATATATAAAATCCTTGTGTTTATTAAATTCATCTTCTGAAATTTTGTTTATAGGTTTGACAGATAAAAACTCAATTAGTTTCTTAATGATACTGTAAGGTTCGTTTTCACTAGAATATACTAACCATTTTATATTATGCTTAATTGAATATAGTAACATAAAAAATAATGTTAGCGTTGTCTTTCCTGAATTTGCGTGTCCTAGCACTATATTAAAATTCCCATACTTAAAACGCAAATGCTCGTCTATAGTTGGGAATCCTAATTTTAAACCTTCTTTAACTTTACCAGTCCTAATATCTTGTAGTTTATTTATCTGGTCGTCAAAGTTTATTAGCATTTTAGTTGTTATTATCTAATTCTATTTCTTTTTGTAAGTTAGCTAATGCCCTCCAAGCAACTTTTGCACTATGTCTCATACCATCCGTATCTATTTTACCTGCTTCAATTAGATGTCTAGTAAGCGCATCAAGCTCGTCTGTACTCTTGCTTCTATCCCAATGTAATGGCGAACCTTTATGATGTTGGTTATTTCCAATATACGAAACTTTTGCAATTTCCATAATAGCGTCAGGAAAGTATTTTAAAACCCCAGAATAAACAGGGGTCTTTTTTCTTTCTTTTGCTGTCATTAGAACGGTAAATCATCTGCTACTTCTGCAGGTTCTCTGTCAGGGTTATGTTGAGCATTTGTAACTGCTTCTGTTGCTTCTTGCATTATAGACGAATTAGATTCTATTTTCCAACCTTGAATACTATTGAAGAACTTTTTTTGGTTATGATCGTTTGTCCACTCTCTACCCTTTATATTAATTCCTATTTTTACTTGATCATCTTTTTTGTATCTGTCTAGTATTTGACATTTGTCTTGTACAAACTCTATCAAAACCTTTTGTGGATATTGTTCTGATGTTTGTATAACCACATCTCTTTTTTTAAAACCTTTTGTACCAAACTCTTTTGTAGTTCCTATTTGTAATATTTTTCCTGTTAATTCCATTTTAATATTTTATTAAATTGATTTGTAAATTCTTCTAGTTCATCTATTTTTATTTTGCCAGATGTTGCAAGTTCTATAGCTCCTTTAAATGCTACTTGTCTTAATATACTGTTATGAGTATCGTTGTCTCTAGTATATGTTTTTTCTTGTATGTAAACAAGTTTTGCTGTTCCGTATTCTTCGTTTGTAACTTCGTATTCTATAGCATCTCCTACATTCTTTTTAAACTCTCCTTTGCTTAAGAATGTGTAAGAGTTGCCATTTGATAAAAATACTTCACTTTTGTTAAATGTACCGTGCTTTAGTTGTGCAGTACCTTTTTCTCTAATTTCTGTAATTTTACTTTTCATAATATAAATATAACTAATTTTTGTTTTGTAAGTAATTTTCTAATTGTCTGTCTGTATATACCTCATTTTTTGCCTTTAGTAACCTGTTTGTAATTTTTAGGTTCTCTATTTCTTCGTTTTGTTTTGAAACGTGCTTTGTTAAAAGATTTATTCTATAATGTAATCTTTGTATCTCTTTATTAAATTCTTCTTTTGGTAAATGTAATGTCATAATGTTTTTAAATGTGTTTGTTCTATCATAGTAGCAATAGTATCTAAATAAGTTTTTTCCGATACTTCTCCTAACTTGTACAATCTAGTTACTGTAACTAATAAATCGTAGTCAGTTTGTTTTAGTAATTTTTGTAATGTATTCATATAAGCATTTTGTTTACATCAAAAGTAATTAAAAAAAGTTAATAAACAAAAAAAAAGGGAGAAAATTAATTCTCCCCTTAATAAAACAAAACGCTTACCGAAGTAGGTAAGAACTTATAAAGATAGTCGTTTATTTTCTATATCCAATAAATTTTTATAATATTCTACTAAATTATGTAGATCATCCATAGAGTGTTTTACTATGATTTTAGATTCTTTATACAGAATTTTAGATAGACCTTCTTGTTTTTTATCCAATGCTAAACTAAATACATATTGTCTACCATATCTAAATCTATTACAGTATGCGCATTGAGCAGCTACATTTCTTTCATCCCATCTAGTATTCATTTCTTTACGAGATATAAAATGTCCTGCATCTATATTATTCCAAGCAAATTCTTTAGAACAAGTTATGCACTTACACATACCTTTTTTATTTGCGTCTCTTTTGCGAATGTATTCACTAAATATTCTATCTAGTTTGTTTATTAGACCTTTACGAGATATTTTTCTCATCTATTTAAGAGTTGTATAAATATATAAAAAAGAAAAGAAAGAAAAAGAGTAAAAAGAAAGAAAAGAAAAAACCCTACAAAAAAGAAACTAAAATATTATCTGAACCAAGCATCGTCCATCTTTATTAGGTTATGCAAGTTTAGCTATAAGCGAAAGCAAATATATAAAAAAAATTTATCTACCTTGACCTTTATATCTTTTTAAATAATTCTTGCTTGTCTTTACTTTACTTGACTTACTTTTAGCGTGTATTCCCTTTCTCTTACGAGATCGGCTTTTGTATATGTTTACTACTGCTTTAGGCATTATCTCTTTCTTACCTTTTCAATTGACCTTCCACCAAAATATGCACCAATAACAGTTATAAGTGTGAGCTGCAGAAGTTCCGTCCATTTTTCTTCTACATTAAAGTTTAAAGAACCAGAATCTATAAATACCATTAATACTGTAGTAAATATTAAAAACACTAATACCAAAGGTCGTACTGATCTTGTAAGCCAATTACCGTGTTCTAAATCTACTTTCCATCTTTCAGTAACATTTTTTTGCATATCAGATTCAGCTTTTATAAATACTTCTGTCATTTCTTTTTCAAACCTTGCTTTTTCTTCTTTACTAAAAGTATGTTTGTCAATTATACCAGATATTTTTTCTGCTACACCTCCTGCAGCACCTCCAAAAATTTTAGCTAATATTTGTTTCATTATGTTATGTCTATGTATTTAGTTTTACCTTCGTCTCTAACAGCTTTTAATATTCTGTTTCTGTTTTTATCTTCACTTACATATGAGAAATGTACCCAAGATGGATTGTCGTCTGTACCAAATTCGTATATAAGTTGGTCAAAGTCAAGATTTTCTTTTATGTAATTAAACATCTCTTTGTTAGTTTTGTGTCCGTATATATCATCTATGTCTATTGCTTGACCTTTACAGTGCTGACTTGTCTGTCGCCCAGATTTGTCAGAAGCTCCACCTATAGCTTCATTTAAAGCAGGTGATCTATAAAAGCTATTTATCTTAATTGCACCCCCTACCCATTCTCTTAATGGTTCAAATACTTTTTCTGCAACTATTTTCATATTGTTTAGTGTGTCTCCGTCAGGTGTGTTATCTATACCTAATCTTAATGCAGTAATAGATTTAGTTGCTTCCTTTTCTGATATATGTTTGCTAATCATAACTTGTTACCCTTCTATATCTATTTCTGTTTACTACATTTTGTAATTCTTCAACAGGTACTTTTATCGTTAAAGATATATCTGCGTCCCACCTACCAATTAAACTTCTGTCTCTATATATAAATATAACAGGTACAGACTTAATTTGACTTTTAACAGCAGAAGACTGTTCTTCTAGTAATGCTTTAATTACTTTAGCACCTCTTATTTCATTGAGGTCTTTATAATCATTTCTACTATTCCAAGAACTATTGA
>Ga0181380_1001058_pt1 | contig 12199 bp, 7 predicted proteins | sample 3SPOviralmetaG_FD_130116 | JGI IMG/M metagenome (GOLD analysis project Ga0181380, IMG submission 130116) | Marine viral communities from the oligotrophic San Pedro Time Series (SPOT) site, San Pedro Channel, CA, USA - 3 SPOT_SRF_2009-08-19 | ecosystem: Environmental > Aquatic > Marine > Strait... | reverse complement strand
GTGGGTCTTTCAGTTGGAAGAACGGTATCAAGGATAGTACGGTTATGTTTAATCCTGACAAGCGAGGAAGATTTTTTATTACGTGGGTACCAAATAGAAACCTACAGAACAGGATAGTAAAAAAGAATGGGGTTATGTATCCGGGCAACGAACACATAGGTAGCTTTGGATGTGACTCATATGATATTAGTGGGACCGTAGGAGGTGTGGGGTCAAACGGTTCTCTACACGGGCTAACAAAGTTTAGTATGGAAGAGGCTCCGAGCAACGAGTTCTTCTTAGAGTATATTGCACGACCACAGACAGCCGAGATATTCTTTGAGGATGTGCTAATGGCGTGTGTGTTCTACGGTATGCCGATACTAATAGAGAACAATAAGCCAAGGTTGCTATATCATTTTAAGAATAGAGGCTACAGAGGGTTCTGTACCAATAGACCCGACAAGGCGTTTACGAAGCTGTCTAAGACAGAAAGAGAGTTGGGTGGTATACCTAACTCAAGTGAGGCTGTTAAGCAAGCACACGCAGCAGCAATTGAGTCTTACATAGAGGGACATATTGGGTTAAGGGATAATGGCGATATGAACTCGATGGCATTCAATAGGACATTGGAGGATTGGGCAAAGTTTGATATAACCAACAGGACTAAATTTGATGCCTCTATTAGTACGGGTTTGGCTATTATGGCGTGTCAAAAAAACCTATATCAACCCGAAAGAAAAGAATCAAAAATAAAAGTTAACTTTGCAAGGTATACTAATACAGGAAAAACAAGTCAAATAATTAGATGAAGGATGTAAAAATTAATATTTCATCTGCAGGGTTTCCAAGTCAGTTTGTTTCTGATGCTGAGAAAGCAACAGATGAATACGGGTTGATGATAGGGCAAGCCATTCAGTATGAATGGTTTCGTAAGGATGGAAATGGTTGTAGGTTTTATGACCAATGGAGAGAGTTTCACAGATTGAGATTATACGCAAGAGGTGAGCAGTCAATAAGCAAGTATAAGAACGAGTTGGCTATTGATGGCGACCTGTCTTATCTTAACTTAGATTGGACACCTGTTCCTGTTATCCCTAAGTTTGTGGATATAGTAGTGAACGGAATGTCTGACAGACTGTTTAAGGTTAAGGCATATGCTCAGGATGCAATGTCGCAATCAAAGAGAAGCAAGTATCAGGATATGATGGAGGGGCAGATGGCTGCAAAAGAACAGCTCTCTATAGTAAAAGAGAAGTCAGGATACGACCCGTTTATAATGCCTGAGGATGCACTACCTCAAGATGATGAGGAGATGGCTTTATATATGCAGCTTAACTACAAGCCTGCTATAGAGATAGCAGAGGAAGAGGCTATCAATACTATATTTGAAGAGAATCATTATATAGACCTACGTAAGCGAGTAGATTATGACATAGCAACGGTAGGGATTGGTATAGCAAAGCACGAGTTTTTAAAGGGCTCAGGGGTAAAGGTATCGTATGTAGACCCTGCTAATGTGGTATACAGCTACACTGAAGACCCACACTTTAAGGATTGTTTCTATTGGGGAGAGGTTAAGACACTTCCTATCACAGAGCTAATGAAGATAGACCCTTCATTGACAACAGAAGATTTAGAGGAGATAAGTAAGTACAGCCAATCGTGGTACGACTACTATAACGTAGCTCAGTTCTATGAGAACGATATTTTCTTCAGGGATACTGTAACATTATTATACTTTAACTATAAGACCACAGAGAAGATGGTCTATAAGAAAAAGATTACAGCAACAGGCGGCAATAAGGTGATTGAGAAGGATGACCAATTTGACCCACCTGTAGATGTAATGGAGGAAGGGAACTTTGAGAAGTTTGAGAAAACAATTGACGTGTGGTATGACGGTGTTATGGTTATGGGAACCAATATCTTATTAAAGTGGGAGCTTGCAAAGAATATGGTGAGACCTAAGTCAACAAGTCAGCACGCACTTCCAAACTATGTGGCAGTTGCCCCAAGGATGTATAAGGGTAGGTTAGAGTCTTTAGTAAGAAGGATGGTGCCATTTGCTGATTTAATACAGATGACACACCTAAAGCTACAACAGGTTATTGCAAGGGTAGTACCTGATGGTGTATATATAGATGCAGATGGACTAAACGAGGTTGACCTCGGTACAGGCAACGCATATAACCCTGAGGATGCATTAAGGTTATACTTCCAAACGGGTAGTGTGATAGGAAGGTCATACACTCAGGATGGTGACTATAATCAGGCTAAGGTTCCTATACAACAGCTTACATCTAATTCAGGAGCGTCTAAGACACAGATGCTTATAGGAAACTACAATCATTACTTAGGTATGATTAGAACCGTAACAGGATTAAACGAGGCACGAGACGGAAGTAATCCTGACCCTAACTCGTTGGTTGGACTACAGAAACTTGCAGCATTAAACTCTAATGTAGCTACTCGACATATACTTGATGGAAGCCTTTACATATACAGAAGTTTAGCGGAGGCATTAACGTACCGTGTTGCGGATATACTTGAGTACTCAGACTTTAAAGACGACTTTGCAAACAAGATAGGAAAGTACAACGTCTCAATACTTAACGAGATAAGTGACCTTTACGTATATGACTTTGGTATATTTATAGAGGTAGCACCTGACGAAGAGGACAAAGCTAAGCTTGAGCAGAACATACAGATGGCTTTATCTAAGCAGGATATTAATCTTGAGGATGCCATAGATATTAGAGAGCTTAAGAATATCAAGCTTGCTAATCAACTCCTTAAGTTAAAGCGTAAGCAGAAGCAAGATAAGCAAGAACAGATGGAGATGCAGAAGCAGGCTATGACAGGTCAGATAAATATGCAGTCTCAACAGATGGCAGCACAGATGGCGGCACAAAAGATGGAGATGGAGATAAGAGGCAAGATGCAGCTTGAGCAGGCTAAGATTGCGTTTGAGATTGAGAAGATGAACAACGAGGCTAAGTTAAAGTCTATGTTGATGCAGGAAGAGTTTAACTACAATCAGCAGCTTCGAGATATGTCTGAGAATGCTTTACAATCACGAGAGACTCAGCGAGAGGATGCAAAATCTTCAAGGATAAATCAGCAGAACACGCAGCAGTCACAGTTAATCAATCAACGTAAGAACAATCTACCTCCACAAAGATTTGAGTCTAACGAGGATAGCTTAGATGGATTTGACTTAGCTGAGTTCTCTCCAAGATAATCGAATAAAATCAATAAAATATATTAACTAACTTTGTAAAAATTTAATCAAATGGAATTTAAAGTAAAAGAAGTTACCGGGACTGAAGAAAAGTCTCAACAGGAAATAGAGGCTAAACTATTAAAAGATGCAGAAGAAAGACATAACCAAACAAATGCAGAGCAGGTTGATATGCAACCATCTGACTCTACATCTGATGATGCACAAGACACTGTAGAGATGCAGGATAATGTAGAAACTCAATCCTCTGAGTTAAATGAGGATGACGTTCTTTCATTTATTAAAAACAGATATGAGAAAGACTTTACATCTGTAGACCAACTTTTCGAACAAAGAGAAAACAATGAAGAGTTGCCTGAAGATGTTAAAGGTTATTTTGATTATAAAAAAAGTACAGGAAGAGGGATTGAAGATTACGTAAAACTAAACCGAGATTTTTCTTCTATGGACGAAGACCAACTGTTATCTGAATATCTTCTTGCTTCAGGCGAGGCTACCGACTCAGAAGATGTAGAGGTCCTTATGGATGACTACAGCTATGATGAGGACTTAGACGAAGAGAGAGATATTAAGAAAACTAAGTTGGCAAAGAAAAAGGCTATCGCTAAAGCTAAGAACTTTTTTGAAGAGCAAAAGGAGATGTACAAACAACCACTTGAGTCAAGTACGGTTGGAGTCTCTGATGAGCAGATGCAAGAGATTGAAGAGTACAAGCGATATTTAGCTGAGGCTAATACAGCTCAAGAAGAGATGAAAAGAAAAAGAGAATGGTTTACTGAAAAGACAGACCAAGTTTTTCAAGATTTCAAAGGTTTTGATTTCAAGATTGGGGAAGATACTTTTACTTTCAAACCGGGTGAGACTGATAGAATCAAAGAGCAACAAATGGATTATCAAGGTTTCGTAAGGAAATTTATTGATAAAGACACGGGTATGCTTAGCGATGCTGCAGGTTACCACAGAGCATTAGCTGTCGCAATGAATCCGAATAAGTTTGCTTCGTTCTTTTATGAACAAGGTAAATCGGATGCTACTGAAAGTGTAACACGTAGAATGAAAAATGTCGATATGACAGAACGTAAAGCACCTCAAGTATCAAACCGTAAGGATGGATTGCAAATCAAGTCTATATCTACACCAAGTAGTACAGGCTTGAAAATTAAGAGTAGAAAGTAAAATATTTAAAACATTTAAAAATTAGAAAAAATGGCAGGAGCATTAACAGGTCCCGGTTTTGACCTACAGCCGTCCGCACAACAAGTGCCGTTGGCAACAAACTACATTACTAACTTTGATTTCTTGAATCAGTATCTTCCGGATACTTATGAAAAGGAATTTGAACGTTACGGAAACAGAACGATTAGTTCATTTTTAAGAATGGTTGGAGCAGAGATGCCTTCTAACTCAGACCTTGTAAAATGGGCAGAGCAAGGAAGACTTCACGTTAAATATACAGCCGTGGGTACAGCCGCATTAGCTGCTGCTGATGAAGCAGTATTTCAAATCAATGATGCATCAGCACCTGCAGGTCAAGTTACTACAGGACAGAATCCTTTTAGTGCTCAAGGCGGTATCGCATTGAGAGAAGGACAGACTGTTGTTGTTCACCAAAACGATGGTACAGGTGAGAACAAAGGTATTGTTACTAATGTTGATTTAACAGTATCTCCTATTACAGCTACAGTTGCTTTTTACGAAGCAGGTGGACTTGTAACAGCAGGTACAGGAGTTGGAAACGCAGACGTTACTATCTTCATCTACGGTTCTGAGTTTAAAAAAGGAACAGTTGGGATGGAAGGTTCTTTAGAGTCTGACGATTTCATCTTTGAGAACTCTCCAATTATCATTAAAGATAAGTACGCAGTATCAGGTTCTGATATGGCTCAGATTGGATGGGTTGAAGTAACTACAGAAAACGGAGCTACAGGATACCTTTGGTATATGAAGTCTGAGCACGAAACAAGATTACGTTTTGACGACTATCTTGAGACTGCAATGATTGAGGCAGTACCTGCTGAGTTGCTTTCAGGTGCAGTAAATCCTGCAGTAAACCCTAACTTTGGTAACAAGGGGTCTGACGGTATCTTCTTTACTGTAGGACAACGAGGTAACCTATGGACAGGTGGAGTTCCTGATGCATTAGCTGACTTCGATGCTATCATCGGACGACTTGATGCACAAGGAGCAATTGAAGAGAACGTAATATTCTTAGATAGAGACTTTGGATTTGCAATTGACGATATGTTAGCTGCTCAAAACTCTTATGGTGCAGGTGGTACTTCTTACGGATTGTTTGACAATGACGAAGAAATGGCATTGAACTTAGGATTCACAGGATTCCGAAGAGGATATGACTTCTACAAGACTGATTGGAAATATCTGAACGACCCAACTATGCGTGGAGGTTTAGCCCTTGGTGCAGTAGGTGTTGGTGGTTCAGGTTCTATCAACGGTTTATTGGTACCTGCAGGTTCAACATCTGTGTATGACCAAGTTCTTGGAAAGAATGCTAAACGTCCGTTCTTACACGTTCGTTACAGAGCTTCTGAAACTGAGGACAGAAGATATAAGACTTGGATTACAGGTTCTGCAGGTGGTGCAGCTACATCGTCTTTAGATGCGATGGAAGTACACTTCTTGTCTGAAAGATGTGTTTGTACATTAGGTGCAAATAACTTTATGTTATTCGAAGACTAATATTTCAAAGAGGAGGGAGTGTCTACTTAGGCACTCCTAACTTTTTTATTTTTAAAATTTAAAATTTAATCAAAATGAAATTAGAATTAAAAGACAGAGTTTATAAACTCACAAGAGACAGAGCACCATTGGCGTGTATTATTCCTTCACGAAGCTCTCGTAATGCAGCACTGCTGTACTTTGACGAGGAGCAAGGAATTAACAGACCCATAAGATATGCTATCAATCAAAGAAGCTGTTTTGAAGATGAACAGGACGGTAACGCTGTTGTTACGCCTGTAATATTTGAAGATGGTATGCTTAGAGTTTCAAGAAAAAATCCTGTTCTTCAAGAGTTTTTACATCATCACCCATTAAACGGTAAACGATTTATTGAGGTTGATTATGGTAAGGATGCGGCAGAAGAGGTAGAGCAGCTTACTGCTGAGGTGGATGCGTTAATCGAAGCTAAGTCACTTAGCATAGAGCAGCTTGAAAATCTTGGTCGTGTTGTATTTAACAAGGATGTATCTAAGATGACATCGTCTGAGTTAAGAAGAGATGTACTTATATTTGCAAAACAAAATCCAAGTACATTTTTAAATATATTATCTGACCCTAAATTAAAACTACAGTCAACTGTTCAGTTGTTCTTTGACAACAAGCTTATTGCATTTAGAAATAAGAAGAGAGAGGTATACTTTAATTTAGAAGGAAACAAAAAAAGATTAACAACGATACCGTTTGGTGTAGACCCTATTCAGTATTTAGCTGATTGGTTTAAGTCTGACGATGGCGTAGATGTGTTAGTGTTTTTAGAGAAACAATTATAGACATAAGGTTATAATGGATGAGGAGGGGTTTAACGACCCCTCTTTTTTTTTGTGTATCTTTGTCTTTTATTAAAACTTAAACTTTTTTTATTATGAGTAAATTTTTATCATTCGAAACTACAAATAACGGCACGGTATTATTCCCTATTGTTGACGGGTGCTTTATGAATATTAGTAGCCCTGAGGCTTTAGCTATTACCAACGGGACAATTACTGTTTTTTTTGCGGGCACAAATATGTCTCAATCTCTTATTGACAGCATTAATAGTGCACAGGTACAGGCATTTCAATCTTCTTGGCGAGAGGCGGTATCTGTTGTTGGCATACCTTTCGGTACTACTATCGACTCTGTTAGTGCTGAACAAGGTGGTGGAGACGCAGGTCCGGGAGAACCGACCTGTGATTATCAAATAACTGTTAGTCCTGCTGCGGCTAATCCTGTACAGATTATTTACTATCAAGGTGGAAATGGTGTAGTTGCTACAGTTGGAATTGGGGATAATACCACTTTGTTTGGGGCTGACTGTTTTCCTCAACCTGAAATAGACCCATCGCAGTCCCCCGCCCCTAACCCTGCAAATGTAACTATAGTGGACGTAACTCCATAGGTTATATTTAATCAATATCAATGAGACCTCTTCAAATGAAGGGGTCTTTTTTTTTGTGTATCTTTGTATGAAAGTATTTACAGATGATAAACTCGGTTAGGAACACAGTATTGTCTATACTAAATAAAAATAATTACGGATACATTTCTCCATCTGACTTTAACCTATTCGCTAAGCAGGCACAGTTAGATATTTTTGAAGATTATTTTTATCAGTATAACTATCAGATAAACAAAGAGAATGCAAGAGCCTCAGGGACAGGCTATGCAGATATAACAAAAGGATATGAGGAGGTAATAAATATATTCTCAGTAGACAATTTTTTATTACACAACATATCTAATAAATTTTTTACACCAAGTCAAACGACAACAAACGATGACTACTATCTATTAAACAAGGTATTAGTATACACACGACTATTAGCAAGTGGAAGCAATACATCAGTACAGGTAGGTGACTTAGTAGACAACACAATTAACTTTGTATCAGCAGGTGTTAATGTAGGTGATATTGTAGGTAATACCACAACGAATCAGACAGCATTTGTTCAGTCGTTAACAGGGACAGATACCCTTGTATTAACGGATGGTAATGGCAATCCTGCAGATATATTTCAAAACTTCCCTGAGGGGTATGTGGTGTACGATGATAGTGTAGTAAACGAAGCAGAGAAGGTTACGCATAGCAAGATAACTATGTTGAACAACTCCTTACTAACTGCACCGTCAACAATGTTCCCTGCATACACACAACAGGAGCCTAACCTTTCATTGTTCCCACCAAGTATAAATACTATAGGTGCGGTTCAATGTCAATACATTAGGTACCCTAACGACCCTAAGTGGACATACGTTGAGTTAATTGGAGGAGAGCCTTCATTTGACCAATCACAATCTGACTTTCAAGACTTTGAGTTGAGTATATCTGACGAGCCTACGTTAGTATTAAAGATACTACAGTACGCAGGGATGTCAATCAGAGAGGTGGCAGCAGTTCAGTTTGGACAAGGATTAGAACAAAAAGAAGACCAAGACGAAAAATAATAAACTATGGCTTATATCTCACAGTATGAATATTACGAAAATAATGGTAACACTCCTGAAGATGCAAATTGGGGCTCTTATCAGTATGTCTCGTTGTATGATATAGTAAACAACTTTATGTTGATGTACGCAGGTAATCACTCATTGATAAATAATGAGGAGAGGTTTAAGGTTTTGTTTCACGCTAAGCGTGGTATACAAGAGCTTAACTATGATGCGTTTAAAGAAATAAAAATATTACAGCTAACGGTATGTAATACCTTACGATACGTATTACCTCCTGACTATGTGAATTGGGTAAGGGTGTCTATGTATAAGAATGGATTGTTATATCCTTTAACTGAAAACATTCAGACTAATTGGAGTGATGCGTATCTACAAGACAATAACTGTAGGATTCTATTTGATGAGAACGGTAACGCCTTAAGCCCTGAGCATTCTAACTTAGATATGGATAGGATTACAGGAGGCAAGAAGTCTATATACTTAAATGCTAACAGTCCATTTAACGGATACGAAGGTTACTGTTGTGATGGGATGTGGTATTTTGATTATGCTATAGGAGCTCGGTTTGGTTTAAATACAGAGACTGCTAACGCAAATCCTACGTTCAGTATAAACAAGAAGGGTGGCGTTATAAACTTTAGTTCTGATATGGCTAACGAGAGTATTGTGCTTGAGTACGTATCCGATGGAATGGAGAACGGTGACAATACAGAGGTTAGTGTGAACAAGATGTTTGAAGATTATATATACGCTTACATTGAGTACGCTATACTAAGCTCAAAGCTAAACGTACAGGAGTATGTGATTGCAAGAGCAAGAAAAAGAAAGAGTTCTCTTTTAAGAAATGCAAAGATTAGAATAAGTAATATACATCCCGGTAGATTATTAATGAATCTTAGAGGACAAAATAAATGGCTAAAATAATATGGCTAACACGCAAAGAAATTTTATAAAGGGGGTAATGAACAAAAGTATCGATGAGAGACTTTTACCCAATGGTCAGTATGTTGATGCCTTAAATGTACGCTTAGGTTCTACTGAAGACTCTGAGATTGGTTCTGTGGAGAACAGTAAGGGCAACACACAACTAACTGAGCTGCAGTATAATGGAGATGCATTGAGTGCCAATGCAAGGTGTATTGGTGCGTATGAGGACGGGGGTAACGAGACGTTGTATTGGTTCATTCACGACTCAAACTTTACACCAAGTCCAACAGGAAAGTTAGACCTTATAGTATCTCTTAATGTACAAACAAATATATTAACCTATATAGTTATAAGTATTGACGATGGGGGTGGTGTTAACACGACACTAAACTTTAACCCTCAGTATCTTATAACAGGCGTAAACCTTGTAGACGAGAATCTATTATTCTTTACTGACGACATAAACCCTCCGAGGTTTGTTAACGTAGATAGGAGCTATCCTAATCCTGTTGCTAATGTAGATGATGTCAATTTGGCTGAGGCACTGCTTGTTATAAAGAAGCCACCTTTAGATGCACCTACTATAACACCACAGATTACAGCATCTCAGAATAACTTTATTGAGGACAGGTTCATATGCTTTGCGTATAGGTATGAGTATGCTGATGGCGAGTATTCAGCCACATCACAATTCTCAGAGCCTGCATTTTTGCCGGGTCCTTTTGAGTATGGTTTTGATACAGGTCTAAACGAGGGTATGCTAAACATAGCGAATCAGGTTCGAATAGATTATATGTCGGGTGGACCCTTGGTGGTAGGTATAGACTTGCTGTGGAAGGATATGACCAACGGCATCATAAGGGTAATTGAGAAGTTGGATAAGGCAGAGTTAGGTCTTATAAATAACACCTCGTATGACTATACGTTTAGTAATAGTAAGATATATACGGTACTGCCATCATCAGAGATATTAAGGCTATATGACAACGTACCACGTCTTGCAAAAGCACAGACTATTATGGGTAACAGGTTGTTTTATGGCAACTACTTAGAGCAGTATGATGTAGACACAAAATTAGAGTATTTTGTTGGTAAGGTATCTGAGGATGTGGGATTAAATAATGTAGAGGACACTGTATTAAATGGACAATACTTCTTTGACCCCGGCACAGGACCATCTCCTTATTCTGTTCAAGACTGTAGGGTTGACTTTGATTTACAGGGACTTGCATTAGTTGCAGGTGCATCTTTTGAGTTTAGTATAACTTTTCAAGGTAACGGAGTTTTTACAGGAACAGTAACACCTACACAGCAAACAGGACCGACAACAATAAGTTTTCAGTATATACTACCCCAAGACTTTAGTAGTGCGAGCGACCTTGCAAATAGCACAGACTTTAAAAATGCTGTAGGTGATGTGAATCTTTCACCGGTAGAGCCTGTACCAAGTGCTTGTAATGGGACATCTTTTACTGATGTATTTAACTGCATTATTCCTTCATCTTTGGATGCATTAAATAAAAACAATAGTGGTATAGGAACAAATAATCCAATACAAGGTGATATAGCTATATTTTCTACCCCCACTACAATAGGGTTTCAGCTTCCATCTATGTATTTTCAAGACCCAACAATCATAGCAAATAATGCTTATGAGTACTATGAGATAATAAATTCAGAAGGTATATATCAAGAAATAGGAGACCCTAAAAGTTTACACAGTAATAGAAGCTACGAGGTTGGTATTATATATATGGACGAGTTTAATCGGGCAACTACAGCATTGGTGAGCCCTAATAATACTATAGGCATCCCGTGCTCTGATGCATCAACAGCTAACTATATATCTGTAGCTATACCTACTGCACAGATTGCTCCTGATTGGGCAACACGATACAAGTTTTGTATCAAGGCAGACAAGGAGGATTACTTTAATGTATACTCAACTTTCTTTTTTAGAGAGCCTAATACATCATACGACTACTTTTTACTTGAAGGACAGAATGCACAGAAGGTGGACGAAGGAGATATATTATTGGTTAAGTCAGATGCAGGTGGAGCCTTAGATAGGTGTGCTTATGCCACCGTATTAGAAAAAAAGTCTCAAGAAGAAGACTTTGTAACACTGCCTTCGAATGAGGTTGTACCTCAAGGAGTTTATATGAAAATGCGTGCAAATGATTTTAGCACAACAAGAGACCCTTTTGCACAAATAAACTATGGTCTTTTATCTGTTACAGGTGGAGCTCCTACAGGGGGTTGTGAAATAATAACATATCCTGTAGATTACAGTACAGATGGTGGTACTACATTTAATCCTTACGACCTTCCTCAAGGTTCAAGGATAAATATATTAATAGAAAATACCCGTCCGGGTAGAGGAGGGGTTGAAAACGTAGAGTGGAAAGTCGATGCTTCTTTTACTGCTAATCAAGATTATCAAAATTTTCAAGATTGGTTTGAAGCTCAGAATATAGCTGTAGCTTTAGAAGCTCAAGCAATAGAAATAAACTGTACGGGACCTAACTATCAATCATCTCCTTCGTTATTGCCTTGCAGTGATGACACTATATCTTGTGCTATTATTCCAACAGGTGGAAGAACCTTGTTTACTGTGCAAAGTTCAGAAGGGATTACGGGAGCAGGTAAAAAAGTAAAAGTTACATTAAGGGTAAGGATTGATGTTGTAAGAAGTTCATCTTTAATAGTATTCGAAACTCAACCGCAGGACGCATTACCTGATGTGTGGTATGAGTCCTCTGAGTCATTTCCTATTGTAACACAAAGTGGTATATGTTCGTTTACTTTAACGGTTGCAGCAACTGAACCTACCCCTATACAGTTTGACTATATAGATATAAACGGATTACCTCAGTCTGT
>Ga0181380_1001056_pt1 | contig 12204 bp, 11 predicted proteins | sample 3SPOviralmetaG_FD_130116 | JGI IMG/M metagenome (GOLD analysis project Ga0181380, IMG submission 130116) | Marine viral communities from the oligotrophic San Pedro Time Series (SPOT) site, San Pedro Channel, CA, USA - 3 SPOT_SRF_2009-08-19 | ecosystem: Environmental > Aquatic > Marine > Strait... | reverse complement strand
TTGGAACTGGCTTGAATCAGTTCTAACTGATGATCAATTAGATGAATTTGCGGACCTGTATCGTGCAGGTCCAGCTAATCCTACTGATGAAATCATCACACCAGAAATAATGCAACAACTAACCGGCTATTCTGTTAGTAAATTTGATGCCACTTTCTGTGGTGACTTTAATAAACTATTGATGATGACTGGTTTTGCAAAACATAAACCAGCCATGTGTATGTTAATTGCTAATCTTAGTCACGAAACAGGTAATTATCGTTGGATGAAAGAAATTGCAGACGGCACTGCATACAATAACCGTTCTGATTTAGGTAATGGTCCTAATGATGGCGCTAAATATAAAGGTGCCGGTGTGCTAATGCTGACAGGAAAATTTAATTACACACGTCTAGCTGCTGAATTACATGATCCACTTATCGTGGAACGCGGATGTGACTATGTTGCTGAACAATATCCTTTCCGTTCTGCACTAACATGGATTAAAGATAATGATTTATTAGGTATCTGTCTTGGACAAGGATTCGATGCATGTTGCTACAGAATTAACGGAGGATGGAACGGAAAAAAAGACAGAGATAACAAGTGGGAAATCACTAAAAAAGTTTTTAACATCTGAAGGAATTCTCCTTGCAGTCATTGGATTAGGTTTTTGGGGTACCGCTTCTATAGTTTTATTAGCAAATAAATTAATCAAATGAAAAATAAAAACATTCAAGTAAATGTTTGTTGGGAACGTGCTAAACATCGTGAATGTAAAACAATGTCTAAAGAAGAAGCCTACAATCTAAAAAATTGGTTAGATGAAAATCAAGGTTTTTGTTATTGGTTTCAAGCTTTAGATAATTAATCTTTCCAACCAGTTTCTTTTTTATAATTTTTAATAGCTTTATCAATACGATAACCTGTTAATGCTTCGTTTTTACGACGCATTAATTCATCTCTAATTCTTTGTTGATCACTTCTTAGACTCCATGTTGCAAGAAACACAGAGTCCGAAGGAGTGATCCCTTTTACTTTTTTACAGAAGGCTTTAATTGAACTAAGGCACGTAAAAGTAATTGAACAACACTATTATCTTTGAGAGGAGACAAAGCAATAATTTCAGATGCAGCTGCAATAACAACCCAAGTAATTGGATTAGCAAGTAAATCGTGCATAACAAATAAAACTCTACAACTCTATTTTAAACATCAAAGATTTTACATTCAAGTGCCCATGGCTCATCATCACAAAATTTTTTAAATTCATCAGCAGGTGTGTTTCGTTTTTTTGTTTTTTCTTCTGATCGATAATGTTGCTGCCAATACTCACTAATAATATCAGGGACCAAATTAAACATGAGAATACACGTTTTGCAATTATTCTACTGCGTAAGGTATAAAAAATGCAGGGAATGTTCCCATATTTTCACGTGACCAAGCTTCTCTCCAAGCAGCTAAATTATGCTCATGTGTTGTGTATTCCCAGTTTTCAGTAGCATCTAAAAGAATACGATCACTTTTATCAGGTGACAAAATAAAATTAGGTCCAATATACCAAGTTAAAGTATTGCCTACGGCTGGATTATTAAAATTAACTTGTACTGAATTGCCACTAGTAACTGTACAAAAGTTAGGAGTAAAAGCACTGATACTATCTACAACAACGTTGGTTGTAACTGGCGAAGTAATTTCTTCAAAGACATTTTCAGGGTCTGTAGCAGTGTTTTCTTGGATAACAAAAGCTTCAATAGCATCTTCAGTAAGAATAAAATCTTCACCTTTAGTTGGAAACTCAATAACTAAACCAACTCCATATGTCATATACTCATTACGAGTAGCTGAAATACATAATAAATAATTGCCAGCTTCTAAAGGATAATAAATTTCATTGCCTTTATCTGCACGATCTCCATTGAATGTATTATATAAATCAGATTGAGCCCCTGCCACATGAGCCCAATAGCCTGATTCTTTTTCATTTATATTTCTTTGCTGAATAGGTGTTCTATTTTCATCATAAACAGCGATTTGAAATCTACGATTTATTCCATAACCTGAATTAGTTGCTGGAACAATATTTTCAGTAGCTAATTTACTACCTGCTTTTATAGCAATAACCCAAGCTGGTTCAGTTAGAGTAATTTGAAACCAGTGATTATATGTATAGTTACCATAACCACCTTGGATAACTTGATTACGTGCGCCAAGATTACCAATTAATAAACGCAAAGAGGTTTGAGAAAACGCACCAAGATTTAATGGATTGTTTTGTGAACGTTCTCTCTGAGATGTTGACATCTAACCTACGCTTTATCTTCTATTCTAAATTGCTGCAATCGTAGGCCTATACTCTTGCTTTAAAAGATCTTCAATTCGATAATTTTTTAAATGTCTATTTAGTAATAAATTTATTTTTCTATCGTCTCTATCAAGACATAAATAATTAAACATTTTTCTATGCTTAGGATCTCGATTATAAATAGTAGTTAAATGCAAAGGATTGCAACAAGTAGGATCAGTACAACCTGGTAAATTTGTCACTACTTCTTTTCCTACATCACCCCAAAACAAAGTATACATAATTTTTTTTAGTGTTAATTTATTCGGAGAAACTTCTCTTGCATTTTGTTTGTAATCTGGAAATGCAAGGCGTTTTGGTTTTCCTTGTTTATCAAACTCTTTAATGAGCCAACATTGATGCGGGCCTTTCACATCTATCATGTCTAAAGCTTTGACAGCATAGTGTGAAAAATCTTCATGTACATAATTTATATCTAAACCACAAAGCCCTGTTTGAATTTTAACAACGCATTGATAACACCAATGATATGTATTATCTCTAATTGTATGTTCATAAGGACAAGGCAATCCTCGATAAAAACCTTGTTCTTCTAAATCTTTAGAAGGATCTAAAATACGAAAATTTTTTCTTTCTTTTACACGTTGTTGAGTTAACCAAGATTTGGAATGTGGATTAGCCATATATAGTGTGATGCATTTCAACAGTACCACAGGGATTAGGTGACTGCTTTGGACCAGTTATGGGAGTGGTTTTTTTCGTGTAAGTTGTTGAGTGTTGCCTATGGATTTATTTATTCATAAGGGAAATTGTACATTGTGATTGTGGAAAACTAAAACACAATGTACAAATCTCTATATAAATAGATTAAATACCCTATACATACTCAACAAGTTCTTTCAAGCTGTAGCAGGCTGAACCTTTTTACGGCGCTTAGGGCGTTTGATTACAGGAACTTCAAGCTCTTCTGAAGGGGTTAGAAGCTGCTCAAACTCATTTGCAAACTGCTGAGCGACGTTATCCCACTGGTACTTGGAGTCAGTGGCGCGGTTGTAGCAGGCATCAGCCACAGAAGCTCTATACACCTCATCCTCATACAAGACATTGAGATGATCAACTAAACTTTGTGTATCAGGAATTGGCATGTCACGGTTGTAATTCATGTCAACATCAATAAAACCATTTTCAATTAAAAGACCAGCTCCTTCAAAAATTTCTTTGCATGCAGTGTGATTAGGTACGACCTGAGCAATTCGACAAGCTGCATGCTCATGATTAACTAATCCATGACCTTCTCCTTTGCAAGTATTAACACCTACATCGCATGCGTTGTAGATAACATTTAAAATTTCAACAGGAACAGAAGGGGGTTTTGCATCATTACTGGTCATCACAATACGATTAGTAGGATCAATTCCATATCGACGCATCTGACGCCCAAACAAATTCATCACATCCCAGCCTTGATCTTTCATACCCATGTGTAAATAAAGACGCGCAGTGGGTTTGTTTACAGCAAACTGAGCAAAAGCATCAATAGTAATATCAATACGTTTACGTGCTTGATTACGATTACCATTAAAAACAATAAAAGAATCTTCAGGAATACCAAGTCGTTTTCGACATTCAATTTTATCTAGTTCATAGAATTGATTAGCTGTAATTCCATGAGGAATCACAGTAACCGGTTTGTTAACACCAGCTGCATGAAATTCTTTCGCACCAAATTCCGTATAGGTAATGATGCTGTCCCACTGAGAAGCATGATCATTAAGCACACCAGTCCAGCCATATGAATCCATCGGCATGTACGCACAGAATTTAAAGCGTCCTTCACCGTGGAAGTCTTTAATTTGTGCGTAAATTTGGTTAACAATCCAAGCATCATTATTTACAAAAACAATATCAGGTTTTTCCGCATCACAAACTTCGCGGATGCGTTGAACACCAAAGGGTTCAGTTTGAAATCGATTGGAAGAAGGATAAAGTTTAAAATCTTTTTGGTATTGATTAGCATCTCCCCACCAGTTATTGCCTAGTACTACAATTTCATATTTATCTTTTAATCTAGTAATGAGATTTTCAGTTACACGAGCAAAGCCAGTGCGAGCAACAATATCACCACTCCAGAGAATTTTCTTTTTAGACATTAAAAGGACACGATTAGTGCCCTTATATTAACTTATTTTTTAGTTGTTTAGTATCTTAAAATCTTTTAAGGATGGTGCCCATTCAATAAATTTCTTTTTCCATCCATCAGGATTCTCTGAAGCTTCTTGAACAGTAGGGAAAAAAGCATAGCCTGAAGCATCTTGTGCGTATTTTATACTTCGTTGTTCATTGGGATTGCCTGGTACAGGAACTTGTGAAATAGAGATTGTAGTTTCAGCACCACTAGCAGGCCAACTGTCTCGCAAACTAATACCTTCGATATACCATACGTTACGCTCCTTATAAATTTTGACATTAATTCTAAGGACATTTTCTAACTCATCTTTTAACCATGCTTTAAAACGCATTAAACCCATAGCATTACCTTTGCTTGAACTAACACTATGTGCATAAGCTAAGTAATTAGGAAAGATTTGATCTTCCCAGAACTTAAAAGGTGTCTTAGCATCTTGATCACGGTTGTCTATTTTTCTACCAAAGCGGTGACGACCAACAGGATTAAAAACAACATTGTCTGCTAACCAAGCTTTTTGAAGATTAGTTGAAGCATCAACAGCTTCTGAAACTAATTTCAATTCAGTACTGTGCATTTCTGTATCCATTAATAAACTACGCATTCTTGTTTGTGGCATTTGAAGTAACCAGTTAATAAGACCCGGAAGTTCAGATGCAAACTCACCAAAAGAGACTGAGCCTTCTTTGGTAAATTTATTTGATATTAATTGGACCTGCTCATTAGCTTTACCTTCAAATTTTTTATTGAAAGGTATAGTAATACGTCTACGACGAAGACCAGAAGTTGAATCAGTAGTTGCGATCACTTCATTTGCAGTAATAATGCATAGCCCTTTAAAAATAAAAGGAGGTATTTTTGTACCACTATTTTTATGTTCTGCTCTTAATGGATCTCCACCAGTCATTGCTTTAAATTTAGAAACATCTCCAGCAAAACGTTCTACATCATTAAATAAAATTAAACGTGAATCAATAAAACGTGCTGACTCAAAACGACTGCGTAGGTTTTCAAAATCAGTAGCAACTGTATTTTCTAATCCAACAAGTGCAGTACACAGAGAAGCGAAAGTTGATTTACCAGTTTTACCTGGCCCAACAATTTCAAGGAACCGTTGTATATCATACGCTCCAACTAAACAAGCTAATAGCCAAGCTCGTAAAACTTGTACAACAGTGTCATCATTTTGTTGAACATCATATAACCACTGTCGTATTTTTGGGCAATCTGCTTCAGCGTTATAGTCGTAAGGAATTTTATTTGTTAATCGATATTTTTTATCATGATCAAATACTTCACAGTTAGTTATATCAACAACAACGTTATTAAAACAACGTAAGTTAGGGTTTAAATTCCATTCGTTATCGTCTCTTAAATATCTTGAAAGTGATTTAGTGACTGAAACTACACGAGTATTGTCCCAGCCTTTAGGTAAATGACTATCTACAAGAGCATAAAAATTATTTTCTACTCTAGTTTCTGCTTCGTCTTTTTCTAATACACGCCAATATCCATTTATATATTCCATAAAATTATTATGTGTTGTTGAGAATACTATGTTCCCTTTAAATATCTGAGCAAGTGTTAAAACAAGTTGATTGTCAGGTGCATTGCTTCTGCCGCGACGGCCACTGTTTTCACGTTGTTCTGCGCGTTCTTCTTTTTCATATTGTTCAGCAGCTTTTAATGCGTTATTAAGAAGTTGAGCCATTGGATCGTTGGATTGAAATGTAGTGTAAGCTTTTTCTTGAGTATCTAGTAAATCATCAGAAGGAGAAAATGATTCTATTGCAGAAGCATTGAATTGAAAACCAGCTTCTTGAGCGTGATGAAAGAGGCTTCCAATACTAGTACCACGTCCACCACCAAAGCTATTCCATTTATCTAGTGTTGATTGAGGATCATATTTGTCTGAAGCTTGTGAGTATTTATCCCATAAATCATAGAGACTATCATCAAAATCATGAATCGCTTGACCCATTGTAATCCACATATCATAGTCATCCATGTGACCATGTTCAGCCATATGTTTTAAAGCTTGTTCCATTTCATATAAAGTTCTTTGATCACCAACCTTAACTTCTACTGCAAATTCAGGAGAATAAACACGTTGGTGATTAGCTTCAGGCTTTCCTTGCTGAAGATTTTTCTTACGAATAAAAGTTAATAACCATTCAGGAATTTCTGGAAGATTTTTTACATGCCGAAAGTCTTCATTTTCTTTTGTGAAATAACCATCTGTGTCTGGATGGAATCCCATAAGGACTCCTTGATGACCATTGCCACAGAGGATTTCAAGTTTTTCATTAGGAACAACAGGCTTAGTAGCGTATTTACTACGCAATAAATGTTTTGCTTTATCTTTTGATACTTTATAAAGCCGTCGTTCTCGTCCAGATTTTCCAGAGAGGATGGTAAGTGTAGGTGGCAGGCTAACAGAAAAATCAACAGTTCCTGATAATTCTTTAACAACAGGCCAAACAGATTCACCATCAATGTCGATCCAAACGAGATGGAAGGGATTGTTGTAGTGGTTGCCTGCAATTAAACCAACTGCTTTAGCTCGACCGGATTCTAGTTCTTTTTGAATCTGTGTCTTGTCAAAAGGATGGTTTTTCCAAGCATCAATGTATGGATTTTTGTGATTGCCAATAGGTGTTAGAGCCCAGTCATCTGGAATAAGATCAAGATTTATTTCACCTGGTTGTAGTGTAGTCATGCGATGTGTGATGGCAAATGCATTCTATACAAAAAAGAATAGGATGCAATGAATTTGTACATTTGTGAGTAAGGCCTGATGCGCTTAGAATAAATAAAAAGAACTGATAAAATGTCCAGCTCTACTTTTTCGGCAACAGATTTTTTAAATGGATATACTAAAGAAAAGCAAAAGAAATTTAATACTAGTGATTTAAATTCTATTGATCCATCATCAGGTTTTCCCTACAACCCTGGTGTTGCTAACCCAATAGATTTTGATCGGCAACCAATTGAAGATATTAAAGATAAAACAGATGAAAGATTAGATGGAATACGTCCAGATCGAGTAAGTCCAGAAGATACGTTGACTTCTAGTTACACACAAAGTTTAATGGATGGAGGAGTTTTACCAGGCAGTGAAGGATATATTTCGCCTAGTGAAAAAGATGAAAATCGTTTAGCTGGTGACTTAGCAATTAAAGATGCTTTTTCTGCAGATGAAATGGATAAAAGAAATACTTCTTATGAAAATATTATTCGAATGAATGATGAAGTTGCAGCTGATAGAAGAAATGCAAGAGCAGACGAACTGCTTGGCGAAGGCGGAAATTATGATCGAATGATGGATGCATTAATGAGTAATGCCTATGGATCAGAAAGTAATCCTGGAGCAAGCATTTTAGATTATTTTCCTGAGCAAGTTGAATCAGAACCAGGCAAAGATAAAGACAAAGACAAAGATAAAGACAAAAATAAAAACAAAGAAAACGAAGCGATTGTATTGCCAGAATTAATTGATAGACCAGAAGGTAGTCCTTTGACTACAGAGCTATATAATGCAGCACAAAATAGTCCTGAATTTAATAAAAATGTATCTTTTGACGGTAGAGATTTTGATTATTTCTTGCAACGTGCTCAGTCTGTTAATGCAAATGTAGATCCAGATGATGATGAAGGTGGAACTACAAACTTTGCAAACATCATGGATCTAGATACAAATCAACGTTTAAACAATGAATATACTTACAATGATCCAAACAAAGCTGATCTTTATTTAAGATTACAAGCTGAAGGTTTGTCAGATGATGACATGCTTAAAGCAGCTCAATCAGCTGGACTTTCTAATGTAAAGACAGGCAAAGAAGGAATGGATGATTTTAATCAAATCATAGATGCTTATAACAAAGGTTTTTATGAAGGAGATGAATATAGTGATGGATCATTAAAGTCTGAACAAGATTTACTTGATTGGTACAACTCTCAAGGCGATGATCTTAAAAAAGTAAAGCTTAAAAAAGCACAAAAAAAAGCTGGTTATGAAACTTACGATAGTGAAGAAGATGCACAAGCATTGATGGATTTTCTTAGCGGTAAATTACAAAGACAAGGAATTGTAGGTGAACCAAATAAAAAAGATATGAAAGCTTTTAATAAGCAAATGGATAGTCTTGATAATATTTTCGGTAAAAAAGTTACTTATAAAGAATATAAAAATGCATTAGAAGGTAATAAAGCTTCAGATGTCAACTCATGGATGGAGCAATACATGAATCTTGGAGGAGGAGTAGGCAAGAGAGTACAAGACAAAATAGGAGATAAAAATAATATGCCTAGTACTGATTTACAAGATGGTTATTTTAATGGCATGCAAATGCCTGAATTTGAAAATAACTTTGGAATGAAAGATTATGAGAATGCTTTAAACGTAATCAATGATCCTAAAGCAACTGGCGATTATATGCTTGCATTAAAATCACAAGGCATTGATTTTAGACCTAAGCTTACAAATCAATATACCTATTTACGTTAAAGTTCATAATCTAATTTAATTTGTTCGTAGTATTCAGCTACAACTTTAAGCCAATCTTTTTGGCAAAAATCTAGATGCCGCCTAGATATTTTAAATAGTTGAGTATCTTCTGGTGTTGAGACCAGGATAGCTGCTTGATCTACTTTCATGTTTAAAGTTTGTTCAATGCCTAATGCATAGGCTCCAAGTTGCAAGCAACATTTTTTAAACTTCATATATCCACCAAGCCTGATACGCCACTCAGGGGAACCCTTTGGATATTCTTTAGGCCACCAGCGACAATAAGGTTTGGCACTAGTCTTTAAATCGGCCAACGTAAGTTTGCCACCAGCAATACCAATGATGTCAGGACTGCCTACCCATGGTCTCTCTTCCTCGTCCCTGCCCCACACGCGCCCGATACCGTCTTCGGATAAAGCGAACTGGTGGTGGTCGTAAAGGGGTGTTTCAGCCCAGATTACTTCGTGAAATTGGTTTAGAATGTCTGGCATCCCAGTCCAAAAATCTGAATACTGTTGAGGAACGTCAACGTCTTCTTTCTTCAAGTAATGCTCCATGCATGAATGTATGGCGGTACCTCGTTCCGCTGCAGCTTCTTTAACACCAGGATTATTTTTTGACCACAATTCAAGTTTCTTTTTATTCGCTTCTGAAGCAGTCTCTGAAATAATGGTAGTAACAGAAGCCGCAGGTCCAGTTAAGAATGGAGTTTCGTAATGTCGTTTACCATTAATAACAATACGTGCGGGCTTGCTGTTAAGAGCCAGGAAGGTTTCTGGATCTTCGTTATAAAGGTCGTAAACAGTAACGTTTTCGTTATCAACAATCATGATGATTGTGTATATTAAAAATAGCTTAACAGCAAAATGGAAAGATTAGAGTGCATTGGTGTCCCTGTTTTAGTAGGAGGACATAAATTATTTGAGCATTTTCAAACAATAGATGTTCCTTTAAAGAGGTACTATATTGTTGACAATTCAATGGGACGTGATAGTGAAGTTGAAAATGCTATAGATGCCATCTGTGATTACAAGCCAGATCATATACAGGAAGTTGTTGTTGTGCAGAATAACTTAAATGCTGGCTATCCAGGCTCTGTCAACCAAATTATTAGAGACAATACAGATTGTAAACATTGGATCGTGTGTGGGTATGATTGGCATCCAGTTCCAGGTCAATGGAAACGTGTCTTAAATAAAGCAGCAAGTGTTCCGTTTGGTGCATTTCTAGGAAATACACCTACCGATTGCATGTGTGGATTTCTGTGGACGCCACAACTTTTGGCAAAAGTAGGTTACTTAGACGAAAACTTTTTCCCTGGTTATTTTGAAGACAACGATTATCGCTATCGCATCATACAGTCTGGCGCAAGTGTGGATGCTATTCCTTTACAGGCTAATCATGATAGATCAAGTACATTAAATAGTTCAGTAGAATTTCAGAAAAGAAATCAATACACATTTCAGAAAAATTACAAGTATTATGTAGAAAAGTGGGGTGGTAGTCCTACCCAAGAAAAATATGACCGGCCTTTCGGAAAAGATTATCCGCTCTCATTTTGGGAATTCGATCCAGTCAGAAGACAAAAGCTTCGATGGATCTAATATTTTATTGGATTTAGGAACCCAACCTGTTGTTAATAGCCTAAAAGATACAGCAGAAGAAGCCTTGGCTGCTACACAGTATCCAATACGTGCATTAATTGACGAAGATCTTTGTATTCATTTAGATACTTCTGTACCCCCAGAAGAATTATATGCAGATTATCTTTATCATTCAGGGGTAAACAAGCCTTATATCCGTCATTGCCGACGGATGTGGCAATCAATCAAGCATTTAAATCCAAGAAGAATTATTGATATTGGTGGCAATGACGGCACACTCTTGCATACTTTGCAGCAAGAAGCAGGTCGTCCACTAGAAATGTATAACGTAGATGCTAGCAATTCTTTTGCTGGTGAGAATTTAGAAAAAGGAATTCATTTTATTAATGAGTTCTGGAGTAAAGATGCACCCGTGCCTACAGCAGATTTTATTTTTACAACTAATGCATTTCAACATACACCTGATGCAGAAAAATTTGTAGAAGGTATTGCTGAAAAACTAAATGGCACTTGGATTCTTGAGTTTCCTTATACGCTAACAACATTAGAAACCTTACAATTTGACCAGTTTTATCATGAGCATTATTACTATTGGCTGGTGAAACCCATAAAAAAATTATTATCTAAATTTGGTCTTAATATTTATCATGCTGAAAAAATTTCAATTCATGGTGGCTCAATGCGTCTATGGATTACTAATAAAGAAATGTATGGAGATACAGGTGCAGCAGAAGAGTTTATCAAAAAAGAAGAATGGTTTGATTACAACCGTTACATGTCATTAGTATGGACCAAAATTATTAAAGACCAAGCTTTTTTAAATCAATTAGATGGCAGCATTGCTTTGTTTGGTGCCGCTGCTAAAGGCTGTGTTTATTTAAATGCAGTTAACTCTTGGCAATTAAGTGACACTTATTGTGTTGATGACACAGTACAAAAACAAAGTAAATACATACCTGGAACAAGTATTAGGATTGTTGATAGAGAGTATTTAAGATTTGATAGGCCAGATAATATAATCATCATGGCTCATAATTTTGCTCCCTCTATTAAGCAATCGCTGATAGACGACGGATACAAGGGTAGACTAATTACAATGTTCCCTGAAATTGAAATTGACCGCGCTTAATATTGGTTGTTTTTATCACGTTTTCCCAGGAGAAGGCTGGGAAGACATGTACTACGAACAACTAGGTGCCTTAGTTTCTAATGGTCTCTATGACAAACTTAACCATTTCCATGTTGGGTTTAACGGCAGCCTGTGCGTTTTGTCTGTTCCAGATAAAGCTGTTGCAAGCGCAAATAAGAATCAACAAGAAGAAACAGAAACTCTCCAGGCTTTACGCAAGTGGGCTATTGCCAACCCCGAAGCATATGTTTGTTACTTCCATACGAAAGGATCGTCTAGAAAAACTAAATACACAGAAGATTGGCGAAGACTTATGCAGTACTTCTGTATTACCAACTGGCGTGAATGCTATCAAGCATTGCAAGATGGCTATGATTTGGCTGGTATTAACTGGCAAGAAAATACTTCAATGGGTTATCACCCACATTTCTCGGGTGGTTTTTGGTGGGCTAAATCAAGTTATATCAATACTCTGGACAAAGAAGCCTTAGAA
>Ga0181380_1001055_pt1 | contig 12206 bp, 11 predicted proteins | sample 3SPOviralmetaG_FD_130116 | JGI IMG/M metagenome (GOLD analysis project Ga0181380, IMG submission 130116) | Marine viral communities from the oligotrophic San Pedro Time Series (SPOT) site, San Pedro Channel, CA, USA - 3 SPOT_SRF_2009-08-19 | ecosystem: Environmental > Aquatic > Marine > Strait... | reverse complement strand
TGTCATCACTTTCTTCAAGTACATCCAAGCAAGTAGGCAATGAGCTAACACCGTGTACGTATGTATCGCCGTTTTCAAACTGTCTATCAGGCCATAAATCTTTATCGCCTTCGCAACTTCGAGTAGTATCAAGTAGCTGTTCCCATGAATTTTTAAAGTACTGACTAATAATAAAGTCTTTTTCTACTAGTTTCCAAGGCTGAATCAAATAACTATCACCATAAGATTTTCCAACTTGAGGCAAACGTTTCCACTGTGAAAGTTCTAATTTATCACTGCGTCTGTCATGCGGTGCACTTCGATGATTAACTTCTATAGGATTAAGAGTAATAAAATTATACACAGCTTCAAGTTGATTAGTGCTTACACTGTATCTATTAAACTCATTAACACACAGTCTATCTCCACTAATATCTAGTTCTTTAAGAATACCCCGGGGATTTCCTTTAGGGTCAAGCATTTTGAGTGCACCTTCTTCAATTTGAGGTGGAATAAAGTTTTGCAATCTATTAACAATAATATTAGGAAACATTTCACGTAGTTTATCATATACTTCTACGCTTATTGGACCTGCCCATGGTCTTGCATGCCATACTCTTACGTTAGTAAGCACTGTAATTTTACAATTACTGCCTGTGTCTTGTATAAGTTTACAAAGAGTAGCTGTACCTGCAGCACTATCTGCACCGCCAGACAAGTTTACTCCAATGTTTTTCCAGTCTGGATTAAAAGGAAAAATGAAGCCGTCATCCAGATGTTGTTGCCAACTGTCGGGAATATCATCTTTAAATTCTTCATGTGTGTATGCTTGATTACTGATTTCATAGTTAAATGTCATTGAATATATCTTTCATTTCTGGGAATACTGTTTGCCAACTAGTGTTACGCTGACCGTCACACAACTCTAAATATTCTTTCATTTCAGGTAGTCGAACACTCCAGTCTTCGCTTTCCATAAATGATATCATACCTTTTAGTCTATTGATACCATAACTTGCATCCATAAACTGTTCTTGTGTAATGTTACCTTTGTGCCATTCGGGTATTCCCTTTTCCCAATTAGCTTCCCACCATGGATAGAATTCTTCATACTTGCGTTTACATTCTTCTTTAAACCATTTAGGTAATATCTTTACATTTAAATGGGGAGGATGATAAACAAAGTGATAGTTAATGCCGCCAGCACCAAATGGCCACATATTAATCTTTTTAAATCCTTGCTCTAACTTCCACTTGATAAAGTCTGGCAAGTAATATATATTAAGTGCTTGTACTGCACAAGCAACTGTAACTTCTATGTTAGGACCTGTTTCATCTAATATACGAAACACTTCTTCTGTACGTTTCCATTCACTAGGATAACGTATGTAATCATTCATAGTGTGTATACTATCTACACTGTAATGAAAGCGCACTAACTTAAAGTGACTCCATAGTTCTGCTAAATCTTCACGCCATTCAACTCCATTTGAGTTATAACGTAGTTCTAAATTAGCAGCATATCCCTGACGTATACACTCTTCTAATATCTCATAGTGTTCTTCAATGATTAAACTCTCGCCGCCAGCAAAATAAATTTGTTGCATGTGTGGTATTTGATCATAGAACTGTTCCCAAAATACAGGATTGTTTTTGTGCCAGTTATAACTACTTCCGTTAATACTGCCTTTGTCGCTCCACTGCATACTTTGCTTTAGTACAGGATTCTGTACTTGTGGAAACATTTGTTTGTGATCTTTAATCCAACCACTGCTATCATGTGGGCTACACATAACACAAGCAAGTTGACACTTAGTGCCAAAGCGTAAATCAATATATGCTAACTTAGGAGGAACTTCACCTTCCTCAGTAGTGTTTGCAACTAATTCATCTACGTCTGTGCGCTGACTCCAATATGCTGTTTCCCACATACGTTTACTATTATGTCCTGCGGCTTCTTCTTTAAAACACTTAGCACAGCTAGGCGGAACTTCACCGTTGAGCATTTGTTTACGTACATTTTTCATGTACTTTGAATTCCATGCACTTTGAAAGTCTGTTACATTTAGATTGTTTGGTCTTCCCTGATCATCTTTAAGTACTCCGACCATGCCGCCATGTTCTTTATCATTGGTAGGGCCTACGCTACTTGCATTGGCTGTACAGCATACTCGCATACTGCCATCTGGTCTTGTACTTAGGTGTACCCAGGGCAGAATACAAAATGTTTCGCTTGGTGCTTTGGTCATTGTTTACTTTCTTTAATATGTGATCTACTTAATACAATTCCACAACTTTTACAATAATTAATTACTACGTTAAACTTGTGTTGTTCTAGTGTCAATGTAGTTGTGTGTACACTATGATCTGAATTTTTACAGCATTTACTAGTCATTTAATATATTCGTAAAAATCTGGAATAATATCTTGTACATTTTGATCCCTGTGTTCATCTAATTGTTCAGTATAGTTTATTAATTTTTTAGCTAACTTTTTATCGTAATCGTCGTCTTTTAGTTCCGTATGAGGAATTAGTTTTCCGTCCTCTCCGTATACTAACACTCCTACGTATATAGCAATATTTACTATTTTCTTTCTAAGCTCGATTAAGATATACCAGTAGTCACGACTGTCACGATCATAATCATCGATATTATCAATAACTTGATCTATATATGCTAGTGTGGGTACAAACGAGTTTTCAAACCATTCTTGTCTACCACGAGCGTTTAATCGTTTAACACTGAGGTAACTAGGATCGTACAACAAATCTAGATTAAGTATAAAATACTTTTTACTCATGTGGTATATACCCAACCAAGTTTCTACATACCAATAAACTAAGTCATGTATATTAAACATATTATATATTTGTATAACAGGTGTCAGTGTTATACTAGTACCACGCCAGTGTTTGTATTTAACACGACGAAGATTTATCAATTTAAAAATGTTTTTTTCTATTGTTCTCCAATCACTTGGATATCTTATATAATCATTTGTTTTACCAACTCCGTCTATACTACCGTTAATAACTGTATTCTTAAAATGCTTCATATATCCCAGTGTCTTTGGTTGTATGTTTGTTAGGTTAGTTGTATACTTTAATCGTATGGTTTTACTTTGTCCAGTCTCTACTAGTTTATCTAATAGCCTGTCAATACCTTCGTGTAGTGTGGGCTCACCACCTACAAATGTAATTTCTTCAACAGCTATTAAATTATTTTCGATACCTTGCCACAACAGTGTGGCATCCCATTCTTGGACATCATAGTGTTTATAATGTGTAGGTAATCCGGCTTTGGCAAAGTCTTTTTGTTCTTTAACTATCTGACTGCTAAAGTGTGGCCAACACATGCGGCACTTTAAATTACACAAATTACTAAGTCTGACATCAAAGTAACGAATTTTTGGATCATCAACAACTGTTTGAAAGTTGTCAGCTAGTTTTGTATTATCACGCCATAGCCATTTTTGATTTTCAATGCGGCGCTTGCTAGGCAATTCGTCTTTTTTATATTTGCTCCAGTCACTACTGTAGATCTCTTCTTCACGCCAGCATGTTGCACACTCGGGCAATTGTTCGTCTGCTAGCACTCTATCACGTATTTCATTGTAGTGATCACTGTTCCATATATCATCAATGCTGTCCACATTAACATTGTATGGTGTGCCGTCAGGTTTATTAATAGTGTTAAACTTACTTACTTTACAGCACAAACGACACGTGCCTTCAGTTGTAGTGGCTAAGTGTATAAATGGAAGTACACAAAAGTTTTTGTGATTGTTGTTCTTAGGATCATCTTCATCCTGAGTACTATTATAAGTTTGAATAGCATGAGATATGCGATCCTTAATATTTTTAAACATTCTGTCTCCTGTGTATACTATATTTATTATGTACGTACTTTACCTGATAAATAGTTGTATGAAACATCCGACTTACTGTAGCTTTCCGTTTGAAAGTATTGCACCTAAAAGTTGGCAAAATGGTAAACCCCATCGTGTTACACCTTGTTGCAATATGAAAACAGATGATGACGATCCTATGTCAGTAACTCCGCTAATCGATAGTGGAGCAAGTCTTGCAGATATATTCAATAGTAAACAATTTCGTGCACTACGTCAAGACTTATTAAGCGGTATTCGCAATCCAGCGTGTAACTATTGTTGGAACTTAGAGCAACGCACAGGACATAGTCCAAGACTAACAGCAATTGAAAACTTAACTGTATCACAAGTTCAAGCAACGCCAAAGCTAAAAAAACTTGATACTATGATAGACGAAAGTTGTAACTTGCGATGTCGTATGTGTGCTCCTAGTGTTAGCAATAGTTTACGTCAGGATTATAATCGTGCTATTGAATTACAATTACCCTTACCTGAGTATTATACTACAAAACAAGAACAAAGTCAACTTGATACACAAGGTACTCAAACATTTTTCTCTCCTAGTGAACACTATATTAATGAAATTATTACGCTAGGAGATACACTAGACGAACTAAAGTTTACAGGAGGCGAGCCTACTACTAGTAAAAGTTTTTGGCGCATCATTAATAACTTAGATCGTCCACAAGACATTAAGATACATTTAACAACTAATGCTACTAAATTTAATCATTTATTTTTAGATAGTATGAAGATGTTTCGTGAACGTCACTTTACATTAAGTATAGATGGTACTCGTAGTACATACGAATACATGCGTTATCCATTTAATTGGCGTGCAATAGAAAAGAATGTAGAACAATTGTGTGAAACACAGGATCCTGAATCAACTGAAATACATATATGCAGTGTATTGACTACGTATAATATGCTAAACATACGCAACCTAGTAGATTGGATACAACAGCACAATTGGTACAGCGAACATAAAATTACATGGAAATGTATTCCCGATCCCCATCCAGTGGATAGTTGTTTAGATGTTAAATGGGCTAGTCAAGAACTATTAGACATAGCATATCAAAATATGAATGCAGTTGAAATAACAGATGAAACACAAGGTGCTGTTGCAAAGACTGTAAAGTATTTAGAATGGTGTATGAATCAAACACACGACCCTGATTTACTAACAGAACGCAGAGCTAGACTAAAACAAGACACACTAACACTTGACATTGTGCGTAAACAGAACTATGATGAGATACTGTATCCACAAGTAGCTGATTTTATTTTAAATATTCCAGCGCCGGATCAATAGCATAAGGATCAATTGATCTAATTTTACCAATTTTATCTGTATACTCTAGCAACTGTTGATGATATTTTTCTTCATATGACTTACCAGTAACTATTTTTTCCAGTTCATCCATCTTATCAGTTAAGTTTGGATACTGTTGTTTAACTCTAGTTATATTTTCCAGTGCGTGGACTCTAGCTGATTCGCTCATTGCTCTTGTACTAAAGTGCTTGGGATTGCTACACTCTAAAAATACCATTTTAGTACGTGGCACTCTAGTTCTGAATTCACTAAACCAAGGAGCCCAACTAGCAACTGTAATTAAATTATAAGGCTGTGTAACTATATTAACATTCATATCATCACACAGTTGTTCGTTAATGGCCACATCTATATTAGTTTGTATTTGATTCCATTTAGCTGGATAACGTATAAACTCCAGTATAGGACCACTAGCATCTAAACTAAGTGTAACACACAAACGTTTAAAGTGTGGCTTATACTTGCGTAAGAACGGTAACATACGTGTTGCGTTTGTTGTTACCCATAGCTCTACTAAACTAGCATCATGTTCAGCTATAAAACGATCTAAAAACTTAATACATTCTGGATCTATTGTTGGTTCTCCGCCTGCTACTTTAAGTACACGTAGTTTGCTTAAATCAGCAACAGGAACATTTACTGTTGAGTTCTGATATCCTGGCGATACATCTTTAAAGTATTCGCCCATATCAGGATTAGTTTTAATAAATGATTCTATTTTACTACTGTCAAGTGGCGAACACATATTACACTGTAGATTACAATAGTTGCTTGTACGTATGTCAGCATATACTGGTGTAAAACTTTTGCCGTCATGGTCTGGAGCAAATGCTTCTTTATAACGATCAAAACTATGACGCAGTGTGCTTTTGCCATACTTTTCTCTTTCCCAACACGTATTACAGTTAGGAGTTTGTTCTTGTTGTTCTATATCGTCGACAGCCGTCTGATAATTGTATTCATCGGGATCAGTTGTAGTTCGGTATTGACAACATGGACTAATTTTGTTATTATTAGTTCTATAGAAGATACCAATATAAGGTGCGTAGCATTTAGGATTCATATGTTTAATTGGAATAAAATCAACATCGAGTTGAATAATTTAGTAGATAATAACACATTTCAGCAATTTGTGCAAGAGTTTAAATTAGCCAGTACTGTTGGCTATGTTGCACACGGAGGTAACTTAGGCATTGCAGATCATGCTGCCATTGACGCTACAAGACACACAGATAAAATGTGTCATGCTCCTGGAAGTGGTATTGTTACTACAAGTTTATTTAATGACTTTTCAAACCAGTGGCAAAGAGAATGGGTTGCAAGAACCAATTTAAACTGTTATGTTATAATTACTGCAACAGGATCTAGTAAAAGTATAAGCCATGCTGTTGATTGGTTAGAAAATAATAATACGCCACACATGATAGTAACTGGCAGATCACAAGGATGGCAACGTGAAGTAGTACTGGATTTAGAAAGCTATCACGAATTTGAATGTGCGGCACTTGCTAGTACATATATACTATTAGAACAATCGGGATACACATGTCCAAAAATATCGTAGCACTACAAACTGCTAGAGCTGGCAGTAAAAGTATACCTAAAAAGAATCTATTAGAAGTAGACGGTCATCCACTGTTTGCACATAGTACAAGAGCCGCTGTAGATTGTGAACTAATCAACAGTGTGTGGTGTAGTACAGATGATGCTGTTATAAAAAGTTATCATGACTTTTATGACTTTACAGTAATTGATAGACCCCCTGAGCTCAGTGGTGACACTGACAGTCATTTAGAAGTAATTAGACATGGTGTTAGACACATTGAAGATCAAATAGGACAACAGGACGTTGTTGTATTATTGCTGGGCAATGTAACTGGAATAGACAGTCAATGTTTAACATCAGCTATTACAATGCTAGAAGATTATGATAGTGTGGTAAGTGTAAGTAAGCTAAATATGTTTAATCCATATAGAGCTATGACTATCGACGATGGTTTGTTGCAAACATTTATATCACAGCAGGATATAAAGACTAGTACACAAGCTAACGATAAAAATAGTGCTGGCGACATTTACTATGTTAATGGTAACTTTTGGGTTATGCGACGTGACGTTATATTTCGTGAAGATAATAACTTACCGTTTCAATGGTTAGGAAAACGTATACGTCCGTTTGTACAAGATGTATTTTTAGAATTAGATGCTGCATGGCAATTAGACTATGTGCGTCAAAGTAGTAGGTATAATAAAGGTTATGTGGAATAACAAACAAGACTGGGACGAGTACAGAGAGACATATAGATTGTTTCATTGCCGTGTTCCATCACACTGTTATTTCTTAATGTCTATATTCCCGCATTTTAAATTCTTCGATTATCAGTCCAGCCAATTGCATTATCAGAAATATGTTAATCAATACGGTTATACAGGCAGTTATGAAGAATATAAAACTAGTGCAAAATTAATATATCAAACAGTAAACAATATTGATACTAGCTTTATGTTTATTAACAACGACCCGCTATTTCGTAAGAAAGAGTTTGGGCAACTAGTAACCCTGGTTAAAGATATATATCTCAACGGCAATAGAAACATTCCAACACTAAGACCTAAGTTAGATCCCAGTGGCAAAATACCGCCCGCTTGTTTTGTGCATCCTGGCAATCATTTGTGCTGGGCATTAATGTTTTTATATCCAGAAGTTGATTGCTTTGTAAGTTGTAATAATGCTGATGCAGTACGTATGGTCGAAATGAATGCACATATATATGAAGAGATTACAGAAGATGAACACATTTATCGTATTTTAAATACACAAGACGTTACAGCTTGGTTTGAAAGATTTAATGGTGATATGGTTCCTCATATATATCCAGCAGTTGATACATCAGCAGGTACTAGTTGGACTGGCGACCAGGAACAAGTAAACTGGAAATCATTCCAAAACGGTGATTGTAATTGGCCTTGGGATACTGTTAGTCACTATAACTATCACGGTGCTGAATTATTTGACTGGGATAAAATTGAAATTAAAGACAAATGGAGTTGGATGGGAGATTACCGTTTGATGAAAAATAATGCATTTGCATTTAGTTTAACTGGCTTACAAGAAGATCGCAACTTTAGACGGCGTACTTAATCTCATTATGATAAGCACGATTCTTAGCACAAGTACGTATACAACGGCTAATGTGTTTATTATGTCTTGGATCAAAACTATCACTTAGTGTTGTCTGATAGTATTCTGTAGCAAGTATAGTTTCTATACTGTGTTGATTTAAATCGTTCCAGCCTGACTCAAATGAACTGTATTTGTCCATAATACCGTCTTTGTTTTTAAAAGCACTATCCCATAAGAAGCAACAAGGCCATAATGAACTGTTGGCACTTACAAATATTTCTCTGTCATGATAAAACTTACAACTAATACTGCTTACAATTGATTCAATTTCTTCTTGACTTTTGTCTTTGCTTTGTATAAAACGATCTAATTCTTTTACAACTTCTACTTTACTGTGTTCTTTACTACCTGTTGTAGTAATAGTTTTCTCAGTCTTGTTGTTCTTTTTGCCTATTTTGGCAACCCAGTCATGAAATGTATTACGCATACCTGTTCTTAGTGCAAAGCGAAAGTCTAGTTCTTGTGCACGTTTTTTAGCAGTCTCTACTTCGTGACTGTTATGATCAAACTCAATATAAATCCAGCTTGCTTCTGCACGATTGCCAGTGCTGTGTCCGCCATCACTATAGGCTTGCATATTTCTGTCAATGATTTTATAGTTTGTATTAACACGATATATGTGATTTGTTTCTACACCATCAACGCAAAAATGAACCTTTAATACATCTTTGCCGTATTCTCCACTTAAACGTCCTAGTTCATACCACCAGTCAGCACTGTTACGTCCGCCATTGGTGCTGTAGTGTACACGCCCACCATGCTCTAGTAACCATTTAGTTATTGCCATACAATCTGGATTAACAATAGGATCACCTAATACTCCACACAATTTAAATGTTTTATCTTCAATGTGTCGTCTGTCAGGAAACCAAGTTTGTATTTGTTGTATAGTTAAGTTACGTGGCTGTAGTATATCTAAGTTTTGTGTACGAGCACAGCCCGGACATGCAGCATTACAGTCACTTGATATCTCTAGCTCTACTCGTTTAATAGTGTCAATAATCATCTGTAGCCTTTTATATTATATACGTAGTTATTTATTAATAAATAGCTGCATGGCTGATAAGTTTGTATATGCACACAATGAAGTAGTTAAACGTCACGGAAGTAATTTTTGTGCCGCACCATTTACTAGTTTACATCAACTAGGAGGTGGCGTAGTAACTACATGTTGTAAAACAAGAGTTCCAATCGGTAATAGTAATACACACACTTACGAAGAAATCATGAACAGCGATGCTGTTAAACGTGTTAGGCAACAATTTTTAGCGAATGAAAAGCCTGCACAATGTAACGGATGTTGGGTATATGAAGATCAAAATAAACAACCTGCAAATAATAGAGTATTTGAAAACTATACCGCAAGGGATGTAATTGATCTTGCTATAGAAGATACAGCAAGTGACGGAACACTTATTAAACAACACCCTGCATGGCTTGATCTACTTTGGACAAATAAATGTAACTTTGCTTGTGTAGGATGTAGCCCTGAACTTAGTACTACTATTGCAACAAAACAAAAAGAAACGTTTAGTATTATCAACGGAGAGTCGATTGAAAAATATCATCCTGGCATGGACGGTGAATGGACAACAGATAATAGTACTAAAATTGAGTATATATTAAAGTATAAAGATAGTATTAATAAAATACATTTAAATGGTGGAGAACCATTTATGCAGGAAGATGTATTTGAATTATTAGATCTATTGATTGAAAATGACTTACATAAAACAATACACTTATGGAGTCACACCAATGGAAGTATATCCAAATACAAAGGTGTAGATATAGTTAAAAAGTATTTAGAACGCTTTGCTGAATATGATAATTGTAAGATTACTATTAGTCATGATGGTCATGGCGCTCGTGGAGAGTATACTCGTTGGGGATATAAAGAATCCAAATGGTTAGATACATATCAAAGGTTAACTGAAAGCAGTGTTGACATTGGTGTTCAAACATGCTATAGCTTGCTGAATGCACTAACAATAGAAGATTTAGGCGAATGGTATTATACCACACTTCCCAAGCCTGTATACGGAAGTTTAACTATATGGAGTGATCATAAAGCATTTGACGCTAGACTTTTACAACTAGATAATGATTTATATGATTGTGCAATTGCACAATTAGAAAGCGTACAACAGCATTTACGCTGTACTGAAAATTGGCATGTTAATTTACCAGGACACATAAATTATATGAAAAACAAACTTAGTGATGCAAAACTAGAACGTACTGCTCGTAATTTTGTACTAGGAACTGAATCACTTGATCGTACTCGTAATACAAAGTTTAACGAAACGTTTCCAGAACTTGCTGAGTTTAGACGTAAATTAAAGCGCAAGTATAATGTATAAAGAAAATAAACAAAAAAGACATAACACAGTAACCAAGTTACTTGGCAGTAATTTTTGTGCTGCGCCTTGGACTAGCTTTTGGGAAAGTCCACAAGGCAATGTTACATTTTGCTGTATGAGTCGTGAAAGTTTAGGTAATACAAATGATTCTCCCATGGAGGAAATACTAGATAGCCCGCAGGCTCGTACGGTTCGAGCTAGTTTATTACGAAATGAAATGCCCCAGTACTGTAGTAACTGTTTTAAAAACAAAGATAATGTTATTGATAATAATGCTAAAGGATGGAACCAAATATTTCATGCTGTAGCTAACACTGAATCAGACGGTAAATTAAACGGCAACTATATTGAATGGGCAGACTTAAACTTTAGTAATAAATGTAACTTTGCTTGTTTAGGGTGTACACCAGAATTAAGCGATACAATTAAAAGAAAATATATGCCTGCATATGCTAGTTTAACAGAAAAAACTTCAGAAGGTCATGCGAAAAACTGGGAACATTTGCCGGATGATACTGTATTTGCTAATAATAGTTCTACAATTGATTATATTGTTAACAATGCATTTTCAATGAGTCGGATACATCTCAACGGCGGAGAGCCTTGGATGCAAGAAGGTTTTTATCAACTGTTAGACAAGCTAATAGTAGGCGGCCAACATAAAAGTATTACACTATGGACACATACCAATGGTAGTATCAGTACATGGAACAGACGTAACTTTATCGACGAATATCTTAGTATATGGCATGATGCTCAAGTTAGTATGAGTTGCGATGGAGTAGGCGCTAGAGGTGAATATATAAGATTCGGATATACAGATCGTAAGTGGCGAAAAACATACGACAAGATTCAATTCTTGAATAAAACCCGTGACAATCCAATTAATGTTACTGTACAATTTAGTGTTAATACATTTAATATACTAACGCTTAGTAGTCACATAAAAGAAATTAGTGAATATATCGATACTAATAGTACTGTGTCTATAGAATTATGGAGAGATGATTATATTCGTAGTATAGCAGGTGCAGCAAGAATCAGCGAACAGTTTAGAATACGTGCACTAGCTGAACTAGAAAAAGTTGAAAAAATAACTAATCATACCAGACGTTTTGCACTAAGACCATCAATAAGAGATGTTTTAGAAGATCCACACAGAAATAATGCGAGTGCACATGATAGCGGAACTCCAGTAACTGAACGTTGTAGATATTTTTTAGATGCTATTAATAAATTAGATGCTATGCGTAGTACTGACTTTGCTAGTACATTTCCAGAGTTAGACTTTTTAATACAAGAGATTAAGCAAATTGTTGCCCAAACGGATCAAACTCACTCCCACACTTCATAGCACAAACGCCTAGTTTTCCATTTGAAATGCCGTTAATATCCCAACTGTTTTGAATATCTTTTAATAATGTTCCTTGTATTACATCACGTAGTTCAT
>Ga0181380_1001054_pt1 | contig 12237 bp, 25 predicted proteins | sample 3SPOviralmetaG_FD_130116 | JGI IMG/M metagenome (GOLD analysis project Ga0181380, IMG submission 130116) | Marine viral communities from the oligotrophic San Pedro Time Series (SPOT) site, San Pedro Channel, CA, USA - 3 SPOT_SRF_2009-08-19 | ecosystem: Environmental > Aquatic > Marine > Strait... | reverse complement strand
TCTTCTTCAGCCATTTTATATCCTTAATATCCAAATGTGGAATCTGCTACTGGCATACTGTTTCTTGGGCCACCGTTAGGGTCGTAGTCAAATATACTAAACCGTGGTCTTGACATTATACCATACCTCATAGCATCGTACAAGTGGTCTTCGCTATTCGTGTCAATATCCTCTGGGTTCTTTTTATCCAACGGTATGGAAGGTAGTTGGGATATGATGTTCGTGCAATTACTAAAGAAAACAAGTCTAGGTTCCTCTGTGAAGTCATCTACCTGTAAGCGTCTGTGTATCTCATTCTTACCTGCTACACGACTGCCACGGCTTCTATCTGATGGTCGCCAACGGCAACCTCTGCTTACCATTTGTTCCGCAAGAGACGGTCCAGTATCACCACGCTTATGCCAAAGACTACTATCCAAGACACCATACTTAATATTTCCATCACCTGCCTCTAATTCAAGTATCATATCTGCCAAGTCTGTGGCAAGAACTTTAGAAACGTAGAGTTCTCGATATACAATAAGTTGTTCATCAGGTGCGACAGCAAACCAAACAACCCCAGACTTACTGCCGTAACCATAATCGCAAGCCCTAAACTTAACCCAATTACTAGGTATATCAAAAGGCTCAATGACATGAATGTTACGGTCAAACTCCGTGAAGGCCGCACCTTCTTTAATATCCCAGTCACCTTCGAGAAGTTGCCTACGCTGTTGCTCTGGGAGCGATAAGAGCATAGCCTCGTAATCTCCTGCCTCTGCAAGGTAAGGATTATCAGAGAGTCTTGCTGGTATGAACCTACGCTTGAATAAAGACTTTCCTGCCTTGCTATGTCCTGCTGGGTAGCGTAGTACTTCTCCTGTTTCACTGTCTGTGGCCTCAAAGGTTGTGTCATATGGTGCTGGGTCGATAAACATTTTCTTAACCCAAGCGTGACCTCTTCCTCCGGGGTTTGTCGTTGCCCTCATATAAATAGGCAAGTCGGGTGCAGTGGACCGTAAACGAGAACGCATGTAGTTCCATGCATATGGTGTGGACCATTGTGTTAGTTCGTCAAAGCCTATCCAACTAAAAGCTAGACCCTGATAACGCAAGACATCATCATCTCTATCCAGATAAGACATCCACAATCTTGCGCCAGAGGGCGCAGTCCACTGCATCTTTCTTTCTGACCACTTAATACCGGGCCAGATTTTAGGGTACAGTTCCTGCGACTTAAATACAAGTTCTCTCAGTTCCTCTGTTGTATGTCGTAACAACAGTCCACTGAAAGCAGGATGCCCCATGTAACGTAGTGGGTCAGCAAGCATGGCATAGGATTTACCACCACCTGCACTACCACCAAATAGAACCTCACGTTCTGGTGCAGCTAGAAAGCTAGTCTGCGGTCCTTCGTTAGGCTTGAACAGAACATTAGCGGTCTGCTCAATATCAACTGTATCAAACTCAGGAGTAAGTGTTTCCTGTATCTCAACCGTTGGCTTTGGAGCCTGTTCTTTCTTCTTCGAGGACTTTCGCTTTGGCGATTGCCTTTTCCGCATACTCTGCCCACTGGCGGATGCTTTTAGCTTGGTTCTTACGCTGTCGCTCATTCTGTAATCTTTTCCTTAGACCTACATGCGAGATGTATCTACCGCTGTTTGTTGACAGCCAGTTTGCTACTTCACGATATGAATACTGATTTGTGTACGCTCTTGCCTTCTCAAGCAAGTCTAGTTCAGTTGGTATAGGGTCAAGAATGTCGGGGTCTTCTTCACTCTGTTCATAACCAAATGGTACAGTCCTAGCAATGCGAGGTATCTGTACCCATTCGTTTTCTTCTTTAATGTCGGTTGGCTGTGGTAGCTTCCACTTGCCTATACTTCTAGTCATCGTTTACTACTGCTTTAGGTGGCATAAGCATGACACCGCCAGATGCTTCTACCTGCATCTTCTCTGTTTTCACTAGACCCGTGCGGTCAAGCAGTTCTTTAGCCGCTGACATCTTATCACGGATACCTAACTCAGTTGGGTCAAACAAACCACCCACCATAGCCATCGCAGCTTTAGGTGCATTACGTGCCATGTACATCTGCGTTGCCTCAAGGATTTCTTCCTTTAGACCTTTCACAATTGCAGTGGTAGGTGTGTTGTCGGAATAGCCAGCCAGTTTCTTAGCGGCAACTACGTCACCGCCAGCGTCCTCAAAAAGGACTTCCAGAAACTTCTGTTGTCTTTCGTTTAGTTCTCTAGGCAACAAACTCTCCATGATGCATAGCGTGTGCTAATTTTACACTACGTGATTTTACCTGATTTGCCCACCTGCTGTCAAGCATTTCTTTTGCTGCAGTAGGAAAATCTTCACTGTGTATTGCTGCCCACATATTTTTAAACTTACATAGTCTTGGTACGCCCATATTGAACGCCATATCCATAAGGATAAGTTGACGCACAGAGTCTAAGCTGTCCACGCAAGGGTGCGCTCTTAACAGTTCTTCCTCGACAATCTGAACGTCATTCGTTGCTAGATAAACCGCATCAGCTTCTGTGATACCATATTCGTACACATGCTCAATGGTTGGTATATCCAAGTCAGCTAACTCCTGCTCAGTTATACCCCGGTCTTCCAGATTTCTTCCGATACCAATTGTGTCAATACCCAAGGTATCTTGATATACTTCTAATCGCAAACCTTCGTGTGCAACTAGTTTTTTAATAAAGTCATCTCGTGTATATTTCATTACTTATCACCCTTGTGTTCGTGACCCATCCAAATACCAAACACGCCAGTCATAACACCCATCACTACGGATACGAAAGCTGACTGTGCGCCTGTTGGGTCTGGTATATCCATGAACCACTCAGCACAACGCCACGACATGATGGTACTAGCCAGCATCATAAACCGTGGAAGTATCTTCCATTTTAGAAAAGTCTCTACACTCATTATTTCTTACCGAAGAATTTTGTAGCTGAACGAACTCCAAAAGAAGCGGCAACGATAACTCCCAAGGAATACTGATACCATTCAGGCATTTCATTAAGTCTTGCGAAGCCATTCTTTACTACCTCTTCCATGCCCGGAATAAAAGCTAGTACAAGTGGAATACTAAAGAGTACAGTAAGCCATTCGTCTTTCCACGAAGACTGACTACCTTTAGCCATCTCCAAATCCCAGTCAATCTCACCCGTAGCTTTCTTCTGCATGACAATAGCTTCAGCTTCTGCTTTGGCTACACGTGTCTTTGCTTGGGCTTTCTTTTCTTCAACCTTGCCAGACATCCATGTGCCAGCTAGGTCAGCTATTGGTCCTATCAGTAAGTTTAGCATATTCTTCCTCTATACGCAACTTGATAAGATATAGCCTAGTTTCCCACTTAGGCTCATCTTCTTTTAGTAGCGTTATATTATGTTCCTCTGCGAAACTTTGCAGTCTTTTTTGCAATAGACTTAGGCTGTGATACATGCTGTTTACCTTGTGCTGTACCCTGTCTCTTGGCTTTAGTTGTAGCAGAATATTCTGCACTTGTCAAGGACTTTATTGCTTTTGCTGGTAAATATCGTTCACCTGTCTTTGCAGAAGGTTTACCCGACTTAGTACGCCAGTCTTGATTAGTCCAATTAGATAGGCTTTGTTGTGATGGTTTCTTCATTGATTTATGCCTACTGCCTTTGCTGCTGATATAATCATTCCTACCGCCGCCGCTATGATTGCGGCAATAGCACCGAAGATGATAGCACCCATCTTTATATTCTCAACTAGTTCTGCTTGCTCTTTAGCTTTTTTCTTACGTGCAGCTAGTGCAGCTTCTTTAGCTTCCTGTATTCTCTTGGCACGTTCTGTTACAATGCCTTGCCATGTTCCATGACCAAACCTCATGTCAATCATTTGGCTCATCTCGTATAGCTTCTCTTGTGCTATCCTAGCATCAATAGTTTCTTGTGCTACACTTTTGATATTAAACTGGTCCACACCAGATTTTTTATTACGTGCTTTCTGTACTTGGCTTTCACCTTCAAACAGATTATCAATGTGACCCGCAATCTCACTGATGTCTTGTGCAGTGCCAATAGCGGATTTGATACCGTCCACTGCACTCTTTACAAGTGCAATACCCGCTAATGTTTCTGCAATCATTTATATGTACCTCTACTCTATAATCTTTACAATATAAGTTTTACCGTTTGGTCCTTTACTTATTTCAACTGTTTTAGATTCACACGCATATCTTACACTGCCTGTGTCTTTGTACAGGTTTCTTTCTATCGTGCGCTTTGACTTTAGACAATGTGACAGCTTTTCATATGCTGTATGTTCAGCTATGTCTCCTGCAAGATATAATATTAATGTTATTGTCTCAGTCACCACCTTGCCCGTTCCTCATCATTTCTAGTCTAGCTTCTATAGCACCTATTCGTTTCTCATAAAACTCTAAAGTTAATTTCTGTTGCTGGTCATGTGGCGCACGACCTTCATCTATTTGTGCTGTCAGTTCGTCTAGCTGGTCAGCAAGATGTTCAATCAACATGAACTGTTCACTGTCAGCAGGTAAGCTGCCCATCTCGCCACGAGGCCATTTAATGCGAAACTCTGTGTTCTGTTCTAGGTCAGACTCCATCATAGTAATGTTTGTCTCAATCTGATTAAGACGCTCTATGATACCGAAGTAAGCCCACGTTGCCAGTGACGCTGCAGCAACCATACTGATAATGTTACGAAGAGGTAACGCAACTTCTGTATTTTCATTTAGTTTAGTTGCCATTAGCTTTTGTAGCCGCCGCCAGCTTTCTTATAAGCAATTGCTAACATCTGCGCCTTACGTGCAGACCACTGACCGGGCTTACCACCCTTGCTGCCAGCTTTAATGCGTTGGAACAAACGCTTTCTCAATGCTGGCTTGGTATAGTTACCCGCTTCGTTGACTTTGCTTTTAGCTTTTTTCTTAGGCTTGGGTGGTGCTTTTTTCATAGCCATCTACTTACCCTTTATGCTGTGGGTTATAATATTCTTCCACAGAAACTAGTACCTCTATAGTATTAGTAGTCTCCCCATACACTACAATCTTATCACCCGCATGTAAATTAAAGTATCCACCGTTTACTAGGTTAGCTACGCTATGACCAGCCATAGATAAACCATTTGCAATGTAATGATACGCTGCGTCTTCTGCGTGATAAAACTGAACAAACGCTTTCTTAGTACTAGTAGCACTATTGCTTAGATGCAGATAGCGTGTGATAGCCCCGAAGTTAGCAGGGCAGGTGTACACAACGGTAGCACCAGCACCCGCTGATGTAGAAGCTATTGTGTAACCCTGTGTATGAAACTTTGAGGAATCTAAATTAGGCATTAGTCATTCCTACTCAAAACCTGTTTGTGCTTCTTCCAGAACCAATTACCAATACGAGTAAAGGGCTTGCCCATGTAGAGCAGCCCCCAACCCAGATATGTATTTAGATTGTGTTTCATTATTTCTTTTTCTTTACTGCGCCACCACGCATCATCTTCTTACGTGCAGTCTTCATCATACCGCCGCCACGCATCTTAGTAGTCTTAGGCTTGACCATGCCGCCACGCATCATTTTCTTCTTAGCTACTTTCATTTTACCCATTGCCATGTCTTAATCTCCGTCTGTCTAATACTAATGCTTCATATACTTCTTCAGGAAAGTGCTGGTAGTACCCAGACTTTTCCAGACTTAGTGCAGCATCGTCAAGTGGTGACAGCCTCTGCACAAATACCATACAGTAATCTAACGAGTCATCTGTTACATCGTTATCTACTAAAAACTCCAGACCCGCTACCTCTGCGTCATAGTCTGGATGAAACACCATGAGGTGCATATCTTTGCCAGCAATCGACATGGCTTCGTTAACACCGTCACACCAGCCATCTAGGTATTCCATATCTATGAGGTATTCAGATGCCCACACTACAATGTCATAGTCGTGGTCATTAAAGGTAGATACTTCCTTGATAAGTCCTTCCAGACCTGTATTGACGCTGAATACAACTTTATTATCTAGCCATGCTTGCTTTGCGTAGGGGCAGGGTGGTAGTCCGTTTAGTTTAGCATTTGGTACTTCTAGGAACTCGTGTGACCATTTGCGTATGTCTGCCTCTACAGGATGCATTATGACCGTGTGATTTTATTGTATGCTTCTGGGCTGGCTTTCTTTAATGCACGTAGGCCAGCATTGTCTGTCACACTACCACCTGCAGCGTACATATGTTCTTTTTTATTTGCCATGCCACCACGCATCATGGTAGCCTTACCACCGCGGGACCTAGCATTTTCACGTGCTATAGACTTTTCAGTGTTTTCAGTAAAGTCTGCACCCTGTGAACCTACTTTAGCAAGAACCTTCTTAGCGTCCTTACGCTCTTGTACTGTGTAACGCTCTGGCTCACGAGTAATTGCCATAGCTTCAGTAGGGGTCATTGTTGCTTCAGGCATAATGTCACCTATTTCTTTTTTGCTTTTGGTACTACGTATGTCTTACCATTGATGTTCTGCAGCTTGTGTGTCTTGCTGTTGTACGAACCTTTATACGGCTTTGCACCCACAGGAAGACCACCCAGTTTTTTCATCTTACCTAAACCTATATTAGGCGCATTTAAATTTGTTTTTTTCTTAGGAGTTGATGTACTGGACCGCGAAGTTGGTGTAGAAAGTTTTGGCCTAGACGTTGGCATTGAAACATCCTTAGTACCGGAAGGCTTCATTACTCTATTAGGCTGCTTATCAAAATTAGCTGCATCAACTACTGTGCGTTTAGAAGATGTTTTTGGAACTGTACCCGGTCTATACTGACTAGCAGACTTAGATGGGCCACCCATGCCCTTCTTTTGGCTTGATGCTTTACTAGTATCTACCTGTTTAACTTTTTTCTTAACATCTTTTTTACTAGGTGCCTTCATTACTCTATTAGGCTGCTTATCAAAATTAGCTGCATTAACAGTTGTTTTTTTCTTAGCTGGTACAGTTAAATTAGAACCTGCCCTAATAGAATTTTTATCTTTAATGCTTGGGTTAGCTTTCATTAAAGCAGCAACTGTAGTACCCTTGTCTTTAGCAATCTTGCTTAGAGTATCACCTTTTTTAATTTTGTATGCCATTTGATTAGTTCCTTACCACTTAACTTTGTGTGACCAGTATTTAGCTGATAGCTTGCTGGTCGGTTTACCTTGTGCATTATGTCTAGCATAATACGATTTCTTACGTGCTTTATCTTTTGCTGATGTAGGGTTCTTACCTGCCCCCGATACGCCTTGCTGTCCAAATCTAATAAACTTATATGTGTCACCTTCCTTCGCCATCACACAGTGAGACTTAGTAGGATGCTTGGGAGTTCTCTTAGGCTTGTTAACGCCCGTAAGACCTTCCTCTTTCATTTTGGTTTTAACTCTTTCAGGTATAGCCATTATAAGCTGCTCTCACATTTGTATTTCACATCGGTATACACTACCGGGAATAGTTTCTGTGTCTGATTGTACATCTGTGCTACACGTGCTAGGCACTCAGGGTGTGTATCATACGGGCCGAAGGTATCATCTATACGTAGACAATCGCTACCAAACAAAGGACCACAAATAATGAGGATTGCTTTAAACATTGTTCATACTAAACATCAGTCCAGCCTTCTAAACGCATATAGTCTTCTGTCTCTTTAAGTGTAAAGGTACGTGGATAGAACTTAGCATCTAATGCTGTACGCACGTAGTAGACATCGCTATGCGGTATGTGTAAACGCTCTAGGGAATTATTGTGAATAGCTTCATAGAAACTTTCGAGAACATTGTCTGTGTATAGTTTTACTGATTTCTTAGCCATTGTCAAGCACTTTTTGTTATGTACGGATAATTAATACGTAGGTAAGGTACAGAGACTGTACACTTATAGTGTTACATTGTAAGTGAGTTTAACAAGAAAATATCTTATACACTTATATGTTAATTTATATTTAAGTAAATAACACTTATAGTGTAACACTTATAGTGAAGGTTTGTTATAGTATAATTATACTCAGAAATGCATACACTGTCAACCCCTAAAATGCATATGACCACCCTTTTGTGCAAAATAGTTATGTGGTCCATAGGGAGTGCCTATTATTTGTGCAGTATTATGTGTGTATGTTGTTGTGCTAGTACAGGTGTGCATGACAGTTGCCTCTGTGGTTAACACTTAATATTCCTAATCTGTGTACTTATATGTATATATATCTATACGTACCCCCCATGGCTCCTGCCGTACCCCCTTGTAAACAAACACTATTGCCTTGTTCGTAGAACAAATAGAGAACAAACCTATGAAAATTAAGATAAAAGACAATTAAATCAATATCTTATCTATTTATCGACAACTGATACCATATGAATTGACAAAGTAAGGTTTTAAAGAATGCTATGAATGTTAGCCTCGACTAACAATGTTAACGGGCCGTGCATATAATATGCCACCCATACCAACACTATATTTATATATAAAAGGTTGTTCTTGTTTTGTTCTTGTTATCCCTGCCGCTATGAGAACAAACCATGAAAGAACTAGGAACGAAACAGGAACAAATAATCTGTCTAATCTCAACCTATTGAAAACATTGAATAAGTTATACCGATTTGACACTCTTTCAAAAATGATGTTAAGATGAAAGGGCAAGAGAAACCAACATAAAGAGTCAAAAAAATGACACATTCAGAATTACTACAGGATATGAAACCTGCTGATTTTACGGCTGATGAAATCACGATTATGCTCACATTATTTAGGGGCGCATTCGACCATAGCAATCCTGACCACATTAAACAGGCAGGGCTTGCACATGACAAATTGACAGAGTGGCAGGGCTATGCCATGCTTCAAGAACGCCTATAATACCCTACTGATGAGGGGGGTTGACTGCCCCCCGAAATGCTGGCATAGTTCAGCATATAGGGGAGTCACATGACCCTTTTTGCCTAATCGCTACGGCTACTTGGCAGGGGGGTTGACACTCTAAACTACTTGTCCTATCTTAAATGGGGCAGATGGTGCGACACATGAGCCACCACTTACTACGGCTTGACAAGCCAAGCGCATTGCTCTAGCGTTAAGGGGCAGATGACGGGAACATCTTTAAAAATCCGCTAGGCGATGGCCTATCCAAAAACAGAACCTGCTAGGTGTATATCCACCATAGGGCAGATGCGAACGGCTCTAAATTAGACAACCGTTTTGACACTACCAGTGCGACCAAAGTGCAACACTGGCAAGACAAGATAGGACTAGTGGCTGAGATGGCAACGGGCGAGAACACTTTAAAAGGGATAGAGCCATTCTGAGGCAGAACCCGACCTGTAAGCAATATTGGCAAGGTCAAATAATGTCAGAATAAATTTATGAAAACGAACATTTTTAATAGTCACTTTGGGGCTAGGGATTTGTCGCTGTATAGCTAGAGTAGTAAAGGATAGGTACTAAAAACCAAAACACATTAGGGTGAACGATACGCTAGTCATTTATATGACAGTCAAGAATTGTTCACCCTAGACTATGCCTTGACATGGCGTATCGGTTACGATATACCTTGTGAATGCATATCAACAAAGAGGTAACATTATGACATATAATCTTATCGGCGTGGGTAACAATGCCAAAACTGTCAAGGGTGACGGGTCTGAATATGTAACTGGCATCATGTATATGAAGCCCTACAAAACTGTCTACAAGGGCAAGGTGCATAACATCTGCGCCATGGCTGACAAGGCCAAGTGCCATGAGGGTTGCCTTAACATTGCAGGGCGTGGACAGATGAATGTTGTTCAGCGTGGTAGAGAGCGTAAGACTATGTTCTATCTATCAGACCGTATTGGCTTCATGGATACACTTGTCAATGACCTACATACATTCAGTCGCAGACAGCGCAACAAGGGCATACAGCCATGCGCTAGACTTGACGGTACAAGTGACCTTGGCATTGCCGCAAAGATGGCTAACGTATTCCCTGAGATACAGTTCTATGACTATACAAAAGTTGTGAAACGTGCCTATGAGGACAAGCCATTAAACTATCATATCACGCTGTCTTACAGCGAGGCTGACCCTGACTATGCTGAACAGGTATTGACAGCGGTACGTGAGACTGGTACTAATGCGGCAGTAGTATTCCGTGACAAGATACCTGCAACATTCAAGGGTCTACCTGTTATCAACGGTGACGCAGATGACCTGCGTTTCCTTGACCCGAAGGGTGTAATCGTGGGACTACTTGCCAAGGGTAAGAAAGCCAAGCAAGATAAGTCCGGCTTTGTAATTTATGGCTAATGGGGGAATTACACATGGATAACGTACTGGAAAATCTACGCCAAGAGTGTAGGTATAGGGTCAATCCCTACATGGAACGGTCAGAACAAAAAGAGTTTACTGACTATGTATTGGAAAGACAGCACGTCTTTGATGATGCAATCCAACAGGCATGGCGTGATTTATATCAGAATTTCAGAGAGGATGCAGGGTATGCAGATTGAGTAGTCGATAGACCTTATTGATTGGTTAATCACTACTTGACACAACCTGAACAAGTTGTTATAAACTGTTCTGTATAAAGTCCTGAGCATGACCGATAAAACTGCTCTACTTACAACAACCCAACTAAAACACAACACAGGAGAATGGATTATGGCTAACGTATCAATCGCAATCAACTACTGGAACCAGTCAACAGGTATCACAGGACAGAACCTGACACAAGAGAATCAGGTGAAGTTCACACGTGTTGCTACCAAGTACAAGAAGAAGACGGGCCAGACGTTATCGAAGACACGTGCCTACAAAGCAAGCCGTGAGGCCGCACGTACAGTAAAAGCTGAGTTCGGTTCACGTATCGGCTCTAACTCTAAGGCTACCTTTGACCTGTTACTAACAGGTATTGACCGCACACTTGACCGCAAGAACCACAACATTGACTTGGGTGCTTTCAATGTGCAAGAGATTAGCGAACTTGCAAACCTACCAGTAGGTCGTAAAGCCGCTAAGTAATTGAGTAGGCGACAGGTAGGCGCTGTGAAGTGTCCCTGTCTACTCATAGCAGTGAGGGCAGTAGACGAGGTGTATACTTCGGACACTACCTCACTGTGCCACCATTTATTTAGGAGATTATTATTATGTTTAGAATTATGGGATATGCTTGGATGATTTTCACAGGTGCAATGTGTGCTGGGTTTGCTTTCTATAACCTGATGCAGACAGGTGCGCCTATCATGGGGCTAGTATTGTTTGCCAGTGGTGTATTGTTCACGGGTGGATGGTGTCTTATCGCAGAAGAACTAAGTGATGCGTAAGATAAATCCTATAGCTAGAACCCTATTACAGAACAGACGTAGACAACAGGTAGTAGAACCAAAGAAAGGCAAGGGAAGTTATGACCGCACTAAAATCAAAGAGAGCATACGCAAAGAAACAAACACGACAGATGAAACAAAAGCGTAAGCATAAGATAACATTGCAGGATGAGTGGATGCAGGTTGATAATATCAAAGAGCATCTTGACAACATGACAAAGAATAAATAATAATGCTGGGGTGCAGTGTCTGCAAAAGATTATAGCCCCGACATGGTAGGGGTAAGAGTCCTCTTTCACATATGGACAAAGCCCCTACCTACCTTATACAACTCAGGAGAATTGATATGACTGGCTCAAAGAAAACATATTACGTTAAGATTGAACTGAACTTGTGGTATGACCGCAACTTTGCTATCGAGGCAGACAATGAAGATGAAGCAGAGGCAATAGCACGACAGGTGGCTAGGGACCAGACGCAACACCTCATTCATGCTGACCTGCCTGATACTCATCACGATTGGACGTATGGCGACCAAGAATATACTACTATATATGTGGAGGCAGACAATGACTGAACTTAACTTAACAGACTATGAGTTTGGCTTTCTTGTGGCTAAGTCACAAGAGATAGTCGAATGCCTTGACCAGTATGATGGTGATTACTGGCATGGCGTTACAGTTGTAGACGTAGTGCATGGCAGGAAGGATGCAGAGTATGACTTGAACATCTGGGATGATGATGATGGTAAGATGTGTTGCACTGCCTATGCTGTAACCGTTAGCGATAATCCGTACAAAGTACAGACAGATGACAGTACATTCACGAGGTTATGGTAATGAATTGCTGGCACTGTAGAACAGAACTAATATGGGGCAACGACCATGACATCACAGATGAGAGTGATGAGTTTGCTATACTCAGCATCCTGTCT
>Ga0181380_1001053_pt1 | contig 12242 bp, 16 predicted proteins | sample 3SPOviralmetaG_FD_130116 | JGI IMG/M metagenome (GOLD analysis project Ga0181380, IMG submission 130116) | Marine viral communities from the oligotrophic San Pedro Time Series (SPOT) site, San Pedro Channel, CA, USA - 3 SPOT_SRF_2009-08-19 | ecosystem: Environmental > Aquatic > Marine > Strait... | reverse complement strand
TTCCTCTTAGTTCTCCAAAAGAAGATACTTCTGCACCTAAATCCATTCTTGCAAAATCATAATTACTTGCAGTAACTAAACTGCCACTAGAGTTCACTAATCTAACATAAGCATTACTGTGTGAAGTACTATCTGAACTAAGATTTGAAACTGTTACATTATAAATATCAAAATCTGCTGAAAAAACATCTGTAACAGAAATATTATTTGCACTTGTTACAGTAGTTTCATTAATTAATCTTAGGTTACTCATTGTTTGATACCAAAAATTTTCATAGTTCCACTTGTTAAAGTTCTGCCAAAAGTATAAATTTGTATTCCATCAACTGTACTTGCTTGTGGCAACACACCACCACCAAAACCAAAACCTGTTGAAGTTGCTTCTACAAAACTGTGATAATTTATAAAACTATATTTACTTGCATTACCTAGATTGTAAAAATAACAGTAAACATTATAACTTCCTGCACCACCATTCATAGAATAGGGTGTAATCAGCATATAACTAGCACCTGTACTTTTATCAGCATCACTAAAAGTTCCACCTGTTGTTCCTCTTTGTTGTGCATATTGATAAACACTTGAAGTTTCTAATACTCCACTTTCATAAAATCTTATTCCTACATTTGCAGTAGAGCCACTATGTACCATATTTTCAATAGATAAAAACATAACATCATATACATTTTCTTTTATAGAAGTAAAATCAATAGTTGTAGGACTACCACTTACAGTTTGTTCTTCAATAAGTTCTAATGAGCCACCCCAATGACCATCTTTTTCTAATTGCAGTATTTCACTAGGTGTATATAAACCTGTATTCTGTTTAACATCATTTGGTTGCGTTCCTAAATAAGGCATAATTTACCCTACTAAGTTTGTCGTAAAAATGAAACGTTATATTCACCACTAGAGGCCGCCGAGCATAAACCTTGTAATTTATCGCCGGTTTCTAAAACAATTTTTGTCGTAATTTCTATAGTCGTACCAAACGGTAAGCTAACATTATTTAAAACGTGTCGTAGTGTACCACCCGATTTTATTACGCTTAGATCTATTGTCACGTCAGCACTTGATCCGCTAACGTTAGAAACTAAAATTCCAATAACTGTTTCAGTAGTAGATGAAGGTACCGCGTCAACAATATCTGCCGTCGAAGTTCCCAAAACACCTTGTACCGAATGTAATGTGTCTGCCAATTTCTATTCCTTTCTTATGATAACGCTAATACTAGACCTAAAGATACGCCGGACGGTGCTAGGGCTACTATATCTGCTACGGTTGTTTTTTTTACGGCGTTACTATCGTCAGCGTCACCAATTAAAACTATATCCGCCGAGGCTACTGTTGCTGAAGTTGCGCTATTAGGCGCTATAACTAAAGTTGAAGAAAAAGCCCCCGAGGTAGCTGTAGCCCCTCCATTTAGTCCGGAAGTACCTGCCGTAGTAATTGTTACCCCGGTAATATCTCCGTCGCCGATGAAAGACGCCCAACTTGCTCCGTTATAAAATTGTAAAACGTTGCTATCCGATAAATAGCAAAATTGACCCTCTATGGGACTTGTTATTTGTGCGTCCCTTGCCGTAGAGTTTGCAAAAATACCAATAGATTGCTCCATTAAGTAGTCATTTACATCTGCGGCCGTTAATACTTCACCTGTTGAAAATACTTTAAATCCGTTAGCCATATTTTTAGTTTATCCTTTCTGTACTTAATACGTTGGTGTATGACATTTAATAACCTAATTTATCCGTATCTAATATACCAAATAAATTGTTATTTAGTCTCAAAAATGCTTGTTGGTTAGCGCTACTTAACTTATAACCTACCTTAAAAGTATCGGGAGTTATGTTATAAGATATACTGTCTAAAGTTTCTAAACTAGTTATTTGGCTAGGGCTACCGGTACCCGGCGGGCTTAACTCAATACTTACAATATCTCCGACTTCGCTTGCTAATACTAAATTTTGGTTACCTGTACTTAGATCATTTACATTTACTTCTAAATTATCAAAACGTAATAACGCGTCTTTAAACTTACCTAATAAAAATTGTGCCGCGGAATTAACTTCTGTATCATTATTATTTAATAAAGAAGTACGAGTTAAGGTACGTATTAAATATTTTAATTGACTACCAACGTCTACTTGTGTTTGTGTAGACCCGCCGGTACGCGTAAGGTTTACTATATTAAATATCTCGTTGTCATCTGTTATATAATCTACGCTTACGTAAGCTATATCACTTCCGTCATCGCTAAAAACTTTACTAGCGCTACTAGGAAAAGTCGTATGCCTGTTTTTAAATGTTAATTTACCGCTTTTACTCATAAATAGTAAACCGTTTTCACTTTGTTCTATACGTTGTAATAAACTTAAAGTATTTTCGGTTAGCCCGCTAATAGCCTGCATTGTACTAATACCGGTTTCTATATCTCTATTACTTGTACTAAATTTAACGCTATTGTTATTTAAAACTTCATTTATTAAAGCACCGCTATCTGTACTACTAAAAGATTGGTTTATTAATTCAGTATTGTTAATTTTCATAAAAGCGTCAAAACCTGTAAAAGTAGCAAAAGAGTTATTACTATCCGGATAATTTATGCTTATATCTGCTACAAAACCAACAAATAAATCCTCATAATTACTACCGCCGTCCGTTGTAGCGTCTACGTGCATAATTATGAATGGCTCTATACCGGGGTAGTAAGGGCTAGCCGTATTCGTATTTTCGTACTTACGGGCGTTATTTAATAATTTTATAGCACAACTACCTGTAAAAAAACTATCTAGGTCTTTAGATCTACCACGGCTAATGGCTATATTCTGTACGTCGTTGGTAACATCTGTTAGGGTTGTAGCCCCGCCTAATTGCCCGGTATCTAATACGCCTCTAACTAAATCGTCTAAGGTAAAGGTATCGGGCGTAAATCCTAATCTAACGCGTACCGTAGGTTGCGCCATTTTAAACTATCCTTAAATTACGTCTATTATATTTTTCTATTTGTTCAATTATTTGACGCCCTACGTCTGCGCCGTCTGTACCTAAGCCCGCGTTTATGCTTATGTTGTAAACGTCACCGCCTAGGCCATTACCCCCGCCAACCCCCGAGGGTAAAGGTATAACCGCTTCGGGTCCGTCTTCGCCAATCATAGCTAAAGTCGTATCCTTAACAATTCCACCTTTGGCCAATCTCGGTATATTAGGTAAGTCGGGTGGGTTAATATCTATACCAAAAAAACTAAACCCTAAACCGTTGTTTAGGTCATTTATAAAGCCGTTTATTTTATCTATAACTTTATTAAATACAAACTTTACTCCCTCCATTACAACACCCGCGCCGGTTTTTATAACTGTTGTAATAGTTTCTACAAAATTGTTTCCAAATTCTTTTAATTTAGGAACTAAAAAATCTTTAGTTTTTGTTAAAGCGTTCATAAAAACATCTTTTAATGTGCCTAAAAGATCCCAATTTTTATTAAAAAAGTTTAGTAAGCCGTTAAATATATTTTTTAAACCCTCTACCGCTAAATTTACATCGCCACTAAAAAGTCCGCTAATAAATTTAACTACACCACTAAAAACTTCTTTAAGATTATTAAATTGATCTTTTACAAAATCTAAACCGGTATTAAATGAGTTAACAAATCCGTCGCCCTTAAAAAAGCTAATAAAATTAGTAAATAAGTTTTTTAAAAAATTTATGCTATTAGTCACAAAATTTCTAAAAACCTCAACATTATCAAAAGCAAACCTAAAGCCCGCGGCAAGGCCAGCTATAGCACCTATTATGAGCGTAACGGGGCTAAATAGAGCCGCAAACGCGCTAGCTATAGATATTACGCTAGCTAATAAAATACCGCCTATAACGACCGCTAAGCCCGTAAAAGCAACTTTAGGGTTAGCTTTAAAAAACTCGCTAATTTTATCTACTACGGGAGCCAATCTTTTTTGTAAGCCCTTAAAAGCGTCAGTAAGTTTATTTATAGTAGATCTAACTACATCACTAGCAAAAAAACTTTTTACGTTATCTACAAAAGCCTGCAAGCCGGGTTGTATCTCTTTAAATTTAGCTTGTATTCTATCTATAGCCTCAATAAGTAACGGCGCTAATTTTTGACCGATTTCTATTTGTAAAACACTAAAAGCAGCTTGTAGTTTTTCTAAAACTAATCCTATACCTTTAGAGCCTTGGGCAAATGCCTCATCGGTAGCTCCTACAGAATTAGCGGCAGCAATTATTTCGTTAGCAAATTTTTCGCTACCCTTACCGGTTAAAGTTTGTATAGCTCCTAAAGCCTCTACCGACCCTACGTATTCCGCTAATGGTTTACCGTTTTTTTCCGCTCCGGCTTTGATAAGATCAAAACCCTCTTTCATATCGCCACCGCTAGCTATAAATTCCTCAAAACTTTTACCGGTTAGTTCTGTAAAAAGTTTAGATACTTTGCTAGTAGGTTTAGCTAGTTCGGATAAAGCAGCTCTTATTTGTGTCATAGCGACGCTAGTAGGTGTACCCGATGCGGTTAATGTAGCAACTGCGGCAGTTACGTTACCAAACTCTATACCCATAGACGCGGCAATAGGAGCGACGTTGAACATAGCTTTAGATAATTGTTCTACCGTTGTTTTACCACCTTTAACTGCGGTAAAGATTATATCGGAGGCCTCGCCTACGCTAATTACATCGCTACCAAAAGCATTTACTACGGTAGTTAAACCGTCTACTGCTATACCTAATTCAGTAGCACCGCCTACGGCTAATTTATTAGCGGTTTCTAAAAAAGCAAAAACATTGTCGGGAGGTACACCGGCGGAAAGTGAATCGTATAATGCCGGGATTATATCTTCGGGTAGCTTACCTATTTCTTTAGCTAATTTTAAAACATCTGTATTTATTTTATCAAAAGCCTCTTGGGTTGTACCGGGTAAAAGTGTAAAAACTTCATTCATACCCGTTTCAAAATCTCTAAAAGCACCTAATGACTTAGTAGCTACGGCTCCGGCCGCAACGCCTATACCGGCAAAAACTTTATTTATTTTATCCCCGGACGATTTCATTTGGGTGCCTACGTCGGAAAACTTTTTACCTACTTTACCTACGTTGCCTAAAAACTTTTTAGTATCTGCTAAAAATTCAAACCGTAACGTTTTTGTACTCTCGCCCGCCATTATTTATTTTCCTTTATCGTTTTTTTAATTAGATCAAACATTTCTTCGGCATAGTTTTCGGTAATTTTAGGTACGGCTTTAGCTATAGTTTTTTCCGCTACATACCCGTAATATTTAGCGCCCTCCGGAAAACTATCATTAGATTTCCAAACATCGCCTTGCCACTTTTTATATACCCGCCTTTTAAGTTCACTAGCAGGAAAAAAGATACCGTTAAAGTTTCTATCGCTATTAGCCCCTTTACCCTGTTGGCTACTATAAAAATTTAAAAATTGATACCTACGACCAAACTCTAAGTTTCTTACAAATTTATTAGTCTTACGTATGTCTAAAAAAGCTAATCTATCGGTACCGCCACCTACGTAACCTTTAGCGCCTTTAGATCTTTTAGGTACGGGTCTACCGTTTACGCTTTGCTTTAATGCCTCTGTACGAGCTACGGATTGTACCTGTTGGGCAATTTCTTTATGGTAGCCACGTAATTCTTTTTTAACGGCTTTACCCTCCGCTAAACCGTTTAAACCTTTTATAACATCGTTTAAACCGTCTACGGCTATACCGCTTTTAGATTGTTTTTTCTGTATAGTAGCCATTATTTATTTTCTTCCGCTCGTTTTTGGAGTGAATTTTGTAACGCTAAAAACATCGGTAACGGTAACTCCGCTACTTCTGTTGGGTTTAACCCGGCGGCCAAACTTATGTCGGCTATTAGTTCTAAGTAATAGCCACCGGTTACTCCGGGTCTTCGCCACCTAAACCGTCTATAGTAGCGACGGTATTTAGCCATTTATCAAAATCATCGGTTACGCCGGTACGCTTACTAGCGTTCCAACATAAATACATTAATTCCTCAAAACTAAGATTTTCTAACTCGCTTGCCGGACGTTGTCCAAACTTACGTTCTAAAGCTACAAAATCTATCGGCCTTAACGTTACTTCCTTTTTAGTATTGTCATCTAATACAAGCGTGAGTTGGTGTAACCCCTGTATAGTAGCCATACTAAGAAGTCGCTCTTGTTATTGTGCCGCTAGTTGGAAAACTAACAGAAAAACTTGCTAACTCTCCTACACCATTAGCCACCGGTTGGTGTTGGTTTACCAAAACACTTCCGGAATAACTAGGGTTAGTTGCGCTAACAGATCCCGCGTCAGCTTTTAAGACAAAAGTAGTAACAGTTCCCAAAAGTGGAAACAATGTTACGTCTACTTCACTAGAGGCGAAGTCTTGTTGGAAATCAATACTTAAAGTACCGTCCTTAAGACCGCCTAATCTACTCTTAAAAGTTTGACCGAATGCAGTTTCTTCTATTTCGTCCGCCGTAATATCTAAAGTAACGCTAGCTATATGATCTGAAAGGTTTACACTATTCAAAACTAGGCTTGCGTTATTTAATACAAACTTTGCCAATTCTATCTCCTTTTCTTATAAAATAATTTTAAGTCCTATTGATCTAAACGAGCGTAGTATGACATATTAAAAAAACCCGGGCTACATATAAACCCGGGTTTTTCCGTACGTAATTAACTAGGGAGTTAATTTACGATTTTAAACAAGCTTGAAGAAATTTATTATAATCAAAATTAGCATTATCTTCTTCAAATCTAGTAGCTAAATTATTCATTAATTGATCTAATGTAAAGGTAGCGCTTTGTTGCCCCTCTTTTAATTTATACAGTTCGTTTATTTCTTCGGCTATTAATACATAATATTTTCTACTTAACGCCATTATTTACCTCCTAGTAACTGTTTTCTATTTGTTTTAAAGCTAATCTAACTTTTACGGTATTAACTAGCTTTGTGTTGATATTGTTTTGATCTAAAACTTCTAATAGCGTAATACTTTTAGTATTAGAGTTTAGGTTAGTGTCTAAAGCTATAAATTTTACCGCTTTAGTTTCTATTTTATTTAGTGTCATTTTTACTCCCTAGTAATTGTTTTTATAAGTTAATTATATACTACTTAGGTAAAATATGTCGGTTTTTATTGGGTTTCTTAGAGTTTTTTTTTAAATTTAATAGGTAGGCTAAGTTACTAAGGTTACAAATTTACGGCCGGCAGATCGCTTTAAAATGCCCTGTTTTTGCGTTTAGGCTATGCCGATTGCCGCGTGGATAGATAAAGAGGGATTAGTACCGCTAACAGTATAATTTAATCTAAAATGTGTATCGGTTATAGCGCCTGCAACTTTTTTGATCTCGCTATTAATAGCGGTAATACTTGTAAAGGTTGCTCTATCTGTAGGGCTTGTAAAATCACTATTGTCATCGGATTGTAATTTAAACGTAATAGTAGGGGTACTTGTACCGCTTACCCCGTAACAATGTACTACGGCATAAAGGTTTTCTGTAGCTCCGACCGCTCCTAATTGTACGCCCGCGCTATTACCCGTTGCCGTAATGTCACCGTCTAATTGTATAGTACCCCTTACAACTGCATCGGTGGAGTTACTTTTACTTAATGTAAAAGGCGCTATGTCGCCTACGCTACCTAAGATATTATAACTAAATAATTTTGATTTTAAAAAGTAGGCGGTATTGCCTACCCCGGCGTCCGGTACTACGCTAACTATAATTTCATTACCCACGCTAGCGCCTAATAATGCGTCGGGTTTTTCTACCCCGGCCTCAAAAAAACCGTCTACGTTAAGGCTACTGTCTTTTAAACCACCTAATAATTCCCTAAACCCACCGCTATTTATTGTCGTAGCGTCAAGTTCTTCGGCGGTAATATCTAAAGTAACCGAGTTAGTATGTGAGCTTAGATCGTAACCACCTAAAAATAACTTACCGTCCGTAAATACATATTTAGCCATTACTTATTATCCTTTATAATTTTTTTAATTTCTTTTTTAGCTTTTTTGTTTACATCTTTTTTAGTTACGGCCTCTATATGCCCGGCCTTAGTTAATGTTAATATCTTGTTTAAGTCTGTTAACTCAATAGTAGATCCGGGGTCTTTATCGTCTATTTGTTTAGTTCCTATTATTTTAAATTTCGGCATTAACTTGTTCCTTTAGTATAAACTTCTAAACTTATGTTTGCTCCGATAGCGTCTATCCCGTTAAGGTTAACGTCACCGGCGTAATTACTTACCCCGGTTACACTAGCATCGGTATCGCTTAAACCTAATGTTCTATTATTAAATATAGCCTGCCTTAAAGAGCTACTTCCGGCTCCTGTAATATATAAATCTAGTGCGTCCTGTGCCGTACGGCTTTCGCCTCGTTGTACCGCTACTAAAATATCAAAATTGTAAAGATCTGTTCCTCTTTGCATAGCTAAACCAAAAGTAATTGAAGTAGGTAAAACAATAGCTACCGGAAAGTTAATTGAGTAATCCGGAACAATATCGTAAACCCGTAAACCTGTAATATTATTTTCTAAAGTTGTTTTTAAACCGTCGCGTATCTGTTGTAAACTAGCCATTAAGCGACACCTAAAACGCTACCCTTTCTAAATGGTAATAATAAACGGGTAACTTCTCTATTTTGTTGTACGTTAACTACACCAAAGTCGCCTACACCCGCTACACCTAAAGGCGCATTTCTCATCGCAAACAATTCACTAGCTAGCATTTTACAAGCGTATTTTATAGGCTCCGGCGTTGCCGCGTAACCCCATTTAGCGGTTACTTCAGCGTACGGCCTGTTACTAGTTACACTTCTAGGCCATTCGTATTCACCGTCACTTAGTAATTGTATAATGTAAAACGGGCTCCCCTCTATACCGTCTACTACACCGTTAAGGGGTAAAAGTTTGTATTCTGTGTCGGGTACTGTTGTTTCGTATGTACCGTCGTCGTTATCGTCGTATTTAATTACTAGACCGGTAGTAGTTGAAATGTCATCAACGTATAGCCTGTAATAATCTCGTGTGAAATATTCTCTAGAGGTAGCGTTAGCGTCCGCGTAAAACTTACGACCGCAAAATGCGTCTATTTGTCTACTAGCTCCGTTAATAGCGTTATCTAATAGATCGTCGTCAACGCTATCGCCCGTGGGTATACCAACAAAAGTTTTGAGATCGTTTTGGGTTATGTACCCGTTAACTATAGCCATAAATTATTTTCCTTTACGGCCTTTAGACTTACGACCTTTCATTTTATTTGTTTTACCGTAACCTACACCTTTGGGCATAATTACTTCTTTACTACTTTTTTTTCGGTTTTAGGTTTCTTACTAGCAGTTTCAATTTTACCACCCAAGTCTTTAATAGCTTTTTTAACTTCTTCTGCACGTTTTGCCTTTCCGTAAATTTCGTAATGTTTTAATTCTTCTTTTAATGCTTTTATTATTTCTTTATTACTCATTTTTTCTTTCTATACGGTGTAAGTGTCCGTTGCCGGACACTAACACCAATCTAATTTATCTACTTCTAATTAGAAAGTAGGTGGAACGAAACCTGTTCCGGAAACATAAGCTGCTCCCGCTGGGTATCGACCGGAGGCAAACGCGGAATATCCATAAACTACCATTTTTGTAGTTAGGTTACCTGCGTTAGTTTCCTCAAATTTGAGTTGCATAACTCCGTCCTCAAATACTTTGAGGTCGTCCATTTTGATTGCCCAAACTAGATCCTCATTACCACCGGCGCCACCGTTTGTTTGAACGTTTGCGTCTGTAATAACGGGTAGGCCTAGTAAAGTACCGACTACGTTTCCGTAAGCGGCAGCCTCACCAACGCCGACTGCGTTGTCCGGGTTATTACCTTGCGGTAATACTAATGGTCTACTATTACCGTCAACTCCTGCGGTAAAGAAACCCCAACGTCTAGGGTGCATAAAAATAGCGGTAGCAGGTGCAAATCTGTTTGAGTTAACAGTTTGTACTGCGTTAGCTAGTTTAGGAAATGCCTCAGCTACGGTTGGGCTAGCGTCTGTATAAGAGATAGCTCCGATTCCCGCGACTTGGATCATTCCTGTGTGCTGTCCGTTAGCGCCTGTTCCTGTCCACATTTGTTGGTCTAATGTAGTGTAATAAGCAGAAAGTAGATCTTGAAAAATTACATTCTCTAATGAGAATCCACTTCCGCCACCTCTTTCAAGAGCCTGTCTTGAAACATCTTGTTGACCTGCGATTGTGTTAACCGGTACAGTCAATAAAGTGTCATCAATATCTGTTTCAGATACCGCTGCGTTTTCTGTTGCTTGAGGAGCTGTTGTTGATCCTGTTGTAATTCTAGAAACTTCTATTTGGTTTCCGAATTGAGGCAACTGCTCTTTGGAGGCCGCATTATAAAACGCGGATCCTGCTCTTGCAATAGGAGCGTACATATCTAACAAGTATTGAGGAACTACTAAGCCGGTAAAGGCTCCCGTTCCAATATCTCTTGCTTCATATTCTTGGTGAGAATTAATTCTTTCCGATGCTTTGTAGTCACCTTTACGTGAACTATAAGCGTCTTTAATAAAATTGTGCTCTCCGCCTTCTCTGTAAAGATCCGGCTCCTTAACTTCAGCGCGGGTTTCAGAAATATCTTCTTCTTTAATATCTAAAGATTTTCTGCTTTCCTCTACTTCTTTAAGGTTTTTACGCACTTCTTCTTGTGCCTCAATCTGTCCGTCTAAAACTTTGATTTCTTCTAAAAGCTCGTTAGATCTAACAATTTTGCCGTCTAATTCTTCGCCTTTTTCCATATCGTCCATTTCAGTAACTAAACCATTAAGTTCAAGAGTTTTTGCGTCTCTTTCTTCTATTAATTGTTTCATTAATTTATCCTTTTAGTTATTTACAATACGTAAGGTGGAAGTTAATCTTCCGGCGTTACGTCTTTTAATAACCCGTTTCTTTTCATCTTAATTTTTAAGATTTCTATATCCGGATTACTTTCAGAACGTATATTTAATTCGCTTTCTTTTTCTAGCTTGTTAATTATCTGTTCTAAAACTTCAATAGCTCTATCTCCATTACGAGCCTCAACTAATTCTTTTTGATATTCTCCTAAATCTACTCCGCGTAAATTTGCTCCCGCCCAACTGTTAGCCGGGTAAGTTACTACGCTTACGTCGAATAGTCTTACTTCTTGAACATCTCTAACTTCGCCGTTAAAATCGTCACGCACGGCTGCGAATGCAAAACTCATTTGATCTAAGTCCCCGCGTTTCATAGCGCTAGCAACTTCGGCAACCGTAGGGTTGTTAGGATCTAATTCAGCCTCTACGTATAGACCGTAATCATCTTCTTCTAAACTTAAAGTACCGCTAGAGCTACGAGCTAAAGGAATACCGTCGTGGTTTACTAAAAACCTAACGTCGTCCTGCTCTTGTAGTGTCTTTTTAAATGCTCCGGGTTTTATTGTTTCAGTATAAGCGCCTTTACTATCTCTTACGCCGTAAGGCTTGTCAAATACGCTTGCGTAACCGCTAAAGTTATAAGTTAACTCGCCGTCGGTTTTTTCTCTTATCTCTACGTTAGCTAAGGTAAAGCTACGATTTTCAGTTTCTTTATTCACGGTATTAATCCTACTTTGTTTATTAAGTATTTTAGTCGTAACTGTCATAGCGTCTAGCTTTATGTCATAAAAATTTTGTGATTTTTCTTCTTTACCACTAAACCTAGGGTGGCTTTCCGGTAATAAATCATTATCGCCAACGTACTTAGAGTTTTTAGGTCTATCTTTTTTTAATAAATAACTAAAAGCTTTAAGCCTTGCTAAACCCCACGCTTGCCTACTAACGCCCGGCCTATGCGAGCCACTATAGGCACCAAACCCACGCCTTACGACCGCTTTAGCCGTAGGTATGCGTAATTTACGCCAACTAGCCATATCGGAAACACTTTCATTATGTTCTTTGGCTATTGTGTTTATAGCTTTTAACGTACGCTCATTAAATTTAATATTATTACTTTTACCCGTAGCGCTACCCTCTTTATTTTTTTTACTTCCTTTAATTTGATCCTCTTTAGGAGCCGGCTCACTAGGGGCGCGTTCGCTTAAACTTCTATCTTCTTTATTTAATTGTTCTACTTTTCTTTTAGCCCAATCTCCTGCCTGCATAGGGTTACTCCACGGATTACTACCCCATAATAAAAAAGCTACATCACTACCCCGCCAAGTGTCGGGGTCA